>Ga0065711_1040894_pt1 | contig 16591 bp, 9 predicted proteins | sample Hoacrofraction12_FD_59098 | JGI IMG/M metagenome (GOLD analysis project Ga0065711, IMG submission 59098) | Hoatzin crop microbial communities from Cojedes, Venezuela - Epithelial fraction 12 v2 (version 2) | ecosystem: Host-associated > Birds > Digestive system > Esophagus > Crop | place... | reverse complement strand
AAAAAAAAAAAAAAAAAAAAAAAAATATATATATATATATAGAACAGGGATATTTTATTACTACTAATAATGAAAATTAAGAGGTGAACAAGTAAGTTCACCTACTTAAAGGCACTCCGCTAGGTCAAGAAACCTTTCTATAGAAGAGTATAACACAAGCTGCATTTGTGCATCCATCTTTAGGTTATCCTATCCTTTCCCAGAAAAGGGGTGGGCAACAGACAAACTCAGGCATGACAAAAATTTCAATCCAGCACCCAGAATAACAGTTCAGCATACAGAATTAATCAGGTAACAACATTTTTTGTGCATCTTCACGCCTGTAACATCAGACAGTGTTTCAATCTCTAGTACAATACCGTCTAGGAAAGAACAAAACGAAACCCCACACCTGTTCTGTACCACAGTCCCTGTTCCAGGGCAAAAAACCCAAAAGTGGTTAACAAGCTGTAAAGGAGTTGTAGGCATCCAGTTAGCTAGCACAGACTAGCAGTACACAGTGATCTTGCAACTATGTAATACAAATGTAGTATCAATGGCCAGTGTCGCAAAAGACAACCACATACACTATTTGAACATTTCACATTGAACATGGGAGAAGTGGAAGGTATCAAAGTTTCTTGGGAAACAAGTTACTTAAAGCAATATTTAAACAGTACTACTAGACCGCTTTGCTAAGTGACAGCTCCTGTATTTTGTTATACATCCTACCTGAGACCCTGTCCATACCCTAAGGCTGTAACGCTTCAGTGTTACCTTAAGAAAAGGTAATTTCTACATGAAGATGGCCATTTACATGAAGTGTTACATAGACGCAGTTGACTCAGTAAGTGCATTCTGTCTCCACCAAGATTTCATACTGACAAAGCTAAATGAAATTATGTCTCGAGGAGAGAGGAGGAACGAGGGAGACACACAAACTCCCAAACGCACTACACCCCAGCCTCCACACTGAAGCCCTCAATACTCTGTTCGAATTTGCTCTGTCAGTTTCCTGTACTCAGCCTGAGCACATTACAAGGCTAAGTGTTCAAAAAGCGGGGTAGAGCATCTGAATTCTCCCAGCTATTTAAAGTTACTAGGATTCACTACACATAAGCATGGGGTTTTGTTCATACAACAGGAACAGGAAGAACAAGAACTTTGTTACGCTGATGTGCAGATATACTCCTCCTTTGTTCTTTCTCCACCTTCTTCCACCAAGTTAATCCATGTTCCCTCCATAACTGCAGCTCTCAGTTGCTCTGTCGTGGGCTCAAGCTACACAGCTTGTACACCTTTCTTCCCAGGGTCAGAGACTCCAAAAGCCGCTGAATAACTGCATGTTCACAGCTACCAATGCGTTAAAATTAAGTACATGCAAATGAGAATTTGCTGCCTGAGCTTTCGTTCCAACCACATTACACCACAGGGGCCAATTTTTTTTTTTTTTTTTTTAAAGACAAAAAGAGTAGTGAGGAAAAGCAACTTTAACCAGTATTTTCCACTAAGGAATGCAACAGGTGCTAAGAGCAGAAGGAAACCCACATCAGCTCCACTGCAATGGTAGGCCCTGCCAGATCAGATTTTATAATACATATTTTGGACATGCACGGATTGCTCAGAATCCGAGGAATGCAGCCTATACTGTTGGGAGACCATAAAAATATAAGGAATCCACAGTCTTTCCCGCAGTCTTTCCTGCAGTGTGGATCTGGAATGCCTGTACTGTTTACACAGCGTTACAATAATAGTAGTCCCAAAACTACTGTAAATATGATTAAAGCCAGTGGCACTCCTAGCCCCGGCCAGAAAGATGCGAGGTTTACACGTCACACCGAGATTCGAATCTTTTTAGTTCTCCATGCAAGGTAGAAGCCCATCTGCCCACTTCACTTGACCATGAAAGGTGGCAAGATAAGAACCACCGCTGCTTTCGGAAGGGATTAAAAAGGGATAATATCGAGCCAGCCCTCTTCCTGGGCTTGCAGAAGCTCCGATGCCCAGGGATGCTCGTGAGCTATCGATGTGAGTAGCAGCTACTACCTTTGCCCACAGATTCACCATACCACCAGCCTCTGACTAACAGCCCTGTAAAAAGCTGTGGGATACACGAAGCGAGAAGGACAGCGCATCTACAGCAAAACTGTATTCTGCCTGGTTCGGTGGGGTGAGGAGGCAAGAGAGGCTCTGTTTGGCCTTGTAAGGAGTCACATTCCTTCAGCTGCCTTGTACCAAGTTTCAGGGGACAGCCACATTTATATGCGCCACACAGATAATGCACTTGAAATGCTTTGGGACTGATATGAATAGGAACTATTCTTCCCTTTAATTAGCATTTTTGCCAGATGAACACTGCTGCGAAGTGCCAAGCTGTGGAGTCCTCCTGCAAGTTCCAAGAGATACACACCCGACGGCCAGGGCATACCCGAAATCAGAAGATTCCTTTTTGCAGCTACGATGCAGTTTACCCCCTTGAATGAAAATAACGCAATTATCAAAATGATCACCCGGGATTAGGACAAAAACAGTGCATTACACAAACCCTGATGAGCCATACATAAAACTCAGCCGAATTCTTGGGCAGCTGCGTGATGTTCTTTGAATGTGACTAACATTATATATGCCAACCACGAAAAAAGAAAATGCATTAGTATACCTCCAAAAACATAGCTTATCATAAAAACATCCAGAATTTATTGAAACAAGTCAAAACAGCTGATCTTACCCACAATCACACACAAAAAGTAGTCATGGTGACTATTAGACCATTTGCAAGCATATTTCTCCAAAACTTCACCTTAAGTTCTGACAAGTAGGAAAACTATGCATCTAGAAATGTAGCAAAGACATTAGTTATACTGTTTGAGTGCTGGTGTTCTTGTACTACCAGATGAATTGCCATTTAAATAGAAAGACAGTATGGATTAAGAAAAAAAAAAAAATACAAAAACATTGGCTTGTTTCCTAGCAACAGCTCAGCTAAAATTACTTAACATTTCTACTCAATCAAATGTAAATTTGACTATGTTATCCCTTAAATGTTGATTATAACAGCCCTTTTCAAATGCAAATCCAATGTGTAAAGTGAATGTAAACGTTGACAAAGCTGATACGAAAATCTCCTGATTAACATCATTTGCATGTACACAGCAACATTATTACAAACCTTCTGAAGACAGAAGGAAATGGAAATTGGATAGAGAATCACCTTCTCCATCGTCTCCTTCCTTCCTGCTTTGTTTAAGAGCAAAATAAGACAAAAATATAAAGCCTTTTAGATTGCATGTAAAATTCCAACAGTTTAGAAGTGCAACGCATGAGCTGTATCTGAATGCCATACCTTGTGTTGTTAGCAAATACAATGGCGTGAAAAATTCTGGTTTATTTCTCAGTCACAAAACTTGGTAATTATAGGAAATACATACAGCACAGGGGAGACTGTAAACCTTGTAACACCATGTAGCCATTGACAGCTTGCAAGTTTTCTTGCCTCCTTCAGCTGCAATTGCTGCATGAAAGAAACACCACCAGATACAGGAGGAAATGAATATACATTACTCCCGAAGTCTAACAGTTTGTGCTTTGCACAGTTAATCAACTCTGGGATTCAAACACCTTAGCCAGGTATGTATTCACTCAGGGCCAGATTACTTCTGCATAAAACATATAGAAGATGTTTCAAAGGGGCTGTTAAAACATTTCTTCTTGTTGCAGCATTCCACAATAAGGACCTTAAAATACATTGTTCCACAACATTTGCATTACATTAGGCTGATTTACCGACACTTAGAAGGCAACAGGAAGCTGCGAATAGATGCGCTGTACCTTCAGCACAAAGTACTCAGAATTAACCTCTTCAGCTGAGAATCTTTTCTAGTAGAAAACACCACCCTTCCTTCTTAATCCTCTCAAGAAGGACACTAGGCTAAACCACCAGATTTACATCTACAGGCATTATGCAGACTTGTGCTCGGCAACAGGGTGAGATTTTATTTTTCATACTGATTGCAGGCAAGTACCTTGATAGCTCACTGTGACACACATGTGCCAGTCCAACACATTCACGAGATCAGGATCTGCATGGCATCAGCTACATCAGTGCAAAGTGGGTAATTTAGTATACATCCATCATCTTCTATTGTTTTATGGTGCTACGTTTTTAAAGAAAAGGAGAAGCACTTTCTTCCTCCACTGCACAGTTTTTTAATATAGTTATCACAAGCCTGTTGCGGATCATCTTTTCTATCCCAGATCAGAGTCGCTACTTCAAGTGTTTTAGACAGGACATAATTCCCTCCCTTCACAGCCCTAGGCTGCAAACTTTAGCGATGTCAGATCCTAAAAGCTGAAGCCAAAGACTTTCTAACAAACAGATGAGCACAACAAGACGAGTACTGCGAAGGCACAATCAGTAAAAATGTTTACATTTGTATTAAGCACAAGTAATCCCCTTCCCAAAAAGCCAATCCCACTTCAAAACCATGGGTCTGGAACAGAGCTGAAAGTAAGTTTTGGGCTTGACCAGGAGCTGGGAAGGGAGAGAAACCCAGGATGATACACACAACCATACTTCATCCTCCTGTGCCAGCTCCTGCCTGCTCCCCCCCCCCGGGCTCACAAACTTCTTTTCTGTGCTAGACAAGGATTAGCCAGAGCCCAGTTTCAAAGATATAGCCGATGTCTGGAGATGCATCCTGACCACATACAAGCTGGTCTTCTTCAGCAAAGCCTGAAGCAGCAGGAGCTCTAGACCTTACTTCACTGATCCTCCACCCTTATGCTGCACATTTGCTGCTCCATCCAAATCTAGCTTCTCGAAAGAGAAACGAGGAAAGCAATGCAGACTTTTGTGAAAATCTTGAGATACTCAATTTTATTTTTGTTTGGAAATTTTTCAGAAATCCTTTTAGTATGGTATGGTAGATAAACATGAAAATTAATACTATTCTCTCCTTATTAACACATTTTTTCAAGTGACTTCTACAGTCTGAAAGCAAAGGACAGTCACACTGGGTTCCAACCATCCACTGCACTGAAAAAGTAGCTTTATTTGACCATATGGTACTAGAATTAAACACACAGGAATAAGATCTTCGATCTTATGACTTTGCCTCAATATATGGCTAACAACCAGATTTTTCTAAACTATGTTTTCAGTTGGAACCCCAAAGAAAAAAAATCTGAAAGACCTGCATCATTGACTGCATGATTTACAATTAAATATATATCATCAGTGAACATGGTAGGACAGCTGTGCATTGAAAGATCATTAGCGTGTGACTTAGTGGCTAACTGGACTCTCACCTCAAGACCATGACACAACGGGTCGGGAGCTCATACCCACGACAGTGACTGAAAGAGATAAAGCAGTAGGTGTTGAACCAGCAGGACATTTGCAGTTGGGAATTAAAATAAATGACTCTTCTGCAGCGTACGGAGTTCCTAGAGAAAAGGCACATTTACAAATAACATAAGAAACATTTGCTACAGAACAAAACTATGTAAACAAAAGAAAAGTAAGACATGCACAAAAACTTATCATACCCCATATGGGCTATCACTGCCAAGAAAGTTAGAAATGAAGATTTTAAACAACTGAAACTTTTTTATCACCAGAAATTGACTGAATGCAGACAGGGTACCAACAACCAACCACTGCTTCTGTACAGAGACCTTAATAGAAAGAAGCAGTCTCACAGCCTCAAAGGAATTGCTGAGCCTTAGGTGTAGTGCTGCAGGGACTCCTATAGATTGAGTGTACAATTATTCAAACTCCACAAAATGCACTAGGGTCCCCATTTTAGAGAAAATTAAAATTCCTTAAATGAACCAGTAGCTCAACTTTTACAGAATCAAAAATAAAAAAGAGTTTTATTCTGAATAAACCACACCTGAAGTCCATAGCCTCTCATATGTGCTTAGTGCCAGCATTCAATTCAGTATACTTTCAACAATAACAATAAATCAGTTCATTTGAAAAAGGTTTTATTACCACTCATCACACTCTTGAAGAGCAGAGCAGGTGAAGTTAAATGTCCCTCCTTGAGTTTCATATGCAACAGAGTGAAAAATTTAGTAAGCTGTACGCTGAAATAGGAAAGAGGTAAACTATAAAAAGACAGACATGAAGAACTAGCCCAGATTTAGACAGGAAATACGAACAAGATTAGTACACATCCCAGAAAATTAGTTTTTAACACTTTGTATTCGTAATAGCAGGCCATAACAGTATGCGTTTTAAAACAGAAGCCAAAACGCTTACAAACAGGATTACGATACACAATTGCCCATGCACTTTGATAATCCAGAAAACCTCATTCCATCCTGTGCAGGATAAGGCACAATCCGAGACACAAAAGGATTAAGGACAGACCAATGCCACAGCAGGTAAGGGTGGGGAGCAGCAAACACAAGAGGAGAGAGGAAAACAGACTGAAGGAAAAATAAAACAAATGACTGCAAAATACTAATGCAAGTTCCTAACTCTCCAAGTAAATTATAAGAGAAAACAGTTCCTTTGCAAGCACAAAACAAACAGAAACAAACCAAAACCCTATTCTCATCTGGGAGGTAAATATGGTCAAGGCAACGCAAGTCTCAGTCTAGCCCTCTAACACCAGGGGCAACGCTTACCTTTAACAAGACCCACGAGACAACAGAAAACCCTCTTCCGGTCTTCAGCTATTAGCGTTCACGTGGAACAAGTAACATGGATTGAGGATAAGCAGGGCTGGAGTTTATATAAAAAATGGTTATAACCACACACAGTTTATTACCCTTGCAAGCACTTTAATCTTTTCTCTTGTAGGCAAACCTCTCTAGATTTAAAAGAATTTTAAAAAAACAAACCAAAACAAAAAACATGCACCTGTGAATGTATGTGCGATTTGAGAACAGCGTGGTGACCTACAAACATTGCTGTGCCTCGTGACGGAGGAGACCTCAGACAGTCACCATTCATGCCTCCAACAGAAGGCGGGAGCGTGTGGGGCAAGGGGAAGGCGGAAGAGAAAATAAATATGAGCCGCCTTCATGGCAGCATCAGGCTCCACAAGTCAGCCTTAGGCCAAACCACAATATGGTTTTGATTCATAGAAACTACGGTACGTCCATAGCCTGTGACTTCTGCCATAGCTTCTTTTATGGGCAGTAGATAAACTACCTGATTTAAGAATAGGCAGCTTCAGCAAGCATCTTTAAATTAACCGAGTGTCACAGGCATGCTCCTTTGCAGCTACCCTGTCACTGGCACTACAGTAGCACTACGCACAACTGCACAAGCAACACTGGAGAAAAACAACCACATCCTCAGAAAGGCACATGCAGGATCAGCATGCTAAGAGAGGGTAAGCATGTGGCATTAGGGGACAAGGTGCTCATCAGCACCCACTTTGATCCTGGGTGACTTCACAACACTGCCTCCTGTGTGAAAAAGCAATCATTAGGGAATCTTTTAATACAGCTGTTTTAAAAGAGCTAGCTAATCTGTTCTTACTAACAAATGTACTCCTTCACCCCAGGATCAAAGACTCCATTTAGTGGAATTCTTGAAGTTTAGAAAGAACAGAGAGGATACCTGAGGCATGAAAAATAAAATAGAAGAGAGGAAGGTTTGCTAACTGCAGGAAAGAGCATTCCTTCAACAGTCTTAATCCAACCACTGCTTACACTTTATTCGTCAATTCCTCCTTCTTTCATTTTCTCCTTCTCTAGCAGCACCATATTTTTGTTAATCAATACAGAGTCAAATACAGTCCCAGACCACTGAAAAAAGAGATAAAGTACTCCTCCAACAGCTAAAACTCCAGTAACAGAGTAAGAAACAGCACCTTGTTACCCATCTAGGGCCTCCATCTCTCCCTCTCCTTCCCAGGGCTATTTTTGCCAGCCTTCTGGTCCAAGCACACAACAGAAACGCAACTCCACCACTTCACTGAAGGAAAAACTGAGGCAGAGAGAGAGGCAGTCTCCCTTTGCCAACTTGTAGCTCACTGCCACTTTTGTGCTCCTCAGAGCCCACCATCCCCCTTGAAAACGTGCATTGCTGCCTCCAGTGCACCCCTGCCTACTCCGCCAACCTCAGCAGCTTTACTGGCTGTGCACTGGCTACTGTAGTGAGATGATGTAAAGTTGTTCAACATTTGCCACACCAAAAGCTCTAACCAGATAAACTTTCAAAAGTTTGAAAAAGGCAAAGATCAAAAAGCAAAGAAAAACAAAATCATCAAAAAAAGAAACACTAAAATGGAAAATTCAAAAGACAACAAGAAATAAATACAGCAACTAATAAAAATAGTAAGTCCTTGGAGCACTTAATAAACCTTGGATTTAGAAATGGTCTCACTCACAGACATTGTTCTGAAATTAAAGCTCACAGACACAACACAAAGCTTAGAAGTTAAAATACTTGACTGCTGGGATAAATATTTATGATTCACCTCACCTGCTCACATATTTGGACCATTTAAGATTTTCTCCTTCACAACCAACTGAGAGGAGATAGTTATCAAAGCCTCTGCAGCACAATTTGTGTAATAGAGAAAAACAATGGTAAGAGTATAGTTATTGTAAACATCTGTTTAAAAAAATATGGCAATCAGGAAGTATTTATCTACACTCTCTAAAGCAAAACTCATTTTGAATTCTGTGATGCCACCTCCTTGAAAGGGAAACTGGATTTCAAACAAAACCCAAAACAAAATCCAAAGCATCTATTACACATAACATATTTACACTTAGACAAAGGAAGTGTAAACATCCTTCATTTATGTATATGTTCATTTTTATATATTTATGTATGAGCTTATTTACGAGTCTACATCTCCCGACATGCTCATAGGGATCTTTTCCGCAATCATCCATGTGCAATCCAAAAGTGTCAGGGATCAGTCACAGGTTTTGCTTTTGAGAGGTGCAAATTATCTCTTTACGTCCTAAGTGCACAAATCCTTCCTGCCCACACACCTCCCCTGCATCGCACAGTTCCTGTAAGGAGGGGAGGACCCAGCCCTGCCACCAGCCCAGGACTGGTTCCACCTCCCCGGGTTGGTTCTCCTCCTCCGTGGTTTGTTGAGCCATGTCATCCTTGCAGTCCCTTCTAAATGGAAAAGACACACTGCCAAACATTAGCGTTTATTATTACAGTCAATCAATTGAACTGTAATTCTACCATTGTTATCCACCAACACTTTTCCTGCTTAAGTGCAAGGTATGTTTACTTTATTACTGAGGAGCTGAAACATTTTCTTTCATAATAAAGTACTCCCTGCCTTCTCCTACCTAAATCAAGGCGAACACTCACGAATCAGACCAAGATCTGGAACATTTTCACTTCTACAGTGACATGGCCAAACACAGGAAACCTGAGAATTATGATTTTCACCAGTTTTAAGATCGATTGAAAAACTTTGCGAAAAAGGCGAAGGTGGCAGAGCTTTCAAAATACCAACCAACCAAAAACACCCCTCCACACCCCCAAACACAACACCCAACACCACCAGACAGAGTTAGCATTTTGTTCTTTTCTCTTTTACTATACTATTGCTGAAGTGAACGTTCAAGATCTATTACACCAAATGGAATAGCCATGAAGGAGGAGATCAGATGGCAAAGCAAGTAATGCAAATCTTATGAAACCCCAGACCTATTAGCACTGTGTAGGCAAAAGTAGTTTGGATCTTATTCCAACCTGCTTTGCAAAGCGCCTTCCAACTTCCCTCACCCCCACTAGACAGAATCTGCACCAGTAATGCTGCTTCACCATTACATAAAGATAAAACCATGCAAATTCCACTTCCACACTGTATTTAATAAACACATTCATTTCCTCTGTGGTCCATATAGACTCAGAAAAGCGTTGGCTATCTCTTACAGGCAAGGCTTTATGTGTTCACCTACAGTCATCTCAAGCAGTGAGAAATGGCAAAGAAAAATACAGGACTCCACATCCTCAGTCCATATCAACTAACTTTAAAGCTGAGGGCAGAGAAGAAATGATGAAAGTCACAAACAACACAGAAATCCCTACATAGTGGCAAGGCCTTGGTGATTTTTAGAAGTGATCTTTGGCACATTCAGTTCTTTGGAAACACCAGATATATGCTGAAAAGGAAAACTTAATCCCGACACCTTGTATTCACAGCTAGCTATGGAGTGCAGTGCTGGTAGCCCACACTCAGGAAACAAGGAGCACTGTGTTTATTTTACTATATCCAGTTCAGAACAGTACCATCAAGTTGACACCACAAGTGGAGATCAGCAGGAAAAGACTGTATTTATCTAAAAATCTTTACTCCTCATCAGAAGACCTCTGTATAAGCTGCTCCCTCGACACTGGAGCTGATAAAAATCAGCGAACCACACACACGAGCTCACGCAGCGTGAGACCCGCAGATCACAAAACGTGTAAGAACTTGCTCCTTCTCAGGAAATGCCCACAATCCATCCTCAAATGCAAGCCCCGAACAAACATTAAAATACCGCAAGCCACTACGCCGTTTATCTAACTCCTTGAACTGTGACCATCACTGCGGTTATCTGAGCACTTGAACAAAACTGACGAACATGCACTTAGCAACATATCTCATTATTACTACATTTTTGTGGCAGGCAAACATACAGGCTTTTCTCTGTTCTCCTCCAACCAAGATATCTGCTAAAAAGTCTGCATCTCCCCAGCCAGCCAATGTATTATTTGAGCCATTCTTGTAAGGTCACGTCATCGTTACTGCATGTCTTTCATATTGCAACACATCCCAAGCAACAGAAACAAAATTACGACTAAACAAGTTCCTACTATATTAACAAGTCCATCAAACCACTAGAAATGCAATGTTCTCATATCTGTGGTGATTTGAGAACACTGAGAAATTTGATTGCACAGAAGCTGCTCTGTGCTCCCCCTGCACCATCTCCAGAAACAGCACCCGCGAAGGGAGGATGGAGCTGCCTCCACACAGATCTACCTCTTGCTTCTACGTCTTCTCTTCCCTCAGGCCGTCAGATAGAAGAGCTGCCAAGCTCGGTTTAGTCAGTGAAGTAACACAGGTTTTCCATGTAACAATCAATCAGCTTTGTTTAACTAAACCATATACGTCAATTTTAAAAAGCACTCAGTACCAAAAGGATACACCACAAAAGACCATCCGTTTTCAGAGGGTGAGGAGCTCGGCACTTCCTAAGTATCAACCCCTCTACAAAAGTATCTTATGCTGATCGTGGAAAAACTAGGATACGTGTTGTCATCCCCCAAATCATTAGTTCTCCCCTCTCAAAGTAAAGAAAACTCAGAGTGCTTCTATGGATATATGACAGTTAAAGTGCTACAAACAGAGCAATACCACAGTTGTGCTCTTCTCCGAGATGCTCAGCCCAGCTACCACCTATGCAGCATCAGACCACGTGTCTCAGCATGAGCCAGCACGTGACATTCTATGAGATACCACACAGGCAAGCTCCTGTTTTGCTGAACTCGCATGGATATGCGCTCAACTAGAAGTGGCAGCACGCTGTTCGGCCCAGGTAAACTCCTACTGCTTAGGACACGATTGCTTGCTAGCTGTTTTGTTTGTAGGAATCCTTTTCCACTGCAGCCATGACACCACAGCACCAACTAGTAGAGAGCAAGGAGACAGGAGGACTGTGAGACTTCAGCTTCGTGTACCTAACAATCAACAACATATGACACTCCACTGTGCAGCAAGGACACCCACACTGAACACAGATCTCCTCTGCCACGCTGCAAGACACTTTGGGGCTCGAAATACACAACACAGAGCAGTTCAACTTGATGCATTGTTTTAAAATGGGGGACAGCCAATTTGCTGTCTCATATGCTTGTGAGATAGAAGTCTTGTCTTGGAAAAGAATTCAGATCAGATTCATATCTACCCAAACACAAAAGTGAAACCTTCTGGTAATGGTCTTTGTGCTTATGCTCTGCTCTTAGTAAAAAGTCAAAAAAAACCCAACAAAACCAATAATTGCTTTCCAGAGTGCTTGTCATTAGTCCTGCCTACTGGACTCTAAAAACTGCTGCCACACAAGATGTGCGATTGCTTAACTCCAGCAGTTCAAAGGTAGGAAGCTGCAATGGGCTCATTGTGAGTAAATCGGTGTACAGGTCAGCAGAGGAGATCCACAAAAAAATAATCTCAAAATTAGCAGCAAACTGCCTGTCAGAGAATCTACTATTAAGAGACCTGTTCTACTAAGCCACCTACCCATGAAAACAAGGTAGAAAGCAACCAAAGGGTACCTAGAAGGGAAGTTCCGCTAGGACAGCAACAAAACAATGTTTGCTTAGGGGGGATGGGCCACGAGCCCAACGTTTAACAAATCCAAGTACTCTAACAGGATGGCTTTAAAACTGACCTTAAGAGAAAGTCTACCATACTCTTGGAAGAACAGGAAGAGGATATGTCATATCTGAGAAGGAGGTTGCTTATTTCTTCACCAAGAGTGCTACATAACATAAACAGTCAGTAGTTGAGAACCAGTGTTTTGAACCCTGTCCTCTGGATTGAGTATTTGGCGCTCAGCATCCTGAGCAGCAAAGCGAAGTAGAAAATTTCAAGTCTCAGGTATGTAAAGTTCTGCTTCAAAGTGAAAATACGGAGAGGAGTAATAAATGCCCAGATCATTAATGTTGCTCTTAAGGAGTGCGATCTACATAGAATGAATTAAAAAAAAAAGCACCATGACAGGTCACCTGCAGAGGAGGGAAATTAAAAATACTAAGAGGAATTCAGACAGCTTGAAAACATAGCTAGCATAACCTGCAGAAATGATCTAATATGAGGAAGTGTTTAGTAATATGGACAAGTGGGGTTTTCAAGATAAATTAGATAAGGACTTTGAGGGCAGTACACTGAGGATACTTTTGGCATCTGTTAAGAGCTCTGAATCTCACTGAAGTATGAGTCTCAAGCAGGCTGCATGAACAACCTCCAGCATCCAACCCCAAAGTGAGTCAGGGGAAAGCAGGTGCCCTGTACACTTGCTCCTGAATTAGGGATGTCTCTGACTAGCAAGAAAAAGAACATGGTTTTTATTCAGGCAGGTAACTCTGTTCAGTTTTAGAGATTCAAAACCCCCAACCAAACCTCCTGTTAAAAAGATTATTTAAAAAAGCAAACTCCTTTGTCTTTCACAAACTCCTTTCCTTCCTTGCTTCAACTTCAGATTTCTTCATCTTTACTCCTTGCTATACTCTGCTTCCTTGTTTTCTCTAGAAGGAAGAGTGAAAATTAGGAAAAAGATATCAGACATCAGTAAACAATGGAGCCAGTATGTACAGATTGGAGTCTCCTGGACCCCAAAAACCTGGTGTTTCAGCCTTAATTCTTCAGTTTGAAAGGCGGACATCACACACGTGGTGAAGATGAGAAAGGCACCTTCTGTGTTTATTGGGTTAAAGTCCTAACGCAGGGGCCTAAACAATACAAGTACAGTGTATCATACTGTTATGCCTGTGTAAGTGTCCTGTTCCTGAGCCACACCTGCCCTACAGAGCATCAAAGATAAATAAATTGGAACAATCGGCATTCACAAGAAAATGCGGCTTTGAGATTTCACAGGATGAAGTGGTTCAGTGGTTCCAGGGCAGAGGAACAGCAGCAGCAGCCGTGATAAAGGCACCAATAAACCACCCGTCAGTGGAGCAACAGGAGCAGAGAACAGAACGAACAGTCAGAAGGATCATCTATAGCTGAGCACAGACACCAGTTGCAGATTTTTTTTTTCTTTTTTGAAAGCAGTAACAGAACAGTAGGCAATTTCTGATTTGCTTAAAACCCTAAACCAGGTACCCACCAACACTACCACGGAATGCACACGGAATGCCTTTCTAGATGGATACTTACTATGCAAAGGGCAAACCACTGTGGGGCACTCAGAACCAAAGCCTGTGGACTGCGTGTACGCGTAGCAGAATGCTCTGCTCAATGTAACTGCTGATCAGAAGTTAAACACTGCCCGAGCACTTTCCTCCACAGAGAGTAACAGGCAGGTATGGAATTCATAATCCCCTTGCTTCCACCACCAGCCAGGGCTTGGCAGATAAGAAGTGGCAGGGGATGAGGGAAGTTGAAACTTCCTGGTTTAGGAAGCAAAGCTAGGAAAGAACAGAAGAAAGATAGATGTAAAGGTCCATTTTTGTTTCACAGGTCAACACAGATGAGAAAAAAAAAGGTGTTTTTTTTTTTAAATTCCATCCCTTGGTATGTATGTTGGTTTTTTCAGTCATGAAAGGATGACTAATCCCACACAACTATCTTCCCAAAATACAGGTACTGGAAGGTTTTTTTTCTTCTTAGCACTGCAGTTTACTATTTTGTGTCAATTTGCCAAAAGAAAACTAAATATGTGGGCTCCTCCTAACCACCTCTATTCATTTCTCACTTTTTATCCTAACCACCTGACTCTCTGCAGGCTTCTGCAAGAAACGTTTACTTGGTCTTCAGTTATAATTAATATTTTAAAATTACACATGCAGAAAGATCAGCATGAATTATTATCCCTAATTATTGATACAACAAGTCTAATGGAATACAATGACTACATAATAAATTTAAAATTATCACACCACATAACAATACTTTCTAGAAAACTGTATACTCAATTCCATGTCATGGTTCAAGCCACACACCACCACTAGAAATTATAAACAAATACTAACATGCCTTCAATATTTATGCACACCTGCTACTACAGAACAAGAAATTGCAAAATTACGTGTTTGGGCTCAATCTTGAATTCATACCAAGTATCTTTAGCAGCCACTTAAACCATTGCAGGCAAAACTCCACTCCTTTCAAATATTAAGGGGTTGAGGTTTGAGGAGGGTGAGGAGAGCAAGGGGATTTGGTTTCCAAATGCAACTGCTGTGAATTCCATACAGGCACGGTCAGAGACGAGGCATTCCTTCGTTTCCAGAATACTTAGTGGCAGTAAGCAATCCTATGGTGTTTGCAAAAAAAAAAAGGGGTCACAAGCTGTACACTCACCACATTTCAGAGGTCACTGGAATAACATAGAATTCAGGTGACACTGCTACAGGAACTGCACTTTTTATTTAAAAAAGGAAGAAAAGAAAAACTCAGGTCACCATTGAGAGAAAAGAACTGCAGCTGAGTTTTATTATATCTGTTTCTGTATCTGAAATGTATTTGAGACCGTTAAGTACACTTCAGGTATAGCAAGAACCGATAGAGAATTTCTCACCCATCTCTTTTATGATGATTTCTAACTCAGAGATACAAAAATTGCTACAGAACTAAAATTCATCAAGTACAGGCTGTTCAAATGTGTTTTTTTTATTTTTAAAATCCAACCACTTAATATTAAAATACAAGAATGCAACCAAAAATATCCACAGAAGGTAACAGCAACAAATACCTTTTCCCCATCCTGGACATCCAATTATTGTCGCATACCTGAACAACCTCTTGATATTTACCCCGGCTATGGAAGCAGGTTAAGCAAGCCACTAATGCTCCCTGGCATATAACCATGTTCCAGATCATGGTGTCCAACACAGACTTTATCTCCTCACTGAATCTGGTCTGAAGCGAGCCCTGGGTAATTGCCCCAAGGTAAGTGTCAGCAAAGACAGGGTATTTGCTCTGTTCTGAAGACAAGCTCTTCAGAATCTCACAAAAAACTTGCCAGCGAGAAAGGGGTTACTCTGCATAGCTGAAATAAGAATAAGACATTACGTATAGGTAGCTCCCGATAGATGCCCTAGGACAGAGATCAAGATCTGGAATCACTGTTAAGCATGCTGCTGAAGATTAAGCACCAGGACCAATACAGCTACAGTGTCAGCATTTCCCATCTATAAAAAGCATTTACATAGTTCAGGAGTATTTAGTCAATTTAAGAGATTTTCTGAGGTGTAAGGAAAATGCAGTTATTACCAATGCTAGGAATGTGTGGAAGCAGTCCTACAGCCGAGCTAGAAACCCTAAAGTATAGCAAGTGCTTACACTGAGCCTGGGAAAACGAAGACTCCCTAGCGCAGGCCTGTGAAATGAAGTGCATACAAAAAAAATCCAAACCCCATAACATTATCTTCCCACCCTCCACAACTACACCATTACCTTTCTCCATGTCTTCCCAGGAGCACAGAGCTCTTGTAACTACACTAGAGGACCCCAGACCATCCTAGTTCCTCCCTGGAAGGTTATGCAACTACGGGATTTTATTTTAAACATCTTATAAGCTATCCTTCTCCCTACAAATATCACAGCAGTACTAAGTAATTTTTATTGAATTTGTTCCTGTCAATGAAGCTGCCAACTGCCTGTTCCACCCTGCCACATCCATGGTATTCTGCATTTGGACAAATAACCCCCAGCCTGAGCGCACAAAGCGGCATAAGCCTGAGCCTCTTCACCTTTCTGTGCCATCACTGCCGCAGAGGTTTTTCGCTCCCGTTCCACAAATCCACCTTTTTCGCATTAGCATACTCCTTAAGTGAGTCAGGAAGCTCTTGCAATACAGCCCAAACAAATACATGGGGAAAAGCAGTTATTTGGGGGTTTCCTTAGAACTGCACGTATCTTTCCCCTCCCTCTATTCTATGCAAAAAAAAAAAAAAAAAAAAAAA
>Ga0065711_1040892_pt1 | contig 16591 bp, 11 predicted proteins | sample Hoacrofraction12_FD_59098 | JGI IMG/M metagenome (GOLD analysis project Ga0065711, IMG submission 59098) | Hoatzin crop microbial communities from Cojedes, Venezuela - Epithelial fraction 12 v2 (version 2) | ecosystem: Host-associated > Birds > Digestive system > Esophagus > Crop | place... | reverse complement strand
TAGCCCAGGATTTTGCATTTATTATTCAATTAAAAAAAAAAAAAAAAAGAAAAAGAAGCAACAGCATGCAGAAATGCTTGATAACATATTGAAGAGGATATTCAAATTTCCAGCATTTTCACTGGAAGGAGTCATTCCCTACTGCTCTTGAGTGCAGAATGACACAACAGAAACGTCCTTTTCTAAGAATTTCAATCAAAGCCAATACGATGGCAAGAGAAATTCTGCTATTAGCTGAAGGACTGATATCTCAGGGATTTTTGCTCAGCTGGGCTAAATTCAGAATCCTGTCCTACGTTCCTATAATTTTACTCTGGAGCCCTCTACTCTGAAAGCACCCCACAACACTGAGCAGTCCAACTGAAATTCTCCTAACTACTCTTAAGTTCACTGAAGTTGAATAATGGGGAAAACACAACAGCTGCTGAAGACAACCGAGCAACGTGTAGGCGAGTTTGACGGTGAGGACACGGGCTCCCAAAGCAACTGCAAAGCAGAACAATTTGACAGAACACAAACTGTGCAGGGAAGACAGGTGTTGGCTGACAAAAGCTGGGGCAACTTACAGCACACGCAGGTTTTTGAGTCCCTTGAAGGCACCTTCTGCAATATGATTGATGGAATTGTGGCTCAGTCGCAGTACGTGCAGTCCCCCGAGGTCTGCCAAGCTTCCCTCATCCAGCCTGGTTAGGTTGTTGTATGAGAGTATTCTGAGGAAAAAAAAACAACAGCCCTCATCAATCCAACCAGTGTTTTCTAAACTCCTCTGTGCCAACCAGTGCCTTCCTCCCACAACCACCTTACGAGAGGCAATGTGTACTGGGTGGGTACGTAACAGCTTGATTAGGAAATAAAACTGCAGCCTGCAAATATTCCCACAGGATACCCATGGGGCAGCGTGGATGAGCATACAGGAGCAGGAGGCAATTGGTATCCGGTTACAGGGAAATCTTCTGTACAGGCAAGAGAGAGGGGCTCCTCCAGAAGTGAACAAGAGCAATAAACTCATAGGCATGTGGTGGCTTCGGCAGGGAGCAGCTACTCTTTCTCCACGGCCTGTATGGCTAGGTTGGGGCTGGGGAGCACCATCCTTCCTCCATCCCCAGATGCACAGGTAACACTCGGGTATCAGGTATGGTTCTGTTCAATCCTCACTCCCATTTGGACTCCCTCTGAAGCTTACAGAAAAAAGCAGCCCCCTCCTTCCCCACGCCCTGCGAGGTGGAGAGTGACGTAAAACAGATGCATTTTGAAGTTCACAAGCGCTCTTGGCAGGGTCCAGATTTCTGTATTCAGGAGGTGTCTTATCGTTCTGCACTTGTGCGCAGCAAGCCCCAGGCATCTGGGCGTGGGTGTCTTCACAGCCCGCTCCACCCCAGTCGAGAGCCAAAAGCATTTCACCACACGGCAACTGAATGCTTCCTTTCACGCACAGGAAGGAGGTATCTGCTGTAAACCGGCCGCCTTCCCTCCCGCTGCGCTTTGTCAAGGAGTGTACAGTCTGCTAGAAATCTTCTCCACATACAAGTGACTAATACTGGAGGGTTATTTTTTTCCTGGTTTTCCATCCATCTCTTCCCTTTGCCTGTATTATCTCTGGTTTTGGAGTTGTTTTTTTTTTTAAGCTCTACTCCTGTTGCAGTTTGGAAGCTGGTAGGAAGAAAGCTGTTCTTCTCTCCCAGCCAGGGTGCAGATGAGGCTTCTGAGATTTGACACCCAGGGCAGGGCATGGGAAGCTCCAAGCCACTGCAGACACCTCACACAACACGCAACCACCTCTACGCAAGCAGTAAAGCCGCAGCATTGCTGACGCTGAAGGCCATCACGGCTCATCAAACGAGGGACCTCCTGAGGCAGCAGCAGGCAGAGTCACTGGTCAGCGATCTTCAGCCTGGAGCATCCATCCACAGCTCCACGCTGCCAGTATATTCCTCCTGATCTCTGGATGTCACTGCAGCTGGGTAAGCCCTGCAGGGCTACTGGCAGGTGAGTGTGACCAGCGGCAGCCTAAGCTTGAAGTTGCCTGCACACTGACATGTGGGGTATAAAACGTGGCATTCGGCTGCATGCTGCTACTACTCACATTTTCTCAAGCTTATCTCTTTACAAAGGCCAGCTGCATAGGTTTTTCGAAAATAGCTTAGTGACTTGGGAACACAAGTCACTTCAAAAAATGTGAGGGTTTGGACTGCTAAACTTTTCAAAAAGTTGAGTTATGCAGCTTTGAACAAGCACTGAAATTCTTCATTGTACAGACAACAAGAAAAAAAGAAACCCACCGAGTTCCAAACCTCCAAATTCCTCTTCTAGTACTGCCTGTTAATGAGTCTGCTTAAAAATGTGTCTAGGGCTTGCATGAAAGTCACTGCAAAGCCAAAACCTAAGTCAAAACAGACACATACTCCAAAGTACTGAGAGTGTCATTTACTTGGCAAACAAGCTGTCTATCTTTTAGCTGTGTGAGTGGGCAGAGGGCAAGGTTTGGAAAAAAAATCAGTAAAGATTAGTGAGTTTGAAGAAGGTATGGGGCAACATACTTTCATTCCTAAAGAAGTTGTAGTGTTCGTTATGAAGAACTGGCATCCAGTCAAAATTATGTCCTCACCTGCGATTAAAGAATTTGGCTTTAAAAAAAAAAAAGCGTTCAAAAGTAATCCTAAACCTGGCTGAGAAAAAAAAAATATAGTTCCTTTTGATTCTGCACAGAAGAGCTCCTGCCACAACTGGTGAAGGCATGCTCCCCTCCGTTCGTCCTGACATCACCTCAAGATGGACAGACAGCAGCAGTCTTTAGAGGGCTCTCAATAGATGCAACCAGATGGAAGGTTCAGGAGCTAACCCACCTGGCAGTGGCTTCCTTCAACACCTCAGGGCTCTGCTTCCTGCCAGCAGGACAGGCCAATTTGCAAACAGCGTGTTCCCCTCCTCAGCAGTCTGGATTATCTGGGTTTTGAGAAGCCAGCAGGTCGCTGCTGTTGCTTCCCCTACCCTCTCATCTCTCTACCAGTCAGAAATCACTGGAACAAACAAGTGGAAATGTCTGTCTACACAGCCCTTTCGGCCTGGCGAGGAAACAGGATGGCAGTGCACAGAGCAGCATGCCAAGAGTGATACTTAAAGGGGTTAACCAGAAACCTGTTGTGCAGCTGGCGCTCCTGCTGCCAGCCAGTTCTGGACCAGGTACATCTAAAACATTTCATTCCCATTGACCAAACTATAGGTAAAAAGCGAAAAGACAGACCCACCAGCCAAGTCGTCTTTTACCTCTGATGAAATTCGATGCTCCCACTGTGGATTTTTCCATGCTGTTGATGTCCTAGCACCTGACTGGTGAATACAATCAGCCCTTTCTCATGCCCACAGTAAGGCAAGAACTCTCTTTTCTTCTTAGCTTTTGCATCAGACCAGAGCCCTGGAGTCACGTTTTCTCCCAGCAACTGAAGGAGAGACAACTCATCCTTCAGATGACCGACTCCTTCCTTAGCACAGATAAGCATGGGTCTGGCCAGCTCTCTCTCTTGGGTCAAGGACTTTGAAATTCATTCCCTGTACAACCAAAGACAGTGTTTTCTGATAACTGAAACTCAGTAGATTTAGCAATAGGGGAGGTGAGTAAGGCTCTTTTAATAAGGAATGAAACATACACATTCAAAGGAGTGCAGAGAGGCAGTCTAGATGTATCTAGTGCTTCCTTTCCTCACCCTCCAATTTCAGAGCAGACCTCTCGTACAAGTACTCTTTGGCTGTGGGAGTTTCAGTTAGGAGTATCTGATGGCTCCCTACAGCAGCCTTACCCTAAAGGCAACACCTGCAAGAGCTTGTAATATTCTGCAGAGATGTGTGCTAACACCCACATAATTGCCTTTCGAATCTCAGCTAATGTCATCTCTGGCCTCACGCTCTAGCACAGTCCTGTTCGTCAGGCCAAGCACGCCCCAGTGCCTCCTACCAACTCACACCACCAGGCATTTTCCAAACCTACCCCACACTGCACCACAGAAAGACAGTCCTGCACTGGGTTTCTGCAGCTACTGCAGAGGATGGCCTCTAAGCCATGACAGCTCACCGCTAGCACTACTTGTTGGCAAGAGATCCCAATCCATACCTGACAAATAAAGGACTAAGCATGACATGCAACCTCCCATCTAAACCTTCAGGCTGTGCAAAGACAGTGTCAGGCAGAAAAGCCAAGCGCAGTTCTCCCTAAAAGAGTTCTGACGTTAGCTCTGCAAGGTGCAGATGGGGCTCACCCATCCCATCTGCACCCAGGCTGAAATAAACCTTGAACACAGGCACCAGATACTGGGTCCCTGCGAGCAGAAAGCTCCCAGAGCTGTGCTACTGACACACCACGGTGACCTGAATTTGGCTACTCCAGGGGTCCAACTGCGAGTGCCCTAGGAAGGCAGACACCCCTTTCTTGATGCTTCAGATACAAGCAGACCATGCATGGAGCACAGTGCTGATTCTGATCTGTTGCCTTGAAGATTTCTCCATTGGCACTGCCTTGATCTAGTAAAATATCCCTTGATGATCTGCATGCAAAGGAACTACAGCACTGTGCCAAGCAGTGCTCTTTAGGCACAGTGCACGGGCAGTTTCACAGCAATGTGAACAATTAGATAATTAAATAATCACATACTTATTTAACTAAAACCAAAACACAAATACTTCCTTGTGTCCCCCAAAAATAATCCACATCTGAATGAATCATCTGGGTTCAAGAGCAGGCCACAGCTGGTCGCCGGGCTAACATGTTAATTCTACAGCTTCTATACTTAAAGGAATGGCGCATGTCATGTCCACCTGTCTCCGAATCCACACCCCAAAAGACGAGGGACTCACAGCTGGGTAGGCGGATACCAACCTTTAGTCCGAGTGCAGAGTGAGGCCTCAGAAAGCAGGAAGCTGCTGTACCATACTGCTTTTTGGTGGATAGGAGAATCCCTAACAACACTTAACAAGAGGTTTCCAAGCACCAAGCAGAACTGAATTACATTTCCACCAACCACATGTGTCCAGCTCTCCAAAGAAAAAAGTGAATTTTTCCACAGTTCCACCGAGGGGATGACAGCTGCTTCTGTAAATACTGCAAGCATCCATGTGTGTGTCTTCTAAAAGGCATTAAGCAGTGCCACAGACCCAAAAGACACCCTTGTGTCCTCAGCAGCAAGGCTCACTTTCATTTATCAAAGAGACTGTATTCACAGCTGGAAATCTCAGGAGAGCAAAGTCAATGTATTTACTTTTAAACAACTGAGCCCTACAGGAAGGGTAAGTGTAAAGAGGAGAAACACGAAGAACTGCCTTTAAAGGGCCAAATCTCTGCTGGTTAAAAACACGATTGTTCTTTGTAAATACAGAGGATAAAGCAAAGCTTCCTTCAGGCTGTACTGTCATCATACGGCAAGCCGTGCATGTCTCGTAAGTAGCTAAAAAGCGTTGGCAAGCCGCAGATCACAAACTCCCCAGGTCTTTTGGCACTGTATACTTTTAGTGGGTTCTAGTCTTTGTTTCTGGTGCAAATGTATTTTAATCAGCTGCTCTGAAGGTCAGAACATCACGAATAACAACGGCATCACTTAGGAGGCTGCAGTTCCTACATTTCTACAAGTTGATACAGCGGGAGCCGCAAGCCATGTGACTGGGAAAAATCCTTACTCCCCTTTCCTGCCAACGTTACACCAGCACCAAATGCTGCCGAGCCAACCACAACAGAAACCAACTTACAGCTCATGCAGCTTCTGACAGAAGCTCCAGCCATCAGGGTTGATGCGGGATATGGAGTTGTTACTGAGGTGAAGCTGGTGCAGCGATGAAAGGCCATAGAGAGAGCCACTGTTTACTTCTGTCAGGCTGTTATACTCCAGGTGGCTGTGGAGAAAAACAAGAAGGAATTGACAGATAATCAGCACTGGTCAAATGCTGAAGAATTTCCAACAAGGACTGGGATTTTAGCCATTCCTACTTTCATCTCTACATACCTATGTGGACACGTGCATGTGTGGGCATTTCTTGTGCAAGCGAAGGATAGAAATTCAAGGACAACACAAAGGAAATGCCCACAGTGAGCTGTGACTGCAGAGGTATGCTCCGCTGCAAGTAAACTGGGCTTAAAGCATCCCATTCAAGTTTCTATTTGCAGAGTCTCAGCTGTGTGACAAGCAGCATCCAGAAACATGCTGCCTTGATCGCTTGTGACCTTGCAAACACACTCGAAAGTCCATCATGTTAGAAGTTTCAAGCACTTCTCTGCAATGACTATTCAATTTGTTCTCTCACATGGAAAGAAAACATCACTGAGATAGCCCAGCTTGGTTTCTAGGCATCCCAAGAGGCAGAATAATCAGGTCTGCAACACAGAGTTTCCATGCATCAGTCAAAACAAATTTGCAGAAGCCAGATAAGATTTTATCTAAATACCAATCGAGATCTTAGTGAATGTTTAAATCGTCAAACTTTCAAAGGAACACTGCCACAGCTTGAAATACGGGACTTTTTTTTAATGAACACCTGGTAAAGCAATGAGTTTTAGTAAACTGTGGGCCAACTAAAGAGAAGTTGCTGTAGCATGGCAGAGCTCTGTGCATGCAGCACATAAAAAGCAGCATGAGGACTGGCACAGGTGCCCGCAGGTCTCTGATGGGAGTCCTGGCTAAAATGCAGCAAAGGACAGGATACAGCAGGTGAAGTCTAGGCTGTTTAAGGGAAAAGAGCCCATCTCTCCAACTTACAGAACTTGCATCTTGGCGAGACCCCAGAAAGCCCCATCAGTCAATTTGCTTATGTTGTTGCGCTGGAGTTTCAGGACTTCCAAGCTGTCCAGTCCCTGGAACGTCAGGCCTTCAATCAGGCGGATGCGATTCCGGTTCAGCTCCCTAAAATCACCAAAGCCATACAAGATTATTAAATCCCAGCTCTTTCTCACGAAATCATCTGTGCAGCATACAATGGGGACAGCAATGCCAACAACTCCTGTCAGTGGTTCCCAGGAGAAAGCAGAAGCGCACCGGAAACTTTCAATCCCAGAGCTAGCCGGGGAAGTCAGCTGGGTGTGATCACTTAAATAAACTCACCCTGGGACAGACTTTCCCTATAGAAAAATAGCAGAGAGTGCGGCAATTCCTCGTCTTCCCTCGTCTCTCTGTGTTTCTTTTAAGTCATTTATCTTTTTCATCAATTTTCACACGTCATCTTCTTTCAGAGACACCATTGGAACCAATGCAGTTAAACATCAGCATTACTTCCCTTACAATGCATTGTTTTTACAGGACTTGTAATCGCCCAGTAAAAACGTGCTCTGAAACCACCGAGTGCCATAAGCACTGTGAGCCCAAGAGGAAAGTCTATGGCTAAGTTTGAAAGGAAAGCTTTCAGTTCCCCTGACAAACTTCACATTTTTTCTTATTATAGGAAACTAACAAAGAGCGAAACAAGTTGTTTCCAATAACAAGGCAGTCTTAGTATTTCGTGTATACAAAGAGCTCCAGCTTTTTTTCCCCCCCCGGGTGAGGACAGACTCCTAAATTTTGGGAATACCTTTTTTCTGAATAGTAATATGAACATCAGCGCAGCACGCTTTACCAACCCGTCTCAAACAGTCTTACGGATTGCTAGACCCAGGCATACCAGGTGAAAACGCAGTTCCATAAAGTCAGTGGAGAACTTCATCAACACAATGTACCAAAGCTGAAGACAGGACTTTTAAAATGGATACCCTTCTGCACATACAAGACTAAGCTAAGGGTAGTTCCCTACTCAGCATCTGTGTTGAAGAAAATGATGGAGGTCACAACATCAGAACTTGTTTTAGAAAAGATGAGGAAGCCGTAGAAACTTGAAGCTTACTTTTTAACTGCCTAAAAAAAACAGTGTTGAACTTGCACTCAAGTTGAGTGTAATTAAAGTCAAGTAAGCAATTAAAAAGTTTGCTGGCCTAAAGACTTTTGCCTTACTGCGCTTCCTAGGCTATCAGTGCACTGCGCTTTGCCAGAAAAAGAACCGTACACAAACTCTACAACACATCAAGTCTGTACAACTTGCAATTCATTCATGTTTATCTATAGGGTTCAACAACCAGCTGGGAGACTGTCCTTAAGAGTACCAATTACTCCAACTTTCAGCGAAAACTGTGCTCCTAAAGAGACTGAGTTGACCTTTGTTTTTATTACAGTTTTGCACACGACGCAGATGAACACAGCGATTACAAGCTCTCAGTCAATGGACAGCAGCTTCCAACAGAGAGGCAACAGGCTTTTAAGACACATCTGCTATTGTGTCACACTGCTCAATCCCGAACTGGCTATAAATCCTACACCTATGCAAGCACAAATGCACACCCATTCCTTGGACACATCTTGGCTTACGGATTTGTCTCTCAATCAAGAGGTTGCCATTTAGAGGTGTGAGTTCCAACAGCTGTTGGGGACTTTATGTTAACAGAGGTTGACCTTGTGCCTAACAAATTTGATGGAAAGACTGCAACGGGCTCCAGGCTGGGCCCATTTCTCTAACAGCAGCAGAAGGGAAAAGCTAAACCGTTAGTGCTACTATTTTACGTGTAAAGCATATTTATAGCTGCAGATGTCTATGTGTCCCCATGCAGCTCCTGCTATACGGACCACAGCAGGACAGCAACAATGTGTGTGTAACTCACCTACAGTGCCATTTTCTCTGCCAAAGTATCGCTGCACAGCTTAACAACCTTCTGTTATATCTTTTTTATTGCCACATAAAGATACCTGTGTGGTCTTGAAAAACTAATGTGGTAGCTGAGCGCTGTCACTCGCAATAGGAACATCTTCCAAACCTCTCGTGCCCCACAGACACCAGCAGCTCTCAAGGGAATGGATTTGTCTTTGCTGTCAAGTACACAAGATGATGATGTCTGCTGCAGCATCCCTCCCATCCCAGTTGATCAAAAGAACAGCCTGAAAAGCCAATAATTACCAGACAAAAAGGACCCTCACCCAACGTGTTTTAATAGGTGCTGGCAGAAGACAACTGCACAGTGTACTCTAAGTTTTATAGATACCAGGTGAGGAAGGGTATCTCCTCAGGGACATTTTGTCTCCATTAAGTGTGGCTGAGCCTAATTAAAGCGCACATTTCTACTCACAGTTGTGTTAGCCTGGGTAGCCTGAATGCCTTGACAGGAAGCTGAGTGATCCTGTTTTTACTCAGACGAAGTGTTAGCAGGGACCGTGACAGACTATCAAAAGCACCAGGCTCCAGGGTGCCGATTCTGTTGCTCCCCAGGTAGCTGCAATAAATCACATCAGAAAAATGATCAGTTCTGTCAGAAATCTCCTTTTATATCAGCATTTGGTTGGTCTGCAGACAGGCTGGTGAAATTACAGAGGTGGCTTCAAATCAGTGGAGTTTCTGGCTGCTCAAAGAGCACAGTGCCTTTCCCAGAGCCATCTGACAAACGTGGAGCAGTGCCGTGCACTTCCCAAGAACCCTCCTACATCAGCAAGGCAATCGGGAGTGGAAGTCAGAAACTGGCGAATATTCCAGTGCAGGATGACTCTATTCATTCCCCATTTTTCCCTTAGCATCTGTCCCAGGGCTCTCTCTTACCTGGACCCTAGTCTTAGCCACAGAGGGTGTTTTTACAAGGTAACAGGCAAACATCAGTCACACCACCACTCTCTTTAACCTCTTATAACCAGTGGCAGAAACTTTGGTGCAAACTTTAATGCAAGCAGATTATTTGTCTGCACCTCTTCAAAAGCACCTAAAACACAGATTATTGTATGTTCCCCTGAATGGGCAAACATCTCTACTGGGAGGGTGTTACACTGCTTAACCCCCCATTTTCTTCAAATAACCAATGAGAAATTTCAGTTCCTAACACTCAGCAGATATTCTAATGATGCAGTAGGTATTCCCCCTCCCCTCTTCCAGATGCACATGGGCTGATCTGGGAAACAGCATATACACTTCCACTGGGGAGCAGACACAGACAGTTCTGCCGGCTTCTACTTTTCCAGCTATAAAGACACCTGTACCTGAAAGATGCAGGTTACCTTTCTCTGTTGTAACATCATCTGCCTTCTTTACAGATACATCAGAAATCAAAAAGACAGAGTTCAAAATATATCCTGACAGTAGGGAAAACATACTGCCTTCTAATTCTCCCTTGCACTTAAAATCCTGACGAAGAACCCCATACTTTGGACGTTCATTTCCTCTCCTTTTTTTAAAGCAGGTTTGAGGCCCTTTTCTCTGCTGTGGTAACTCAACAAAAGCTGTTCCCAACAAGAACAACTCACAGCTCCTTTATGTGAAGTCCCTGCGGAAAGCAGCCGTTTCGGATTTCCGTGATGTCATTGAAACTCAGGTCCAACGTTTCCAGGGCAACGTAGGGCTTCAGTTGACTTGCTTCAATGCTGCGGATCCTGTTGTGATGCCTGAAACAGTCAGGAGAAGAAACGGAGACAATTCAGTTCTCTTAAAAAAAACAGAAAGAATACCCAAGGCCACAGCAGGCGCACAGGCTGGCCCTTGAGTTGACAACCTCAGACTCACAGTGCTCCTTCACCAGCTCTCTGAAGAGAAACCCACCCCAGAGACCCTCCCTAATCCCCATGCTGTTCCTATGGCTAGCGAGACTAGCTCACAAAGATCTGCAAGCTTCCAGACACTTTTTCTGGTGCCATACAAGACTTTTCCCTTCTACAGAACTACTGACTTCATTCATCAGTTTTTCTTCCAGTAATTTGGGCTCAGTCTCCTACAAGCCTGCACTTCCAGAACGAATTTGTTACAGGCAAGGACTGCAGGGCAGGATTTTAATCCCACAGGCAAGGAGTGCTGATCAACGGTTTAAGCAACCTGCCAGTGTTTTACACAGAGGATGGGATTTTTCAGAGCCGTCTGCAAGAACAGAGAAATAAATAATGATCTCAGCAAAAATTACAAAATACTGTTTTCTTAATTCCTAAGGATCCTTCTGAAAACTGTCAGCTTTGGGCTATGTTACAACAATTTGTAATGCATGGGAACACTGTAAAAAGGCTTGCTCCTGCAAATGTTTCCTCACCTTTCGCTACCCTCGTCCCACTGTGCAATTAGGACAACTCTGTGGTGTCAGTGCTCTGCCCAAGCACCGACTGCAGGATCAGACCCTGTAATGGTCACCTGCATTTGCTGCCTTACCAATACCAGCCTGAAGGATTCAATCTAACGCTTTTCTTTAGAGAAGGTACTACAGGCTGTCCTCGGGGTTTCTGCAGCCGTCAAACAGTTAAATACCTCTAGACCTCATCTCTACTCAACAAAGTCTAACTATAAATCCTGTGAGTCCTTTCCTCTGACTCCTTTCTGGCCTGAATCAGTAGAGAGAACAGTAACCAATTAAAAAAATACATTGCGCATTAGTCACAAGAAGCAGAGCACATGCCTGACGTGAATTTACAGCAGTCACTGATATTACTGGCAAGGCTGAGAGCGAGGCACTCCAGAGACGCTCACCAGACACTTGAGAACTTGCTGAATAATAAGAGATAGCAGAGAGGGTTCAAGCAAGCACTGTGCTTTAATCAGGCCGGCTGCCCACTGAGTAACCAGAAGAGGAGACAGCAGCCAGCAATGCACTCTTGAATGCAAACTGGGACGTCCCAGCTCTACCGACAAAGCACCAGCACCAGCTCTTTGAAACAAAAACTGATGGGCGAGCCAACCACAGCCTTCCAGGCACTGAAGCTGATGGGGGTCTGGGAGCACGTCTTCTCCAGCCTCACCTCCTTTTCAGGCTCTCCCAGGGGTTCAGACAAGCACCTTTCAAAGAAAACCTCGCCCTTCAAAAGAAAATACCAACAGCACATGGTAAAGGACCTGCTCCCTGCCTGCACTGTGATCCGCTTCTTTACCCTCCCTGTTATGAAAATCAGGTTGTTTCACCACCACGGTTGCTGGTGTCTGTAAAAGGCAGACAGTAAAAACTGCATCACAGTAAAAACTGCATCCCCAGAACAATTTGCTTTCTGGAGACTCACCCTTTAAACAGCCAGCACATGGTCCTCGCTTACACTGGGGAAACATTTGCAGAAATGCTGCTTTGCCTAAAGAGTTTAAGTGCTACTTAATTAATTCAGTGCAGGCTCACAAATCATTAAAGACAAATTTTACACCACCATAGCAATGTGCTACTAACACGGTCCAAAAAGGCGCCAGGAAAATCAAAGGAGAGTCATTAACCTGTTCCCAAACTGGTTATTCCACAGGTTACAGGCACACAGGTCTCTGCAACCGCAAACTGTACAAAAGGCACTGATATGACTACTATCCAAGTGACGAATATTCATTTACAGCTAGGAATAACAACTGAATTTTCACATCCGTGGCAGATAGTGGAGCAGAGCTCCAGTGAACTTATAGTAATACTGTGACTAAAATACACGAAAACTCACTCTACCCAGAATTTTGTGACCTCCATAAATTAAACGCATGGGTGATGGGAATTCCTTTTCCCCAAGGAATAATTCCTTCTGCAAGGACTTGATTACTAGAATCAGCAAGTTCAAAATTTTCAATTTTTTTCCTCCTCAATATAATCTGAGTGTGACCCTGATTCAGGAAAGTGCCTCAACAGAGACCGAAGTGAAAGCAACCCCAAGCATGTTTTCTGTAGCTCTCCTGAAGCAGGAGCTGCGAGTTCAACGCTGATCTCATCTAGGCTGTGATGGCTGAGATGAATCTGGCCATAAATAACAGGAAATGAAGGCTTGTACAAATGAACGTGAAGAATCTATAAATTACCTGACAATTCCTGCACAGCGCAACTAAGTCTGCAAGGGAGTGAGAGCACAGAGTGAGTTTGGACGTGAAGTGCTCTTTCGAAGCCAGTGTTATTTTTCTGGAGAATTAATATTTCTGTGCTTTAGTTGTTCAATGCATATCCAATCTGCCCGCCTGCCAGATCCCCCAGCCCATCCCAGAGGACAGGCTTTAAGAAGGGAAGAAAAGGACAGGAAAGTACAATTTTGTTTGAGCCACGTTCACAGTTTCCAGGTGACTTCTGTCCATTTGCCTCTTGCTTTTCATGTGCTACAGCTGGCAGATTAGATGGATACATTATTTCACACAGGAAAAAAACAGGCTGCTTTCTCTCCCTCTCTGCCTCCTTCAAACATGGGCTGACTCCAAACGTAACTCTCAGCTCTAAACACCATCCCCGGCCAGCCCCAGCTGGGGAATGTCAGACAGCTTGCTGCGAAGCACAGCACCCTCTCTAAGCACTGCACTTCAAACAAAACCAGCCCGGCTGACTTTTCCTATACACAGCATGTGATATGAATGCAACATCGTCCAAACCTTTCACTAGCTTGATTACATTAGATTTTTCATTCTTTCAGTAAGAGCTGAAATGTGATTTAACCCTTCCTGTTATTACTTGGATCCTTTCAGCTTGTCTGCCTTTGTTCCTGATCTCATCGCAAGGGTGTTTTACAGAAAAAAAGACCAGTGACGTTACGACTTTACCACTCCCCTTTAGCAGTGACTGGAAGCGGGCTGGATTTTTCCCAACCAGCTCCTTAGTTTACACTTTGTTGGCTTCAAAGGTGACAGGATCAGATTTTAGTACCAACTGCCGAAACCAGGCTTTAAAGCACAAATTCTCGGTGCCTCCACAACCCATTTGCCTCCAGGTGTCTTTTCCTCTCCCACTCCTCAGGTATCACAGCCTGGAAACAGCTTTCCCTGTCTCACTTCAGCCCCTGTTACCTCAAGAGTATACGATGACAGGGCTTCAACGTGAGATTGAGCAATTACAGCCCGGAGCAGGAGCCAAGGCTCTTAGTTTCTATTCCCAGCTCTGGCCCTGACTCATCTGCCTTGGGCAAGTTTCTTAACCCCTCTCTACCTCTGGTTTAACCAATCTGAATGGGAACGTACTACCGGACTAGGATGATGCAGAGCTGCCTTCACTGAGGACTAAGAATTTGGAGCGAAAGCAGCTCAAGCAAAAAAGACACTACAGGAGCTAAGGAACCCATCCAAGCCTATTTGGGTTTGCTCATGAATATGGAAGGATCTGGCTAGAACAGCTGAACTTCCCAGCTCACGCCCAAGCTCATTCCTGGAGACACCCCATTTGCAGCTAACGCAGATCTTGAACTGTAACATCTTAGTGCCAAACCAAGCTAACGCAAAGGCAGCAATGGATTACCTTCAGACTGCGAGCTGCATACATACGGCGCTTTTTTGGGAACTACTTCGCCTTCAGGTCAGCACCAGCTACAGCTAGAAACGCAGAGAGGAGAGCTGCGGGCAGCTACCCCCCAGCCACTGCCACTTAACCCCTCTGCACCCCCAGGTCAGCACCCCGCGGCCCCACAGCCTCTTAGCCCCTGCACTTTGCACCACTCTTGAGCGGATCCCTCAGCATTAGAGGAGATTTGGATTAACCTCAGCCCACTCTTTGCTGAACCAAGCCCGTGAGGACCACGTTGGGAAGCAAACGCGCTCTCTGCGCTCCTCCGGGCTGCTGCGAGACAGAAAAACAAGCAAAATGTTCCAGCAAAGCCAAAATGCGTTTGGGTTTGCTCTGAGTCGGGAGGGAGCTGAAGGGGGTGGCAGGAAAACAACAGGTGGCACAAAGTCAAAAGCTTGCAGCATTTCCAGGAATCTCAGCTTGTATTTTAGAGGTAAAGTTACACTTTAATCCCGGTAGGTTTCCTCATTCGAAGCTTCTTTGTGAATATTTATTTGATAAACAGGCTGTGAAACATTCTCCACTAGACCTAATAGGAGAAGAATCCACCTTCCCCTTTGCAGCAAGCCTGTCCTTTGGAGAACTCTAATCAGTTTAATTTAGACCATGGCTTCAAACTCCTTGTGTGAAATCGATGCAGAGCGCAGCGCAAACACGCTCCTTTGTTGTTCAAGCCACATTCACTTCCCCCAAGCAGCTGCCCGTTAGAAAGCTGAGGGCAGAAAATCAAAGCAAGCAGACCCTCAGAGGGGAACGTACGCGGGGCTTTGGCTGCACTGATTTAAACACAATCAGCGCACAACCTCCTGGTTTAGACAAAGCTCAAATTAAGGCTGCCTTGGCTGCTGGGAGCCTGCAGCGCAAATGTTTGGTGGGAAGCAAAGCTAAAGGCAGGGAGAAGTCACATGCCTGGCCTTCATGTCGGGTCAGCTTACAGAGCTGGCTGGGCTCACAAAAAAGAAAAAAGCAAGCCGTAGTACAGCAAACCATTAAACCAACACCTGTCATAGGCATCAAAAATAAAATCAAGCTTCAAAAGAAAGGCTCCGCACCTCGGGTAGGGTTCTATTAATATGCAAGCACACTTTTAAAATTAGCACGAGGGAGATCACAAGACTGGAAACAGAGAGATTAAAAAGCTCAGCATTTAGTTAATATTTCCATACCAGGAAAGTATTGAAGAAACCAAATGCTAGAGCCAGAAAGAGTTACGGGGTTTGCTACTGCAGGACAGGCAAGGTTTGGTGTCAGAGTCAGGCCACGTAAAGAGAGCGAGATCAAAGGCACCGTAACAGGAGATGGATCATGCACACTGTGACTAACCGATGCCTGGAATTACCTCTACCTTCTCAGCTCAGAGAAGACAGATGTAATATTGATCGTCGTAGAAACACTAGAGAAGATTCAAGACGTGGGTTCCTATACTCTCACCTTAGATGATCTTCTACCTGGTTTTAGCCTACCACTCACTACACACCACAAAAAAAAAAAAATTATCATACTTTCAGAGCAGAACACAACACATGAGCAATTTTCCTGACAGGGATGAAGTGGGTCTGATAATGCAGAAGATGTGTTTGTGTTTACAATAGCAGCAACATAAATGTTTGTTTGTTCTGGTCATGTTATTACCATCAGAAACTGAAGATGTGTCCCAAGTGCTTGTTATTAATGTATAGAAAAAGAAGGAAAGAAGAGAATGTCATTGTGACCTGGACAAGCAGCTTTGACTCAAAAGTCGTAGAGTTTATCAATGCACAACTTCTCACATAATTTTAACACATTACTCAAAAGTTTTATTGCTTCCAAAAACTTTTATTCCAGAAAGATTCCTCTCCTGGACCAAATGTGTAAAAGATCTGCTTTGGAGTAGTGAAGCTCTCTGCAGCAGAAGACAAAGTGAACGTGCAGGTGACATGCTGGAAATCCATGGCCCACCACTCCTCTGGACGAGACCTTCACTGAAAGGCTGAACTGCCCAAAATTCTTCCTAACTGCTCTGGGAAAGCCCCACTAGCTCTCTGACACTTCGCACTATCATGCCAGCCTTGCCGGGACAATCCCCGAGGCTCAGGATTTTGTACCATTACAAGAACGTACATTTTTACCCAACACAACATGCGCTGTGTACTTGCTTTCAGGAACAGCCACGCTGTCCATTCAGAGTAAGGCTGCATGGGTTATCGTCCGGGCAGGAAGCAAGGATGCATGGAAGCAGCCCCCACTATTCTCAGATGCTCTGAATCACTCCTTCCCTGAGGAATCCTGGCAGATTCCCAGGCTGCCACAGATACAGCTCTGTTTGTTCAGGTGCTGGCTGCACACACAATAGTGAAGCAGTGGCAGGCCAAGCAGCCACTGCATTTTAGG
>Ga0065711_1040893_pt1 | contig 16592 bp, 7 predicted proteins | sample Hoacrofraction12_FD_59098 | JGI IMG/M metagenome (GOLD analysis project Ga0065711, IMG submission 59098) | Hoatzin crop microbial communities from Cojedes, Venezuela - Epithelial fraction 12 v2 (version 2) | ecosystem: Host-associated > Birds > Digestive system > Esophagus > Crop | place... | reverse complement strand
CGGCGCGGTCGGTTGCCACAGCATCCTGCCCGCGCTTCCTCATCGCGCTGAGCCCGGCCGCGCCCCGAGCGCGTCGGCCGGCAGCAATCGTTGCCGAAACGGGGGATTTCGGGGTTCCCCCCCAGTGACAGCTTTTCCGTGGGGCCACTGCTGCTCTCTGGCCTGAATCCAGTCGGATCCACGCCAAAAGACCCGCAGCCGAGGTTCCCGACACCTCCGTGCGCCCCGTCCACTCGCTGCGTGATGGAGTTACACAAGAATGATGTAATTCTTGGCAAAAACCTTTCCGCGCGCGCGGCGGGCGCTATAAAGGCAGAGCCGTCATGGTGGAAGCTGCGGCGAGGCCAAAGCCTTACACCTCAAAAGCTGCGGTTCTGGCGGGAGGGGGTGTGAGGCTGGGGCGATGGGGGGCTGCAGGCAGCTCTGCGGGCGACGCCAGGCCTGCGTGGTGCGAGGCTGTAGGTAACGCCGTCGGGAGGGCTGCAGAAAGGCGAAGGCTCGTTCTGCCTCTAAAACCACGCTGCTGCCTGATGGCACCTGGGAAGGGCGACGAGTCGGGAAGACAGGACTCGACCAGCAGAGCCGTGGCAGGCAAACAGAGCAGAACAATCTGGCACAGACGCCGGAGAAGACATTTCATCAGCTGACTAGGCTCACATTTATACCTTACTCAATTTTTATACCTTTTATACTTTTTACCTTACTCAATTTTTTTTTTTTAACACATGGGGAAGTTGTATTTTACAACAATAAGGAAACACTAGCTATATTCATTGCTTGAAAAATAGCAATCTTTGAATCTTTTTATTCACAGTAACACCCCGCTTGCCGCTCCGGGGTTCCACGGCTGCTCAGGCAGTAGCCTGCTTTGATAACAACCGTTATTACCCCATTTCTTCATTCTTCTTGACTAAGCTCGATAGCAGTGGACATCAAAGAGAGAAGACGAGAATAAAAACATAACTGTTTATAACTTTTCAGAAAGAGGCAAGGACTTTGACACACAAAAGACACGGAGCGCCCCACGCCAGCTGCAGAAAAAGTGCTTCTTCAAAGACGACATCTCCTCCAGCCTCCAGGAACGCACCCTCAACAGGGTATGCCCGTCCCAGGGTGAAGGGACTACAAAAAAAAGCAAACATGCTTTTAAAAAGGTAGAATTAAATGACTGCGCTAAGATGCAAAGCATTTCCTGTTGTAAGCTTTACCTGAGAGACTAGTGCCATTTTGAAAAAGGCTCAGTCTGAAGAGAAACCTTCTACCTTCTCTAGTACAACACAAAATTCACAAGAAACGAATTTAAAAAGTGGACAATAATTCATTAGCAACTGTGATTTGTAGGGACTATGATAACTATACTAGCTTTCGGAACGGCGGAGCAGTGGCAATCAAAGGACAGAATCTGAACCTCACGCCACTACCTGCTTTTTGCAAACTACACAGCTTCTCTGCATACATCAGAACGCATGCTTTCTTGGCCCTTGTCAGTATAGAAATGGTGACCGAAGACCACCTTTTTTAGTTACTCAAATTCTTCCATTTGCACTTGTCACATAATCTTGCTGTGCTGCTCGTGCTTCCCTTCCCAGTAAGCCTCTCCTTGCCAGACAACTGAACAAGCACGAACAAGAAGGGGGGGTCCTGGTTTGCTAGCATTTATTTTGACACATTACTAACTGCCCAAGCACACCCACTCCCAGGTGTTTTTTCTTCTCTAGCAGAGGGTTCTTCACAACTAATTTGAAGTATTTGTACCAGTGAAAAAAACTTCATTTCTCTAATCTCTGCGCACGCCTTTCTCAGGCATTTTGGAGCTTTAGGACTCTGTTTGTGGTTGTAGCAGCGAAAGGCTGTTCCAGTTCACGGCTGGTTTTGGTGGCCTGCCTCCCTCTTTTAAGGGTGCTTGAAAAGCAAAATGGATCACAGCTTTTAAACAGCATCAGCGTGGCAGAACTGCGCAACAGACACAAGGAAACTGTTCCAAGAGGTCATCTAGTCTATAGACAGAAACCTACGGCAGACGCCAGAGGACATGCATGTGGACATATTTTGATCTACATGCACTTCAGAACTGGAAGCCATGCCATCTTAGGAGAGGGACCTGTGCGAGCTCCTGGCTTAACTACAGACCTCACAGCAGTTGACAAGGTTGTCAGCATCTGGCCTGCTTGGGAAGTAGCATCTCCCAGTTCTCAAATTTCTGCTCTGTTTCAGGAAATAAAAAATACAGCTTGGTACCATCACCTTGAAAGTGCTGCCGATCCCTGGTCTAGATTTTTGTCCCCCACGGCAGGATCAGTTGTACCTAAGCCACTCTGGTCACACCATTGTCCAGTTTGTTCTTTGTCTCCAGGAATCAGATTTTTATAGTCTCAACTGTCCTTACTGTCGGTAAGTTTTTCCCACCCAGCAGTGGTCATTACTCCACAGGGGCGGTGTAGAAAGCCAAAGCTGCACGCCTCCTGGGCTGCTAAGTGAAGCTGGTGGAGGCATGCCTTTCTCTTTAGGGTGGGGTGGGCCACACATCTCCCAGCCCTTAGGACATCTTGGGCTCTTCCGTCTCGCCTCACTGGTTTTGTTGGCTCCTTCGTTGTCGGGTCATCTTAATAGTGGATGGCTGGTACTTCCAAGCTCCTTCCAAGCTACTGCTGTTTCCCACAAAGATGTGAATGCTGTGAGCGTGGCTTGCCTGCTGTCACTCAGGGGTCTGATTTCCTCCACCTTTGGCACTACCCACGTCCTGGAGCACTGCCAGGACTGCTTACAGAGCGGAACTACAGATTCCTTCCCCAGACAAACCCCATGAGTGCTTTTGTGGTTATGTTGTTCTGGGTTCTCTCCAACAAGCAGCGAGACCACGTGAGGTTTCTCACACCCTCCATCAAGCATCATCATACAGCCCTACTCTGTCATGCTAGCACCCCGACACGCCTCTCTGCCCACAAAGCGGAGGATGTCCAACTGGAAAACCAGTAAAATACAAGGTATTGTGACACTGCTTTCTCTTCATCTTTGAGATGAATGAAATAGGAATTCTTACAGCTTTTTAAAAAGCTATGTAGCCCCATGGACTAGGCCACCATGACAGCATTCCTTGAGCTGTCCTAGACACATGTCAGTCACAATTGCAAGAACCAACCTCACAGGTCCCACTAGGTATCTTCCCACTGAGGAACTGAAGCGGCCTGCCCTATAAGGCATGAGCCGTAAGTAGGGCGGTTGTGGGTCCATGTGTACCAGTCTGACCCTGGGGAGAGGGAAACGACTCACAAAGTATACAGCATAGCCCACACTACCAACCAGCTTTTAAACTGTTTTGGTTCCTTGACCCTGACAGAGATCAATGACCAAAGGGAGCAATTAAGGGGTAAATGCAAGAACTCAGATTTTCAGAGAGAAAGGCACACAAAACAAGCAACCAGTTACACCCACCTCCGAAACAAACCAACCAAAAAAACCACCCCAATCCCAACACAGATCTGCTGAACGAGGTGCTACTCAAGAACAGAGCCGACCCTCCCTTTCCACTCCCCTAAGCTCAGTTTCACCACAGAAATATCCTCTCATCGCTTACAAAGTTTCTGCCCTGTATCAACTCTTCTGTATTCAAATAATGCTGATCATTACATGAATGAGACGGAACCTCAACAAAGAGGCACAGAACATTGATACTCAGATGATGCTCCTATTTCTCTGTCCCCAGTTCTCCTAAAGCCTGGCCAAGTCACAACTGAATCAAAAATTATTTGGGAAAGAAGTGACAGAGATGAGGCAACCAGTAAGGTATCCAGATGCCTGCTTTCCTTTTTGGACACGGTACCAAAAGGACTCTTCACCCAACTCCTTTAAAGGGTAATCAGGAAAATATTTCCTCTCTTTTAAGAGACACAAACCATCAGTATTTCCTACTCTCCCAACTGAAATTTTCCAGAGAAGTACAAGTAGCCACAGCAATTTATTTAGACAAAGTTTTACTCAGCACAGCTGTAATACTTTAATTATATAATAGTTTCAAGGGCTAACTAAGAGACATAATGGAAACCATACAGAGGTCTCTACCACGGTCTCTCACAGATATTCTTTTTTCCCCTGAAAGGCAGGTGGTAAACTACATGTGAAATAAGCACCTTTCAAAACCAAAATGAGGCATTCAGGAGAGAAGCTTGTATTTCAAGCAGAAACTATGAGCTAGGTCAGTGGACAGAGTACGATTTCTCTCCCTAGTGCAGTTAAGAAACAAATGATTTTAGTGAGGCACCTGAAAAAGAGTAAAAGGTCTGAGCTAGTAGGTTGTTAAACGGTATCATAAAACTTCTGAATTGTTTCTGTATTTGGAATACAAAATATTGAAATACACCAACAAATCAGTTTCAAGTTTCTCTTCTGTTACAGATTCGTTTTACAAAAAAATTATTTTATTTATAGGCCAGCTTTTTCCTCCGCATTTGTCACTGTTCCTCAATAACTTTTCAAACCATTCAAGGTGAACTGGAATTGCCATACATTCCTGCAACCTTTATGAAGCAACAGTGCCTGGAGAGAAAGCCCCAAATCCACTGAGAAAGAACCCAAATATGATGAACCCCACCCCGTCCTAACAATTGGAATACACTCCAGACTCGTCCATGCTGCATTTTGACAAGCCCAGCAGATGTCGGAGAAAACATGGGAGGAAACTGAGGCTACTATGGCAGAGAAAAGGGGTATAAAGCACACAAATCCATCCAAAGCTTCATTTTGGTACCTGGAGGACAGCTTTCATTTTACTTAGCAATTTAAACCTATGCAACATGCCTTTTTCTAACCATTTTGTGGGTATCAAAGTTATCTCAGACGACAGTATAATACTGACCTAAAGTGTTGATACATCTTTAATGGTACCGTTTTTAGCAGATAAACCTCAAGATGATTTTTAAATTGTCAGACTAGACTACAGTCTATGAGTAAGCTTTCTCTATGATGCTTAAACAGTGGGCTTTTACAAGACTTATCCCGCCACCTATAACATTTTAAAGAACAAAATGTTACATTTACACTTACATTTAAGATCACGTTCAAAGCAGTTTTTTTAAAATATCATGATATTTTGAAGAGACTAACAGTTTATTCAATGTAAATGCAATGTATAAAGTTGTGGAGTTCCAGATACATATCCAGTCTGCCATTTCTAGTTTTGTGCAAATTAACTTACTTAAAATAATTTCAAATCTAGCATAGTGTCAAGTAACATCCAAACTCCAGAGTTCCAGAACTGATGTTTCTCACGTTTGCTTGAAATTAGACTTCCCAGTTTTACTAAATTTATTTTTGATTTAAAACAAAGAAAAAAAACCTGTAAACAGTTACTGTAACAGCAGTTAGCAACAAGAATGGGTGACAACTGTCAGCCTTCAAATATAACTTATGCCCTTTCTTACCGTCAACTTTTTGTCAAATATGTAAATAAATACAAGAACTAACACAAATAAAAGTTACTACTGTAAGAAAAAATATTATATGCTGCAATTTGGAATAAAATATCATACAATATCAGCTGCATCATTTGGAATATGTATTTGAGTGCTTAAAACAGTTTGATGCTAAACAGTTAAACCTTTCTTTGTGTAGAGAACCACACTTTTATTCACCGTTAGAAATGGGTTTTGTGATTAATTTTATACTAGAATATTAAACTCCTAAATGTGAAAATGACTTAAGTCATTAAGTGAAAGAAGATACCATAGGCACCATAATATATATTTTTTTTCTTTTTAAACAAAATCTGGTGATGAACCAGCAGTAACAAAATAGGATGAAAATTAAAAGGCACATTCAGGCAAAAAGTAATCAACACAGTTTGCATGATGCTATATTTAAAAAAAAATAATTTATGCTCTGAATAACTGATTGGATCAGAAATAAATATTCTGGCAGATTCTAACCTGTCAGAGAGACAGTAAATTTTTGTAAAAGGTGTGCAATTCAAATTGTATAACTATTTTTTTGATGTTGAATTTTGTTTATGTTTTAAGGTCAGTATAAGGCTTATAACCAAGTGCATGTGAAGAGGACTGACTACTCAAGACCTCGTGCTTTCTGAGTGCATAGAAATACAATGAGCAATGAAGATATCCCTTGCAAGAAGATGTGTTCTTGTATATGTGCAAATCTTAATCAAGTACTTGAGCGTCTTTCAGGTCTCGGAACACATTTCATAATCGCAGCTCTCCACAGGGCAGGGGCAAGTAAAAGACTTAGAGTAGTCACACTCAGAATAAGAAGATAGACCTGAAAATTGAAAAGAAAAAACCATTACTTCTCTTAGTTACATGGTAAACTAAGAAATGATTACAAGTTTGAGGAGATCAGAATCTTCTCGACAGTATTTTCAGGAGACTTCACCTGTCTTCCCAAGCAACTATGCATATTGCTACAAAAGCAAACAAATGCACGCTCAAATCATCTAATTATCTCTTTACCTGGTTTGAAGATACAATTACAAGAACAATGTTATAAGGTTATAGAAAAACAATTATTTATATATGTAGTTAAGAGGTCAATTTTGAAAGCTCAATGTTTGCTAAAAGGTCAAAGGCCAAATACCACTTTATTTAAAAAAAAACCAAAAACACGAAACAAAAAAAACTCCTACAAAAATCAAACCACCCAAATCTATTCTGGTTTAATGATACAATGGCAAAGTTCACTACTATTTTATACACTAAAAAAAGCAAACAAAACGCCCTTTAAGTCATACTGCACATCTTCTGAAGAAAGATCTTAACTACATAGTCTGAATGAGTCTTAGAAAACAGCAGCAGGAAGTAGTTTTGAGGTCTCAAACAGGAGAATGACTTGGAAATTTCAGAGCTATATAAACCTACACAGTAGATAATCAAGTGAGAGCAGCCACAGAAAAAAATGAAAGCCTAAAGGCCTCCAAGCACAGTGGGTGGGCCCCTAAGCTGGTTCTGTGATCACATATGGATATCTTGAAACTCTATACAAACGTACAATATTTATAACTCCTAATTATATGCAGGAGTGAACATGAAAATGAATCACCTTTACCTATACAAGCGAACAGCATTGTGTAAGTTTTTCACACGTGCTTTATCTGGAATTAGTTCCAGCATTACACAGCCCACTTACTCACACGATGAAAAGCTCGGAGCGCCAGCAGTGTGTTTTTGTCAGCAGGGAGACAGAGGAGAAAGCAGTTCACACTAGAAAGTGAAGTCAGTTTTGTATCTCTATAGCTGTAATTTACTTACTCTCTCAAAGCAGATTTCATCTCGAAACAAATAACGTTCTCACAGCTTGAATATAAAACTAAGGTTTCTTTCCTAGAGGATTTTTTTCATGACTACTGAAAAAGCTGGTTATTTCTTCTGCAGAAGATCTAAAATGAACAAGCTTTGCAGGTAAAGATTACAAGTTTGCTTGTTTAAATGTTAAGGTCATTTCCACTTCACTATATCTGCTTTCTAGTTCTCATTTACTGCTATTTCCTTATTCAAATCCTATGCTCTCCGTTACCTCTTTCTACACCTATATCAAGATTTTAAAAGCAAAGACTTACCAGTCCCAGTGACTTGGGTGCTAGCTACAACTCACTGCTCAGTTAACAAAGAAGTTGTGAGAACAGTTAAGGTAAAGCATTTATAACAAAGTTATTTAAAAGTAAAACCTGCTATTTAAAACATTAAAGTACAATTTGAAACAAGCAAAAGACTGGAACTAAGAACCCTATCAGGGACATACATGTCTCCAGTTGTATGGGTTGATTCTACTTGTTAACAGTTAAGAAATGCCATGAAATTGGAGTGTATTGGTATTTCAAATATACTGTAATACAAAATCCCAGTAAGTTATTCAGGTGCAAAAACCCCAAAGTTAATAACTATAGAACAGCTTACCTCCCGAGATATGATCCCTGCTCTGCGTGCTCTACTTCCCAGAACAAAAGAGAATTCACTGACTTGTGCCAGTCCTGCTGAGACAATCCACTTGATATACTGGCTGGTCTTTGGAAGAATCAGAGAAAGGACAAGCACTGCCAAGACAAACTTTAAAAAGGTTTTTTTTTGGTTGTTGTGGGTTTCTTTTGTTTTGTTTTTAAGTAGAAGCAGCATAATAAATAAAATAATACAATCTTTGTAAGATACATAGCATCAAATACAATAATTATGGACATAAAATAAACTAGTAGAATTCTAAATATGTCTTCTGTATTAATGTCAAAAGAGACAAACATACATTGCACAGTGAAAAGTAGTATCTTGTATACTATATAAAAACACTAGACAACTGTCACAAATCCCAAGCTAGATAAGCAGATGTTTCTCTGTGTGTAACTTTTAACATTAAATACAATCCTGTTTTTTTTGTAATATCCTAAGAATGTATCAAACTGTATTCTAGTCAGTAAGGTTCCTCCAAATACAGATTTACAGTAAAGATGTAATATTCTCTGTTATATCAGATGTTTAATTCTTGCACAGAATTTTCATTAAGGCATAGCAGCACACTGATTATTTAGACCATAAAAAGATAATAAAAAAGAAAAATACCTTCATTATGACCACAGACAATGTAAGGAATAGTAAGACCGTGAGTTCATATATTACAAATGTGGGGAAAACATGAAGTCCTAGAAGGAAAGAAAACAGTATTTCAGAGTTTAAGGCCAGTATCTTACTATGATAATTTTCTGAGTTAGTAACAGATTGAATTGCAAGCCTGTATTCTCAAAACCAAACAAATAAAAAGCCTTAACATACCTACCAACACTACCTACTCGATCACTAAAGCACTTCCTGCATTATCCAACCGTTTTTCCTTTGGAGGAGTTTAGCACAAACAATATTCCCAACCAAGTTAAACTGTGTATGACCGATGCACGAGCACTTTCCTTTATAAAGTTTTCTCTCTTCCACACCAGTCAACAATCCAGAATCTGAACTGAAACGCACCTCTGATGAGAGCCATAAAAATACTGCAGAAAAACAATGCCATTGTTCTGCACAGGGATTGTAAAATACACTTTGGTAGCCCTTTAACATTTTTGTGTGACATGGTAACGGGACTACCACTGTGGGAGGAACGTGATATTTAGTATTTGTGTAGACTATAGCTACAACAGAAAACATAAGTGTTTTGATCACATGACTCTCACTTCCAAACACTGAAAGTCACCTGAACTGGAAAAGTCACTTGGACTGGAATCAGGTAAGGTCCTAAACCCCTAAGTATGGGCTAACAATTAAGGAAGTCTATAAAACGCCATTGCTATGATGTTGGTTGGGTTTTTTGGGGGAGGAAGGTACTTTTTTTTTTCCAATTTTTTTGTCATTTTAATTCAGTAATTATATGAAGGTAACAAGAACCATAACGAACACAGAAATTTAAAACTAAATACTGCTAATATTAAACATAAGAAAAACAAGTATTTGTTGGAGAAGTCCTGGAGTCACTGAGGAAGATTCTTACAGCTGACTAAGTCCATTTTTTCCTCCTAGGGTATGAGAAACTTGTGCAGGCAAACATAACTGCGTATCTTTGGAAGCTCATTCCTTTTTCATAAAAGTTCTTAAAAAGAGGAACCAAAATAGTGGTGGTGTTCCTGATAAATCCACAGGAGTTAGCAGTTCTCCAACCCAAGTTTTTCTGGAGAATGACAAAAGTTTAGCTTTCTAAAGCACGAGGCACATAAATCAATGCTGTAACTTCTTATTTTAATGCTAGAGAACTTTTCAATAAATTTCCCCACCCCATAACACTGCAGAGCCAGAAGAATTGTAGAGAACTAAGAGTCATCTTCTCTTCCTGGGTGCGCAGGAGAAGTTAGTTACAGTAACTTCACAATGTTTTGTCCATACACACATTCCACTGTGGATGGAAATGTACTTGAAGTACATCAGAGATTTTTATACAAGTACTACCCAGTCAGCGTGCACACACCCTGGTTTACGTCTTAATTTCCTTCCAACTACTGAAGCACAAGTGCAAGAGATTATCACAATAAGAGAGGAGATGGCAGAGTAAGAGATGAACACCACACCAAGGAAACAAATCCAGATGTGTGCACATATGCACATGGAGGGGCAAGTAGCTTCTCTTTTTTACTGTGTTATCACGTGCACATTGCTCATTCACCTTTAGGCCCATCTCAGAAACGTACATGAAAATCAACTAGAGAAATACAGCCTGTAACAATGTTGTGTTTGATAAGAGGGCCAACTCTGCCACATCTGGAACTGAAGATTTCAGAAGGAGGCTATAAATACAGCCTAATGCTCTCATCACTACTGGTGGAGCTAGGTTTTCGGTCCTGGAGCAGACAGGCAGTCTGAAGTCCATTTGACATGGAGGTTATTACCATATTCCAAAGAGCTGAGGCACAAACTACTGCAGATTTCTATACCAGTCCCATGGAGGTGAGCATCTGCGAGGTGAAGCAAGCCTAAACCTGTGAGCAAACAAATAAGGATCCCAGCACACAAACATGTTTTGGGGGAAATAAATCCCACCATATGGGATATCATGGTCATTACAGACCTTTGCCCCAGCCCTAGATGAAAACTTAGGCTAAGGCCAGAAGTCATATCAGACTGCTATACAAGCACATGAAGCCTTCCTGACAACACAGACGTCATCAGAAAGATTAACTTCAGAAAGTGCATGGATATTAGCATTTACTTCAATCAGACTTTGTGACTAAGCTTAAGAGTCACTACAGACTTGTTCTCTAGAATGGAAGAAATACTTCAATCAAACAATTCAAGAACTTCAGCACCGTGATCAGGCAGCATGTGGCATGTTGGCCTGTCAGCAATAGCTAGGATATCACATAGGTACATTTTCACAGAGCTGAGCATAAGCCACTGGACTTCAGTTCTAAGCAGTGTTCTGGAATAGCTGGAATGGAGGCCTTGGGGTGAAGGTGACCTTGCGTCAATGTCAAGCCAAAAAGTACAGTTCACTCGTGTTGGTATGTGTTCTTCTGTGGATGATTACAGGCAAGATTTTGCACATTCTTTTTATAAGTACTTTTTTCTTAACAAGTAAACTCCCTTTCCCCCTCTGATTAGACAGATTCCACCAATCTGCTGGATGGCCGCTAGACAGCACGTGAAGATCCAAACGTTATGACCACATCCTGGAAGATCCAGCATCAAGCAAAGGAATCGTGGAGACCCTTGGCGGCAAAAAAGATTACAGAAACCAGAACTCTGTTGGTCAAACTGGAGCCAGTAGAATTAATTCTGACACATCCTCAAGACAGGACATCACTCTGAAAAATCATGTTTGTGATGCGTTGGGACGCTGTATCTACTACGAGTCTTAATGAACCTAAGAACATAGCTAGCAAAGGCAATAAAGGCTACAGCCTTGGCTAGATCATTAAGTAGCAGAGGGAAAAAACAACATTTATCTCCATGTTTCTGCAATGGGGAAAGTCCTCTTGATTCTAATGTCAGTTCTGAGAGCCTGAAACCTCCAAGTTTCATTGTGTTCCATGCAGGACAACAAAGCATTCGAGCTGGATGGATAAGGAGAAGGCGACGTATGTCACCTGATGAATTCCAGTTGGGATCTTCCTTTGATTTCTCTCAAATTCAACAGAAATGTTAAGGGGCTCATCAGAGAAACGTAGGGTGCATGTTTGTTCTGGACAGCGGTAGCGCTGACGGTGTCGGCATTACCCATCTTCTGAAGAAAAAGACCACACTGTTAAAAGGTTTTCAGCACCTTGCATTCCAGATCCAACACTGACAAGAAGCTTTACCCAGAAGGGAAACCTGGAGCCTGGCAAGTGAGGATATCCATACAGCACATTGAGGGGACACAACTTTCGCAGTCCGTGGAAGTAATCTGCCTCCTGACCAGTGGCAGATAGGGTCCTGATGCCCAATTTCAAACTCCATATGCCTTGTAGACTGACAAAAAATGGGATATTGGAGCCTTTAAAAAAAAGTCGAACAGTCTATGCAAAGATGCCTTCCATCTTCCTAAAAAGCAATCAAAACAAAATCGAATGATGCAGAGGTGGAAAGGGAAGGATCTGAGTACTATATACCAAAACAGAAATGAAAAAGAAAGTTCTCAAAATATGTCTCTAAGGGATTGATCCAGATGTTCTCTCAAAAATATTAGTGAGGACAGACACTAACAGGAACTTTCTAACCTCAGCAGACAGCGTAAAGAGAGCCAGAAGCCTTGAGGAATACACGCAGGCCTAAATGAATGTAGAGATGGAGAGTGACAAAGTGCAGCTGTTAATGCCTAACTGCAAAGCTGTATTATTCCCACAAATGCACCCATGCGTGAACTGGAAAGCAGTGGCACTACACAGGTCAAGCTTAGGGCAGGGCCACTGTTGCAGATATCACACGAACAACTACTGTTCAGCTCAGCTTTTAGGCACCAAAAGGATTTCTGTAGTGAGAACAGAAAAGCAGGCATTTAAGACAAGCAAAATAGGAACTAACTTTTCCAAATGACTTAGTTATAGTCACTTTTCAATTAAGTAAAATTTTTCTATTTATTCCTTTATTCCAAAAGGAAGAGAAATTATATTACTGCATTGGTGTACCATCTCACCTCAGGATGTGAAGTGTTTCTGCTCTCTATAATAGGGTGCTTGCTGTATATAGCAACAAGCCTTCTCTGTAGGCGAGGGGAGCAGAATCTTCCCCTGTGGTCTTTCCATAATTTCACATAGTAAATCTCTTTATATTTACAGAGACATATTATTTGCATGTGTACATATATAAGTAGAGAGCAAGCAAGAAGTCTTCTTACTAGCATTCCTTAAACTTTTTAAAAAGAAGTATTTTTATCCTACTTAGATTTTCTTTGCAACATCACATTACTCCTTTTTAAAACCTACCTCCTTGCCACCCCACAGAACTTCCTGATAATCACAAAATTTGAAAGTAATTGAAAATAAAGGGGGAAGGGTGGGATAATGTTTGGGGGGGGGGAGGAGAAGGGTTTGTTGTTGGTTTTTTTTTGGTAGGATGTGTTTTTTGTTGTGTTGTTTTTTGTTTGTTTGTTTGCGTGTTTTTTTGTTGTTTTGGGTTTTTTTTTTCCAAGCAAACATTGTCACATTTTGTCAGGCCTATAACACAGCTCATTTTTCTGATTTTTAGCTAACTTTCTTCTGAGGCAGGAATAACACCCATTTTCTGTAAAACCTTACAAATGTGTTAGGCAATTTTCTTTCCCTTCTTGCAATTACAATGGTAACAACAGTTTAAAAGATTTTTTTTTTCTAATTCTGTAACAGAACTACTAAAATAATTTCCTTACACTATAATGTAGGCTACATGGGGTGCTGCCAGCATGCCAACTGAGGTCTTGCTATTTTCTTGTACTCTGCCAAAGTCTTATCTCTAGTCTTAATTTATGCAGTCACAAGAACGTAGGACAGTATTTTTGTTCAGCCCCTTGTAAAATTAACTTTGGGCTTATCCTGATAACACTATCCCCTCCATCACCATCTTTATTGAAACACATGAACAACTTACCTGTGAGCGTTTAGCAATTACTCATCCAACCTCATCAGTTATATGGGTCCAAGAGTTCTACCATAGCTCACCACTTTCCTCTCTTTATTAATAAATAAGTTATTCAAATAAACGTATCTACTGCTAAGCAATTGGACTGATCAGCACAAGTTATTATCATGGGCTGGGTAAAACAAAAATCAAGATTGGCAAGCATAACTATTCCATTTTCATTTTGGCAACCACCAGAAGCAGCTTTACTTTCTGTTATGAAACAATGCGTATCAAACACGTATATGAGGAAAGGCATTACAATTATGCTGAGACTTCACTATTATCTGAACATATGGAGATAAAAAGAACAACAGAAAAAATAAAACCAGAAGAAAAACCAAGGGTGGTAGTGGAGAAAAAAAAACAACCCCCCAAAATTTCTGAGTAAGCATGGCTTGAAGGAGGTTGGATTTGTGAGAAGGGCCACATTCAAACTCTGTTTCAGACCTTGCAGTGTCCCCAAAATAGGACACACATCTCCTACGCAATCCACAGGGAGAGGCACGTGCTTTCACAGTCTTTATTTGCTGTACCTAAGCACTTCAGTAACAGGTTTCCTTTTCCTTTAGGGAAAGCTCATTGGGGCAAGCATGGACAGCTAGAGAATACAGCAGTTCAAAAGGAAGCTACCCATTGACTGTAAATAGTCTCAGAGTTAACTTGTTCTGGATAATGAGCATGATAAGTTACTCTGCTGGTCTTAGACATCAGTGCTGCATTTCAGTTGGCATTCAGGTAGCCTCTGAGATACATCTTGTTCAATTATTTTTTCCCTGTGTTGAGAACACACAGGTCACATTTTCCTAACTAAAGAAACAAGATGCTATTAAAAAAAAAAAATCTGTTTCCATTATCATATTCTGCTTCTAGAGAAAACCAAGCCATAAGGACCTTAAATCTACTCTACCAACTGACTCAAATTGTAATTGATTTTAGGATAAAGTACAAATATATCCACTGTGAAGACAGAAGAACATTTAGGGGAAAAAAAGGCAAGAAACCCAACCCAAAAACCTCTTTTTTACCTTGAAATTTTTAGTTATGTGTTTTAAATGGCCCAGACAAATTCAGAATTAGCAGAAAAAAACTGACATTAAAACAAGAATTGAGAGCATAACACAGAAATTGCTCATGAAAATGAACGTTACATTTAAAAATATTAGCAAAGTGAAACTAATATTGTGGTCAGTTAACATTTTAGTATCTTAACAAAATAAAATAAAGATAAATTGTATCTCCTCTCCCCAATTTGTAGACACCATTTTTTTTTCTCCTCCCCCACATTTGTAGGTTAACACTATTTTTAAAGTAAGTTTTCTTAGAAGTTACCTATGGATGCAAAGAAAATGATGGCAAGAAAGTCACGTATTGGTTCAATACAGGACATAATCTCCTCAGTAACCATGTGACCCTGAGAAGAGATCAGAGCTCCGGCTAAGAAGCATCCCAGCTCCATTGAAACATCCAACAGCTCTGTGATCTGTCAAGGAATAACAGAAATTCTATTGCCGTTTCCTTTAGCCCTGAGTGACTTCATATACCATTTCACAATGAAATTATAAAACTGTACATTGTACTGAATGTAGGAAATTACTATGTCTTTAGGCTAGTTCAACAACTAAAATTCATCATATTTCAGTGTTCTAAAGTATTGTATTTATGCAAAAGACTCACACAACCAGTTTCCTCCCCACATTATCTCCTTCCTCACAATAACAATAATAAATTTCTTAATCTACATTGTAATGCTTTCTGTCACTCTTAAGGGTAGCATCTGAGTTCACAAAAATGAGAAAAACCGTAACAGCTTCGGAGTCAGGATTGGATAAGACATTGAGGCTGTGAAATAAAGCAGTAAGAACAGCATATCTTCCAACTGTCAAACAAGGGGAAAAAATAAAAATCAAAGCTTATAATTTGGGAGAATAGTCTCAATTTAGCAGAAGTCCCATGCATAAATTATGTTTTATTATTGTAAATTGGACTTAAATGTGCCTGTGGGCTTCACTGAATAGAGATGCATTTAAGCATGTGAAGTAAGCTGCTGAAATGAAGCACGATATCTGTTTGAAAGAATTCAGACTGCTCTGCATTCTTTTTTATTATTTGAATACAGTACTAGAAGGAAGAGATGAAACACATATAAAGAGACTGAACTAAAACCAAATCAACTGCCCAAGGCAAATGCTCAGAACATTAAAAGAAGCAAGCAGCACTTTTAGTTGGTATAAAGTACGTTTCAAAATAACTACTTTAAAACCATGCTGCTGCAGACCGTCATCTTACTGAGAAAGGGAAATGCTATTAATATTAATAGAACACGTAAAACTGAAGACTTGTTTCCATACTAATTTAGATTAAGTAACAATACACCATAGTACATTTATGGACAACATTCATCATATCTTGAACGATGTTACACTATAAGGCATGAAGCTAAAACTCAAGTGACTTGAAATTAATGGAGGAGAACAGAAGACACAATAAACAAGTCACCAAGCTATGCATGAAATGCCACCTAAAAATAAACCCCAGACTTCTGTATATTGAAGTATTAAATGTCTGAATGCTCATCACCCAACTCCATTTGTGCTAACAGCCTGTAATTTATTGCAAGACATTTAAGAAAACAAAATGGTTCTGTCAACTAATGCAAATAGTTGCTGATCACGGAAAACCAACAAAAACATTACAATGTTATTCTCATTTTAAAACAAAAGGAATTTCAGTGATTTTCACCCCAATTTGAAATTGTAAGAGGGAAGAAGGAAATATATATTAAAGGCTTTAAAATCACCATAAGATAAAGGCAACAACAGTTATGAATAGCACACATTTAAGTTCTTCTCAATCACACATTAGTTGTTTTAAAAGTCACAACCTCTTGAGTATGATTAAGATCGAATATAGCCTCTTCATATAAGTTGGAATTATTTTTACTACTCGGGGGTAATCACAGAATGGTAGGGGTTGGGAGGGACCTCTGTGGGTCATCTAGTCCAACCCCCCTGCCGAAGCAGGGTCACCTACAGCAGGCTGCACAGG
>Ga0065711_1040891_pt1 | contig 16594 bp, 8 predicted proteins | sample Hoacrofraction12_FD_59098 | JGI IMG/M metagenome (GOLD analysis project Ga0065711, IMG submission 59098) | Hoatzin crop microbial communities from Cojedes, Venezuela - Epithelial fraction 12 v2 (version 2) | ecosystem: Host-associated > Birds > Digestive system > Esophagus > Crop | place... | reverse complement strand
TTTTTTTTTTTTTGGGGGGGGGTGGCTTTTTTTGAGGCATCAGCAGTATGACCTCTTGCTTGTCACTTCAACCTCCTGCCCATCTCATTGCTGTGTTTGCCAGTGCATTTGAATACAGGCTGCAGAGGAGAGTTTGGTCCGGTCCCACAGTGCCCTCCCAGTCTCTCCCCTGGTGATGTTCAGTACGTGGAGCAGCACTTGCAAGGAGGAGCAGGCTGAGACACGTGGGTTGGCTGGAAATAAGGAAACGTCTGGGAATCAGGAAACAGCAGAAAGTGCTGAGAAAATGAACAAATCCTGAAGGGTGATACGAGGCAGCTGAGGAAAGGTTAGAGGAAGGCAGGGAGGAGCTAGCAGCATGCAGTGCTGTTGGGGAAGCACCAGCAGCCTGGGATGCAAGCCTTGAATGCAGATGAAACAGCAGCTTCCTGGAGTGGGGAGCTGTCTCTCATATAAGACCACTTCAATGCATACACAGTTAAAAATAAAAGGTGTTTGTACGGCGTTGAGTCTCCGTGTGCTGACGCGAAGAAGAATGCAAATAGAAGGGTGAGCAACAAGGAGGAGGCGGTTTAATGGCTTTGGGGATTAGCAGCAGTATTTAGAGCCTTTCACCTCTTTGTTCCTGACATAAATCTTAACACAGATTGATGGTTTTAGCCATCTGGCTTGTGTTTTCTTGTTTGCAACAACTAGTGAGACAGAGAAAGAACCTGACCAGCAAGGCAAAAGAAAAAAAATAAAAAGTGTATCACGGAAGAAGGCATCCTCTTCTCCAGTGTCAGTAAGAGCAGGTATGGTGCAATTATTCTGTTTCACAGAGCTCAGCAGGTAACAAGGGAGACGGAAATGAAAGACTAACAGGTATCACTTGGTACATGACTCTACCAGGGAGCCTGTGACTTATAGAAATGTGTATGCTCTGAGCAATTTGCTCCCAAATGCAAAGCTCTGTGATCTTTAGAGATATAGTTACCCCAAACAACATGTGAGTTAGAGGGCGAGTTTCAATCACAGGTTGACTCTCAAATGTAAATTATTTTATACGTGACTGGAAACTGTTCTCCCATACATCACCTATCTAATACCTTAATTTTATAGACTATAGTCTAATTTACAAGCTGGAAAATTTTGTGCTCTCAACCATATGACACATTTTGGATTAGATCACTTCATTGTATCCTAAACCTTCTAAATACTTATGCAAGGTTTTTTTGGGTGTGGGCTGAGCCTTGCAGGGAGTCACTGTCAGTTTTCCTCTCACTCCAGGCTGCAAGGTCTGTCTTTCCTTTTCCAGCAAGGTCATCTTGGTAGAGCTTCCCAAAATCCAGAACTTTAATGGGGAAGCCATGTGAAAGGTCACTGTTCTGCTTCTCCAGCCAAAAGAGTAATCAAGAGTGGGTACCTGTGTGCACATACCATAGCATGTTTTCCTAGTCAATTATTTTTCAACAGCTCTTGAGTAAGGGTAAGAGTTATAGAGGACCTCACCTCTGGTCTTTCAAATGGGGGAGTTTGGGCAAGAAATATTGATGTTATGTCTTTAAGGAAATGTTTGCTGGTGTCAAAGAGTCACTCTTGACTTCTTCCATGGTTTTACTCAGTTTTACTTTGGGATTGAATGTGGTGCATATTTCAAACCAACCAAAACCTCTGGAAGGCTTCCTCTAGATGAGGTAAAAACAATGTATAAGGAACATAAATCTAGCTACTACAAATCTAATTTATAGCGATCTTGGCAATGATTTTGTTTTGCATTAGACATATACAGCTTCAGTAAAAAATGTTTTTACTTGCTTTTACTTCTTCAGAACCAGTAACCAAGAAAACACCTGTCATAGCATTCTTTTGAGGGGGAAGTGAAAGAATTTTGGATATAGATTTCTAAAACACTGGGTTTTATCTCAAATAATTGGTTTTGGCATAAACCTCTGTCAACTAAACATGTTTATCACCTCAGCCATCCACTGCAAGGTCGGTGAAAGAGACTGCTTTATATTTGACAGGGAAGCACTTCCACCAGATGCATTAGTAGTGTGAGAGTAAGAATTATAGATACATGAAATGACTGGGGAGTGCTGTGTGCCAAAGTGAAACTCAGATTCAGATCTAGATTGGGGCAGAATTTTCAAAGGCACCACAATGACTTAGAGATCGTGTCACCAAGCAGTTGGGAGTCCAACTCCCATTTTCAGAAATGGTGTAAGGATTTTACTGCCTTTCAGTGAGATTTAGGTTCCTTTTCCCAGAAAAAAACAGCCTTTAATTCACAATTAGTTCCCCAAAGCAATCTTTGCCTCTTCATAATTATATTGCATAATGACTTCGCTACTTTTTAATAACGTCAGATTTCTTGTCTGTGTCCATTATCACCAGCTTAGAAGCTATTCTATTGCTTTGGGAATTTGGTATTCCAAGTCACTTACAGAACTACAATTAAGAACTTCCACAGAAGACCAGGCGATATATGTATGTTAAGATATTATATTCTGCTGATTTAGTGTCAAGTCTTAGATTAATTTGATATTTTATCACGCTGGTTTCATTATAAATGCTTCCGTGGAAGGAACATGTTATTGGAAACTGAAAAATTATAATCTCTGTGTTAACCAAATGTTTTCTGAGTAGTTTGTTGAAAAATGTCAGGACTCCAGTTGAAAATCCTTGCTCTGTTGCAGTCAATGGCAGAATTCCCATTGGCTTTAACAAGATTATCGTTTTCTTATCTCAAAAACTACTTGTCAAAGCTCCTTAAAGTTTCTGTGTACAAATTTATGTCTGTGCAATAGGGGTCCACGTGCCGTTTTGATCTCCAAGACAGTTGTTTGCAGAATAAAGAGAAAGGAATTAAAATGCGAAGTGATTTTTTTCAGTCCTGATCCTTTGGGCCGGACTAAAGCATATTCAAGAGGAACGTAACGTGCTGTTGTTTAGTGGCTTCTGAATGTCCTGCCCTCCAGATCATGTATGAATGAGATGGAAGGGGGAGAAGGACAGATACAGATCCATCTACTGTAGATTCACAGGAATCCATGAAAATTCTCACACTCATGATTTTAATGCTTATAGCAAACTTAATTCCCAGTGGAGGCCCCTGTTATTAACCAGTTGTTCTGTTCTTGTGCTACTCAAAGTTTCAGGCTCAAAATCTTGATGAAAGCAGAGCTTAATCCGCATAGCATGTGTCACAGCATTTGTATCTCAGCGGAGTTAGGACATAAATACTACTGTTAGTTTCAATTAACATTGATCATAATATTGCAAAACTCCTTTGGGTTCAAATGGTTGTCACAATATGCACACCTGTAGGTTTGAAAGACATTAAACTTTAGACAGAAAGTTTAAAAGTAGGCTTGCTACAGATTTTGTACATGCCCAAATCTATTTAAAAGGGTATCAATGGAGTCTATATCAATTAGGAACATAGTTGACATAAACTTCTGTGGTCAATGAGCTCTCCATTAGATGATTAAGGCTCTGGAACGTTGCATTACCTAGATGTTAACTAAGGCTAATAATTTTTTTTTTCCTCATCAAAACAACTTGCAGTAAGAAATTCCTTTGTTAGCAAAATGCAACTTTTAGCAAAAGAAATCTGCTTTCTTCTATATCATCTTAATAATTACAAGTGTTAATTCTTGGCTGGCCCAAATTTGTTCTTAAACCAATGTCCTGTCTGGCAAATTTATAGTAAGTTCTTTGAGGTATGATTTCTGGATGACTGGTTCTCTTCTTAATATAGCCAGCTGTTCCCAGGAAACAAAGCAAACTGAAACTTGACAAGTAAACCAAAAACTCCGCTAGAAAAGAGAATGCAATTTAATTTTATACAACTCATAATTTGCAGAATTCTGTAAATTATGCAGAATTTTTTTCCCTGTTTTTATTCCTTGCATTTCCTGTATCTGACAGAAACAGTCTAGTATCAAAACCTTCCTTCCCCATTGTAATAGTTTGGCTGTGGCCGGTAACAAAAGGGCCACGTGGTCGCCCTGCCGCCCCTCTCCCCGCTGGGGTGCAGAGGAGAATGGAAAGAAAAAAAAAAATGGTGGGTCGGGATAAGGGCAGTTTAACAGAACAGCAAACAAAGGGAACAATAACAACAACGATACAGATAAGGAGACTACACAAAACAAAACAGCAGAATGCAGAGAGCAACTCTCACCCCCCACCCCGCTGCCACACCCTCCTGAGCCGCAACTGCCTTCCCGCCACCCAGCTTCCCCCAACCAGAACCCAGCATGACGGCACATGGTATGGAATACCCTGGCTCTGTTTGGCCAGGTTGGGTCAGCCCGCCCGGCTGTGTTCCCTCCTGGCTCCTGGTGAAAATTAATCCTGTACTGGCCAAACCCAGGACACCTATCCATCTCCAGATGTCCCTGTAAAATGTTAAATGCGAAGAGGCAAACTAAAATATGGGCAATTTGAAGCATGGACTATTTCATTCTAGATTTTTTCCTGGTATTCTTATTAATCATTTCTTTCCATTTTTATGACAGATGATGCTAATGAAGAAGGGACTGAGCTGAGCGAAGAGACAGGTGAGTAAACAATACTTTATGCTAAAATATATCGTTTCTTTGAAGCATCAACCAAACTGAAAGAATTCTTGAAACTAATTGCTTTGGTTGTGATAAGCAGTGCCAATCATTTATTGTCAACGTTACGACAGTCATCTCTGGTTTTTAACATAACATAGGTTAACCATCCCTGATAATAAATAGTACACAGTAAGAATGGCTGATACTACCTTTTAAATGTCATCATCTGTTATGAGCCTCTGGATAGTACTTGGTTGCTTTTCATTAATAATTAATTTGAACATGAATAGGAAATAATTAAAAGTCTGCGGTCTCTTTGTCTGTAACAAGGTGTGAATACAGCAATTCTTGAGTCATTTGCGATTCTGATCAGTGGCCATGATTTGTTTGTAGTGAAAATGGTAGCAAAACTCTCCTGCAAACTCTTAAATACATCAAACTTGATTGGGCAGTATTTCAGAGGAATTTTTTCCTGGTCCTCCTAGTTTGCTGTTTAAAACAGTGACAATATTTAGGGTTTGTGGATATGGATAGACTTGAAATGGAAATTAGGGACAGGTATAAAGGGAAGAAAGGCCTCTTATAGGACAGAAACTTCCAGTCAGAAGACTTTGCTAGTTTTTGTTGAGAGCTTCATCCACTTAATCTTCTTGATCAGGCTTTTTGTAACAGGCTTCCACCATAGCACCCTGTGTTACTTTCCCTGCTCCCTTTCACCTAGAGTTTCTCAGTGGACATCTCCTGTTCTATAAGAGACTTCTGTGCAGTGAAGGACCTCCTTTTATGTGCAGCATAGCTCCCTATACTCTTCTTCTCTGCCTCTCTTTCCTAACCAGCTAGTACCCATTCATGACAGCGCACCAGGCAGGTGCAGTCCCCCAGGTCTCTGTGACCCTGATCCCATTATAGCCCAATGACTGTGCAGGAACTTCCAGTTCTTCTCTTTATGAAAAGATACAGGATCAGAAAGGAGAGCCAGATGGAGAAAGGCAGAGATACACCAGCCAGAAAACAGAGGTAAAAGCTTTTCAAGCAGTATGTTGTCTGCTTAAATTGGCAAGATTGTCCTAAAGACAAATGCATTATGATCATTTATTCAACCAGTTAATTAGGTTAGAAATTAGAAATAGTTGAATAATGGTGTATATGCATAGATGTGAAAACATGGATATACACCAATAGTTATGTGTTATGCTGATGGATTAGCACATTCTTTTATGGCTGTTCTAGCCTGTTGATTTTATTATATATAATTACTTTTTGGTGTCAAGATTCCTGGATAGGAACCTTTAGAAATTTTAATACAACTGGTGTGATTGATGTAGTTGTACATACATACATAAAAGTAGAAAAATAAAGACCATCATTATACAATAAACATTTGCCAAAGGTTATCCTACAGTTAAATTTGCAGTATTCATCTAACATTTCAAATTTAACTTTTACAGTTATCATGGCATGTATACTTTTGTAAGACCAGTTATTCTGCATTTTTTGTCTGGTTGCTTTTATGAAGATTATGTGAATTACATTGATTTTTTTTTTCAAGGCATTTTAAATTAGAATTGAAAGCAAGTAAATTTCCACTTAATAGCCAGTCTCTTCTTTCTTGCTTTGTGTTCTTCACAGCTTCATTAATTTAGCTGATGCTACATAGCTGCTCTGGAGAATTATCGCCGAGTTAAGTCATTTGAGGAAAATATTTCCCTACCTGTCTGTTTTGTTGTGCATATGAGAGAGATGAGATCATAGCTTCCCTCACAGGTTTAGTTGTAGGGTGCTATGAGCTTCAAGAGCACATACTTGGTTATTTCTCTATCACTTGGAGATATTTTGGGAATCAGCGCATTTATTGTCAGCAATCAATACCTACATAGCTAAAGAGAAGTATCTTTTGTATATCTGCTCCAGCAGTGAGGCAGATATACAAAAGTGATGCCCTTTTGACTTATTTGTGTATGGACTTGCAGGATGCATTTGCAGAAACTATAAATACATACATAATTTCTGCATTGAGAGTTTTCATTTTTATGCTCAGATGTTTTATCAATTTAAAGGACATCTGCTTTTTACTGTTCTAAGGGAAAAATAGAGTAGTAACTTCTAGTCAACACTTCAAGATACTAATTGAATAATCTTTCTTCATACCATTTGACTTCATGGGTCATGACTCCAGCAGATGGAGTCAGCAGTTGGCACCAATATTGATGACCCATTTTTTTTGAGCTGTCCATATCCAGTCTGCTTTCGGGTTATATCTCTGATTCCTGTGCTTAAGGAAAAAAAAAAAAAAAGACATGTTGGATTCCTGGAGAGCACATGTTGCAGACTACACACATGTGTAGGACTTTTGGCAGAGATTCAAATATTCTAAATTCCTGTCTCCAACTTCCTATTGGCTAGGTGTTTCTGAGGGCCAATATCAAACCAAGAGAAAACATGGAAAAGTACTGGGACACAAGTGAGATGCGGACTCATTGTATTTGTACCGATTTCCATTTGAAGAATGTAGTAGAATGAGGTGGTTACAGAATCGGTCCTGATTTAAACCTGGTGGCAAGAATTAGAGCGAAAAAAACTGATCCTGGTCTGGTGTCAGTTGAAGTCAGTGGGAATATGTCCATTGACTTCAGTGCACACCAGATTAGGCCTTGGGAACAGCTAGAGAATTAGCCAGGAGTAAGGAATAACAGATGATCAAATGTGTGCATTACTGAGTGATGGATACGTTATGAAAGGAATCTGTCTTGTGTTTCTACCACCCTGAATTGCACAGATCTCATTACACGCAGAAAGGCCTTTCTTTCTATGATTTCTTTTTAAAATAAATAACGGAATATCTTAATTACATCTGCCAGATAATCTCTGTTAATATCTATGTCTATACTATGAAATCAACAAGCATGAATGATCATTTTAGTGAGTTAATCACATAACATCACTGCATATACTGGATGTACCGGAGTATGAAAAGCATTTAAAAATAAACTTTACCTAGTCTTATTAAATATGCACACTCAAGACCACTCTTTTAATGATGTTTGACTTATGGGATTTGAACCCATCAATTTGTTATTCTGGATGCTGCATCTTGTAGCAGCTGCTGATTTAATGGCACCATTTAATTCAAAGTGCTGTGATGTTATCATATGTCATACAGTTTGCTGTTAGAATGGCTTGAGTCAAAAGGACAGATACAGTAATAGCATGTACGGGCCTGTGCAGTTCTAGATCTTAGCTTTCCTTTATGAATGATTTCCTACATACGTGAAGAGAAGGACCAGATGACCTAGTAGTCTTGTCTGCCTTTAACTTCAGTGATTTAACACTGCAGAGTCGTGATGCTTAATATTTTAAGCTCCATTAAGGGAAAATTATTCTAAACTTTAACTTCTGAAGGACTTTGCTTTCATACGCATAGAGTCACATATCCATGCACAGAAGGATGCAAAATAAGCCCTAATATTGCCATAATTCTGTGCGTAATTGCAGTGATTGCATGTGGAAATCGTAGAAGCATGTGCTATTATGAGAAGCACAGTCCAGATTCCTACACAATAGTATCACGTTATTGTGCACTGACATAAGTTAATTCTCTTACCACTAAAAAAAAGAAACACACAGAAAAGAGTTTCAGTTCAGAGTTGATATTCTCCCTCAGCCTGTTCAGCTTCCCTCTCCACCAGGTACCAAATCTTTTTGACCTCACCAGTGTGAATGTTGCCACACTACTGTCTCTCATTTCCCATCTAATAGTTGTTCGTATTAAATGCCCTGCTGGTTATCCTGTTTGTATCCTGAGCATCCTAATTAACCACCTTTTCATCACTTCAGAAGCCACCGCCAGCTAGAATGACAGGATGAAGGATCTCATTCACACTAACAAGGGAAGCCGTATTATAAACAATGCTACATAAATACAGAATTTCTATGTATGTTCCACTGTGTGCACACTCTTATACTTGAATACTTTTTCTGGAGGGAGACTTTCTCTTTTTTTCTGAGATGAAAAGAGCCATCACTAGTAACCAGAGAAATTTGGAAGTTGTGAGGAATTTTGGGAATAGCTTACTTGGGGATAGACTGTGAGATGTAAGTGGCTTGCTGACTCTCTGAGTTATCCTAGAAAGAAGAATCATTTCTCCCAGTGTTAGAGCTCAGAAACCTTTTTGCACAGATGATCACGATTCGAAAAGCCTTTAATACGATCAGTTCAGTCACCTGTCTGTGTACTGTTTTTAAACAGAAATTTGCAGGCAAAATTTCTGTAATATTTGGCTAACTGTTCTGAAAGACATAGATACTGTTGGAGAGCAGAAAAGGTCAAGAGTTGTATTGTGACCATAATAAAAATACATTAGTTTGAAGCTTGCTCAATCCTTTTCTGTCTCTGGAATGTGGGAAATCTGCTAAAAAGCAGTGAAATAGTGATTGAAATCTTGTTCTCCTGGGGCAGTGCCTGTACATCCTTTTGTGAGCGTTTTAAGGTTCTTTATAGAGTGCAAAAAGATAATTTCTTTTGAGATAGTAACAGTTCTGACTTCTCTGAATGTAAGCTTCCTCCCTCTCCATCTTTGTGCTGTCAATTAAGATGTTGGTTGTATTATCTAATGTATTCAGATACTCCTGAAAGACCTGGCTGGACATTGCACTTAAACTTGATTGACATTTGACTTGTGGGACTGGAGAAATCCTCACAGATTGATTAGATGATAAAATTCATCACTAGAGGGTGAATGTTGATTAAAACACTCCTATTGATTTGGTCCCCTGATGTGCATCGTTGTCAACCAAAAGAGGGAACGTAGCAGGTAGTTCAGAGTGGCATTAGAACCAAAGAAGCCATATGTTTATATGGTCTACTATAAATGTTCAGGTTACTTTTTAAAAGAATAGGAGAGTGTTGGCAGGAATCAATCTTTAAAAGCCTGGTTATTTTCAGGATCTCTCTTTTGTGTTCAAGTTCTTGTTGAACTCTATCACCATTGCTCCTGAGTAACCCCTTTAAAGAGTTGACAAAGTGTGTCTTTATTTGGAAGTTTTTACCTTTATTTTTCTGCACAGTATTTCTTATGGTTACTCCTACATTCTTATGACTCCAGAAATAAATTCAGCTTAACACTTGAAAACTCTTGTTTTCCTCAAAATGTTGTATATGAATTTCAAATTCAGATGAGCAAATATGATGATATGATACTTGACGTACTATGTTACGTGCTGTAGGGAGAGGCCTTCTTCCTGGTACCAAACCAAACCTCAAAGCATATTCTTTGTTGCAGCTTTACTGATTGCTAAGGGCCCTTCGTGCTTTGAACTATATGGAATTTGATAATGAAACAAATTCTGTTCTAGAAGACATTTATAAGAACAGTATTCAGTTTTGCTTTTTTGGGTAATGCTCATTCCTTAAAATTAAGAAATTGAGGTGGAATTCATTACTCACAGATCTCCATTTTGGAATTTTTGTAGACATTTTGAGCTGCTGCTTCATGTAAATTCCTGCCAGCTTCCCAGCCCGTGGGTCTTCTCTTTTTCTTGGACATAAGTACAGTAGAATAACCACTTTCCCAGGAGGGCAGGCAGAAGATGCTTCTGAGTTTCCTGGGCTCCATATAAGGCAAATTATTCATTCCCTTTTTGTCTCTTGAACAAACACAATATTCCCCTTGACCCTGCAAATTCCCTTTCAACATCCTTGCTCATTTCTTCATACCTCCTGTTTGGAAACTTTCAGCATTTTGGTTCTACATAGAAGTAGTTGGGGAAGGGTAAAAGATGAAAGGGTAGTATCTACAGCTCTTAGCAGAGCAGAGTCCTTTATGAGAACCGGGCATCTGATTGCTGAGAGCTGTTTAAAGATCCAGCGACATACAGAGTAGATGATTGTGTGGGGTATGTATGACAGCAGAAGACATAGGAGTTTTCAGAATACTTAAGCGGTTTATAATACACATGTGGATAGCTTTTTTCCCAGTTGTTAATTAGCTAATCAGTTTGAGGTAATACCATGATTCTGATTTTCTCACAGCATGGCGATAGGGGTAAATCAAGCAAGGTCATATGTCTTCCTACATTTCCTGGTTACAAGTGGTCAAGGTTTTTTTCCAGCACACACAAAAGTATGTTTTCTTTAGGCTTCTTCACCGAAGCCCTCAGTTGGCCACAGGGAATCGGGAGGTTTGATGGAAAGTCAAATGACAGAAAGTAATTTTTCCCGTTGTGGTTGAATAGGTGCAAGGAATTGAGTTTTAATTGTCTGCCATTCTCTGCTTCCGTGGTTAAGCAACAAGGTTTGAAGAATGTTTTAATTAGTGAAGCTGCTTTTATTAAATGTCTTAATTTATAAATAAATTTTATGTTTAATTTCCAGCTTGGCCACCCTTTCATGCTAAAAGGCTTTCTGTGCTACCAGTCTGTGCCTTGAGGTCTATCATAGCAAACCAACCATAATTTCATCCTTTATGTTAAGATGAGAGCATATTTTGAAAATGTTGTAGAAAAAGTACATGATTTTTAAAGTTTAACCAACTGATATTAAATACTGTGAACTTCAGTCCCTACAAACAGGGGAGGTCTTAAACTTAACTGGCCTCAGTTACTGTTTTTCCTTAGGAGGTTCTCCTTTTCCTCCATCTTCCTGTTGCTTTCTAGCTAAAAGGTTGGAATGGATTTTTACAACCAGAACATTTCTGTCTTTTATTTCCTTAACTTCACTATCAAACTTGCTTCCCTACCTTTCATTTCATTACTAATTTCAGTCAATATACATTTGTTACTGTGTTATAACATTGAATGGACAATTGAGCTGAAAGGGAAAAATCGTTTCATTCAGATTATTTCTCCAGAGTTCCATAATGCAGTATAGTATATGTTATGCTAAAAACTACAAATTAAAACATTATTATATTTTTTATTTCTGAAGATATTAAGAGCTTGTGAAGTACGTTATTTTAGTATGAGCTTTCTTCACTGCTGTCATGTGAAAGTTAGGGAAAATCCAGTCCAACCTGAAAGATACCTATTATGACTTTTATAACAGATGAAGCAGTAATTAATTTTAATAATAGAAAGATAGGCATTGGACACTGGGGTGCTGAGATAAAATATGGTCACTGTTGCAGTATCACACATAGTAATATTTGATGCTATAAAACAATTTCAAAATAATGTATGTAATAATATTTTGTGTTTAAAGAAGGATTGGAACAAAAAGGCAAGCCTCCATCTCCCACAAAGAGCAAAGCAGAGCAGCCTGAGGACCTGCAAGATTATGCTGAAGGTAGGTGGTCTGACAGCTTTTCAGAGCTATTAACCGATTTTGCATTTTGGGGCAAAAGGTTTACTCTGAATTCTAGGGAAGTGGATAACTTTCATTTAAGAATGTTGTTTGCACGAACTTGGAAAGTTCCTTTTGGCCAAGATAGGAGATTGTAATTCTTCTGAAGTATATTTTGTCTCAAGGTAGATTCAGAATTACAAATACTGTTTTTATGTGATGGGCTACTGATTATTGCTGATATAAAATGAGAAATTGTTGCTCTTCTGTCTCTAACCAGTTCTGACTTTATGTAATTAATAATACAAAATTTAATGCATGTTGTGGGTCATAGTCTGGTTGGTTAAGTTGGTCAGGTAAACCTGCTGTAAAACACGGAGCAATAAAATTCTTGCTTTCCTTTTCTACAAGGAATTTTTGCTGTATCCCTTTCCACTCCAGTTACAGTGTTTATGGCTGTAGATCTTATGCAGTCTACTACATCTATCCGTGATCAGAAGTCACGAGTGCTTAACATTATGTCTATAGTATTATTCCTGTAAGAGTGCTTTCCCGCACTTGAGCCTTCACAAGGGAGCTTGTCCATGTGTACGGATGTAAATGTGGTCTACGTCTTTCTAAAATTGGATCAAAGAATCTTTTCACAATCTGCATCTCACTGGGAGAGTTGTTAAAGGATGTTAACGTCAAAGACTTATTTTCAGAGTGCAGAGTTTCACATTGCTTTCATATGTGTGGAAAAGCAAAATGCCTCAGTGCTGGAAAATTCCCCTTATGTGAAATAGTTAACAGGATGAACCTTAGTCTTTAATCATGACCGTTCCTTATCACAGATTCTCTTCAACCTAATGTTCTTGAAATGACTTGTCTCATTCTGCACCTGAAACAGTGGCTCCACGATCTTCACCTTTTTGACCCAGCACTGTGCATTCAGCTCCTAAAATATTCTGACTTGGGGTATAGTGTGAGTCATAAAGAGCAGAAGAATGTTAACATCTATCACTTAAAGTAATTGCTAGTAACATCCTGTCACTAAGGTTGTGATTGGTTGTTAACGGGAAGTACTTAAAGCAATAGCTGTCATCACCTGAAAGCTGTGGGGGGACCCAAAAAATGTCACCCTGACTGGTCTTCTTTCCTTTCATGATGCATTAAACCCAGCTGAAATTAAAATACCAATTTTATGTTTGGATTAGAGAATTAAAATGTATGACAAACCATACGTCAATTTGTGTGCAGGCTAAACACCATGTGGGATCATGGTGTCGTTTTCCATATTCCTAAATAAGTGAAACAATAATAGTTTTTCTGATATATTTTTATATGGAGTGTGGCTGAACGCTTTCATTATATCAGTGTCTTGAAAAAGAAGGTGGGGGGGAAAAAAGCATTGCAAAACTATAAGATTTTCCTTCCATTGGAAAAATAACTGATACTGCTCCACCAAGTATTTCTGTGGCTTACTAGATATGGTTTCCTAGTTTACTATGCCTATCAATGTTTTCTGGTGACCTAGAGTTCACTTTGTTGAGCACAAACGAATGCGTTGGAAGGGTGAAGTAAATAGCATGGCAATAGAATGATTGCATTACCTTTGAGCTCTAAAATGCGTGAACTCCTTGAATTTGATGCTGTCCAGTAGATTTTGCTGATGCAGAATTGAGGCCTGTAACACATGATCACTACTGAAAAATTTACTCTAGCTGGTGATGGAGTCCTCTTCTCCTTAGGCAGGAATCAGGCCTGTAATTTTCAGAATTGAAAGTCTAAATTTAGACTTGAGGGTTGTTGTGATGGGGAAAAAAGGGGTAATTAAAATGTTTGCTGAGGGGGGCTGGGGAAGAAGCCTGGATCACATTTCTGTGGCATTACCTATGCCTCTGTTTGGAAGAGGAGTCAAGCAGTTAGGTTACAGACACTGAATTCCTATAAAGTTGCCAGGTGGCTAGAGTCTAATGTAACGCACCTGTGAGCCATTTTCATTTAATTAAATGGGATTTACACACATTTGCCCGAGAATAGGATTTAGTTTCTACTGTTCTAAGTATTAGCTGATGGGTTTGACTAATTAGAAGAACTTTTATTGGGAGCCTGGAAGATTGTGAAAGTTGTGAATATGTGACATGAAAGAGAGCTACGTGTCTGAGTAATTTTATTTAGGTAGGAGTTTGTCTTCATTTCCAAAATGCAGCCTTTTTCATTTTTTTTTTTTTAATTTTTAAAAGAACTTCTGAGTAGATACTGCATATGAACAGTCTCAAATAAAGAACAGTAAAGTCAAACTCTGCCTGAAGACAACTTTGTGGAATTTTCCTCTTGGTAAAACTGAAGTGCTTTGTGTTCAGTGTGTTTGAACTTTGGTATAGTTCACATGCCTTAGGTACCCCAAGTTTAAAAAACAAAAAAAGAACCAAAACAGAAAAAAAAACGAACAGCAAACAACAACAGCAAAAAAACAACCCATAGTTTTCAGCAATAAAGGAAGTCCAAAGATACTTACATTTAACATAAGATATTATTTTCCCCTTGGTAACATGACCAGATAAGAAATATTTAACAAATATACATTGAAGCACAGGAAAAAACAGATTTTGTTTCCTCTGCTTCTTGTCAGTGTTCTTTTAGACTGAAGATGGGAATACAACTTCATATTTTAACAGCTTCATACATGCCCTTGTGGCATAAATAAATAAAAACTATTCCACTGAGTTCATTAGTATCTCTGCTGTAATATTTTTCTCCACCTCGCCAAGCTGGTTCATTGGCTAGAGGTAATGGAGCAATATCTTTTCAGTGCCTGTAAAAATATCCACAGAAGATCAGGGAAAGTAAGCCATTTCACGATCTCCCTCTCTGCAATCAAGGAAAGTTAAATATGTGGCTGTATATAAAGAAGCTTGTTTTGCAGTAAGCTAAAATAAACACTTGACATGCTAATGAAAGCCATTTTTTACTGAACTTCTGAAGTATTAATGGGGTCCGTTAATTTGCTATTAGAAATATTGTTCTTTGCCTTCAGACTGTTGATAGTGAAAAGCGAGTGTGCACTGCATAGCAGATTCTCCTGTCAATGGTTGTATTTGGTAATTTTTCACTGTAGCGCGGATTGTCTGGGGAAATAGATGACTGGATATATGGAGAAACATTCTTTACTCCCAAGCTCCCTCTAGTATTTCAGGTTTGACAAGTGCAAACATGCAGTGTAATTTTTTTTATTCTTCCCCCCTTTCCCAGGTCCTGGGAGAGGATAATCAGCCAGTGATAATTTTGCCTTTCCGCTCAGTCAGGTACACTCAGTGACTGAGTGATTGTAAAGTCTCAGGTGAGAATATCATTTTCAGCATTAAACGAAACTTAGAACTTAGCACGTCTTACTTCACTAGCTTCAGAACACGATCCTGAAGTAATTACATAGAATGGCAGTACTTCTTACAGCATAGCAGCCACGAGCTAGCACAAGTGCCACGGGTTGCCTGTTCTCATCCTGCTGATTGTCACCAAGCAAAAGCAAACAATTTTTACAAAAGTCTAACAAAATAAGAATTTTAAATGTTCTTTGTCTCAGCTACCTCCCCAAATGTCCTCCTAAAATGTACTGAATGGCAAGGTGTGTGCAATAGATTTTCTTGATACTGGGAGAAGCAAAAATGTTTGCCCTTTCCTGCCTTACGGGATTTCTCAGCTATAAAACAGAGCTTGCCCGAGAGCTGCCCCATCCATTCCCACCATGGTCTGCAGGTGATCAATATTGTATCAAAGATGACTAATACATCTAATAAGAGCAGCACAAATGCCTGATCTTTCTTGTTCTCCAGGAGAAAGATAATCAATCCATGCAGTAAAAGCCATTTCTGTGCCTCCTGAAGTCAGGATCCTCCTTGCCCTCCCTCGATGATGTGAAGGCAGAACTGGAGCTCCGCAAGTTGTCTTGCTCCAGCTTTTCTCATGAGCTTCTCCCAAAATGAATGACCAGATTCTTACTGATAGATTGATAGGTCGTTGGTCTCATGCGATCACCTTAGCTGAGGCTCAGTGTATGTGTGAGGAGCTGGCCTGTTGGAATGAACTCGTCCAGGATGAACTTTGTCTGTTTTCTGTTCACTTGGTGGGAAGGAGAATGGTTTTATGGATAAACCAAGCCAGGAAGGTCAAAATGGATACTAATCACCTTTGAGATAGTTAGTAGAGTTGGTTCCTTTGCCTGATGAGGTCATCACACTATCAACCCCTTCTCTTTCAAGGGCACCATCAAGTGTGAAATGTTGCTCAGCAGTGTCAGGAGTCCAAGGCTCACCAGCAGGCTCCTGCCTCACTCAGTGGGCGCTCTGTTCATGAGAGATGTCAGTCTAGTGATTGGAGTACACAGGAGAAATGAGGTGCAATGCAGTCACATCTTATCTCGATAACTCATTGGTTCAGCAGGTCACAGCAATTAGGTAGGATGCTCACTGAGAGGGAGAAGCCCTGGCTCTTCATACCTTCTCCCAGATTTTTTGTCCAATGTCAAAAAGTGCATAGCCATGGGACTAGAAAATAAAACTCATTTACGTCTTAGTCCTTTAATTGTGAGATTAACGTAAGGCTTCCCCTTCCTCGTTCTCCTTTATATGCACCATGAATTTTGCAGCTTTGCTGCTCACTTCCTAGCTTCACAGAGAGGGATATAGTATGTGCACATCAACAGTGCTTGGCTTGTGCTGCTTTCCTCCACAGAATCACAGAATGTTAGGGGTTGGAAGGGACCTCTGTGGATCATCTAGTCCAACCCCCTTGC
>Ga0065711_1008317_pt1 | contig 16594 bp, 6 predicted proteins | sample Hoacrofraction12_FD_59098 | JGI IMG/M metagenome (GOLD analysis project Ga0065711, IMG submission 59098) | Hoatzin crop microbial communities from Cojedes, Venezuela - Epithelial fraction 12 v2 (version 2) | ecosystem: Host-associated > Birds > Digestive system > Esophagus > Crop | place... | reverse complement strand
TGCCTCTTTCTTTCCATTCTCCTCCGCACGCCGGTGGGGGGAGGGGCGGCCGCGTGGCGCTTTTGTTGCCGGAGGCAGCCGAAACCAAGACAACATGGTGTTGTGAAACACTAATTCACGAGAGTTCCAATCCTGGTTATCATACATTGAGCAGATCACCTTGATGTCTGGAGCAGTAACCTGCTACCTTTGAAGGTACGGAAAAGGTAATTTCATGAGCATTTTCAAAGGAGGAAGCCTCTGGATATCACTCTCGAGCTTCCAGAAGGCCATGACTTCAGAGAGCATCAGTGTCTCTTTCAGTACGTTGGCGTGTGGGGTCTGGGATAGCAGAGCTGGTTCTTACCTGGCTCCCAGTATGTTTGTATGGCTGAACTGAAAGTTCGCTGGTAATATCTATAGTTCCCATGCCAGCTTCTGCCTTTGCTAGTCATAAAAGTGCTTGTTAGAAGGAAGTTGAAGCTTGCAGGTGATAAAGCAGCACTGTAAGACTGTCAGTTAGAAGCTGGATAAAATATATACCCTCCATCAAAGACGGACAACTTTTTTTTTGTTGCTACTTTTTATTTTTAAGAGGTAAGGAGGGTTTTATAGCACAGTTAAGCAATCTTTTAGAAATAAGGAGACATCTTTCAAAAGTTGAAGCTTTCTCCAAAGAAAATATAAAGGGGAAAAAACCACATTCTTGCAAATTAAATTTTAAAGTATAATAAGTCTGGCCAAAAGATATTCTGAGAAACAATTTGCTAAAGATATGAAAGTCTACAGCAAATAATTTAAATTGAATCATTTCAAGTACATCAGAAATGAACATCCTGCCAGACAGACTGGAAAGCTGATAGATGACTGAAGTGTAAAAGAAGTGCTCAGAGAAGATAAGGCACAGAATGAAAGCTAAATCATTGGTATCCAAGTGGACTTTCCCGAGATATTTTAATGCAGGAACTTTGCTTAGTAGGTGATATTTTGAGAATTGGTCTCAAATTGAAATGTTGGTAGGAAAGATTTTTAGAAACTCAATAAGAATAAACTAAAAAATAAAAAGGTAGCAAATTGCCAGGAGTAGACAACATTTGCCCAAGAGATCTTAACGTAACTGCATGTGACAATGCTGATCTGGCAGCTGTGATCTGTTACTTAAAACTGCCACAGGATCAGAGGCAGGAAAACAGGCAAATGCAATTTCAACATATTAAAAGCATTCCAGAAATAGTCGGGGTACCACAGACTAGCAGGTCTGTACAGGCAAGTTGATATGTTTCATTAGGAACAAAGACCACGGAATTGGTCAATGTGGGCATACATCGTTTATCTCATGATTTGAGAAAACTGCACGTGTACATTTCAAATAGTTGGCTGTAAGCCTTATGGTGGGACGTGCTGTTAATTGGGTCTCGTCTTTTTCCTCTCCTTCAGCTTCCAGAATTAAAACTGCCAGTGGTGTCAAATGCAAAAAAAAACAACCACTTGTTCTATAATCATATAACTGTGAAAAATATACTTAATTAATAACCAGAAACAGTATACTATACCACAATGTAACTTTTTGTTAAATTAGATGCGTGTCAATAAATAATTGGATCATAAGAAATAGTGGACTGAAATTAACTGTATTGTGTCAAGCTCACTTATGTGACCTGTATCTAGTCAAAATCTGTGACTGCCGATGTACATTAATTTAGATGTGAATGTTTGAGTTTTGGTCAAATTCGAAGCACAAGATGTAGGTGAAGCTTAGTTTGTGGTGAATGTAGCGTGGTCAGTAAGAGTCCTGTGAAATCTGCCAAGTCTGAGTTTTCCCTTGTCTTCGTACGTGATTGGCACGCATCAGACTGGATGCACGTGACTTTTTTTACATTGCTGATAACACATGGTTCTTTGTCAGAGGATACAAAATGCAGAAGGTGTAGTGTCATCCTGGCATTAGATACAAAGGTTCAGGAAAAAAGATTCTTTGGACTAACAGTGGCTTCATGCAAGTTATTCCATGGGTACAGCCTCTTTAAGTTGTCTAATTCTTCATGTAGACCAAATATGTTTTACGTTTCTTCTGTGTACAAAGTTTGCATTGAATTTACACATCATTTTTTTCCTACTAGTTCATCCTAAGCATATGAATTCATGAACTGAAAGACAAAATAGGCATTTTACAAACTTCACTTTTTCTTCAAGAGAGAAATACCTGATTAAGAGAGTGAGCTGTTTGATACACTTGTTTTGATGACATCTCCCCTGAAGGAGTAAATGCTTGCACAAAGCAATAAGGCTGTGTGCTGTAAGGAGTTTTTTCAGCTACTTCTCATCCTAAGCAGGAAGAACTTGCATTTGACCATATGTGTATAAAGTTGCTGATGACCTGTGAATATTTGAAAAGATAAGTAACTGCGAGGGGAAAAAAACCCCAACATACTGATTTGTGTAAAAGTTTTAATACCATAATGGTGGTGAAATAGCTTTAAAGTGAGAGAGATTTACTAGACCAGCTGAAAGGTCTGCTCCTGCATCTGTCAGCTATATACCAATTTGTAACAAAGAACCATAAAATGAGGAAAGTTTGCCAAAGAGGTCAGATTACTTCCATGGAAACATTTTCTTTGACCAAGTCTATCCTTCAGGCTTTGAGGAGATACACTATAGATAAATTTATGCTATTCTCTTTAAAGCATAAAACACCAAGTTTGCACTGTTGTTATTTTGCACACATTGTGTCATATGGAAGAAAACATATGTTTGTAGGTGGGTACGGATAAGTTTGCATGGTTTAGAAAAATATTCAAAAATCTTTTGATCTTCACCGTGACTTAGTGTTGCATGTTTGCCATGAATCCTGCCAATTCAACCCCAGATTATCTAGCTGTCGTATAAGGAGATGAGTTTAAATTGGCTTTTACCGCATACATTTCAGTGCAATACTTTCAACACATTTCACTGCAATAAACTCGTATTGCAGTGAGTATAGCAAGGTGCTTGTAGCAGGCTGATGGATGCGAGGGGTTTGTTACTTTAACTCAACTTTCAACATGGACTGTTAAAGGATTTCCAGTATAAAGTACTTTGCTTATTTACATGTCATGCTAACATTGAAGTGTAAAGACTTTAGTACCACATTGGTGTCCAGAAGTGTGAATTGTGTAATGCATTTGCCAACTTTTCGCTCATTTTTCCTGCTTGACAGCAATAAGAAAATACAAAGGGCAGTCTTTGAGCTGTATGTTGGCTTCAAGGGTTTACTGGGAGGGGAACAGAAAGCATTATCATTGCTTTAAAAATCTTTCATGGAGCTTGTTATAGACCATTTTCTCTTAAACTTGTTTGCTTTATAGTAGTCTCTGTGGATGTACGTTTTCCTAACCAAGTACATTTGTATCTTGATCTCAAACCAAATAAAATTTAAATCTGCTACATTTCCCCTGTTCCTCCTCCCCTCACTTTTCCTCCTGCTCTGTTCCCTGCATGTTGATTTTTTTTTTTTTTTAATGTATTTTTTTTAAGGAATCAGACATGTATTTTCACTTAGTTTGTTGTATTAGCAGCTCCTGCACTTGGTATTCTGAAAGCTTGTATGTGCCTGGTTACATTTTCTCACAGGATATTTTAGTGTACATTCACACTACTGTTGCCAGATCTTGGTATTTGCTTGGTACTGCTAGGTACTCATTTTATACTGTGCTGTATCACAGTGCAGAAAATTAGTATGTAATATAGCTTGTTGACTGGAGCAATGCCAAAGGCCCCTTTGCCTCTGAAGTTAGTGACATGCATAGAAGAAACACATGCCAAAATGTACTACCCGTCATGGTGTGTGAATTGCAAGAATTAAGTGAGTAGGGTCTTGTTTTTAAATCCAGCATTTACAGGTTTTTTTTTTTCCCCTTGGTATTTAAAATAGCTGAGTGATCTCTTGTTATGTGTTTCTGAGGTCTTGCATGTAGCTTGCTAGTGGTTTAGAAGAGCATCCGTCTGGCATAGCTTGAGACGTCTGCTTGTAAATGATGTACCTCTGTTGCAGTCACTGCAAGTCTACAGTGCAGCCAATGAAGTCTAGAAAATTACTCACTTCATCCTGGAGAGACACTTTAATTAGATGATGAATTCAAATTTTATGTAAATATCTTAAGTTAGGCAAAAAGAATTGCACTCTAGGACCTAATGAATTCATGAACACACATGCTGAACATGAAGATGTTAAGTTTCAGTGGTTCATACATAAAATGAATAATAAACTATTACTTTAGGACTTAGGAATTTTCCTTTCAGACTGGGAACTTTTAGACATTGGGCAGCTTTGTTCCTGATTCAGATTCCAGAGAGAGAAAAATCATCCAAAGTGACTCACAAATTATTTCATGATAAAGTATGAAATGTGGCAGTTCACACACTGAACTCCTCTTGCAAGTTCAGATGGGTGCTATTGATCCTTAAACATTATGTAATGTATTTCTAGGCACTATGAAGCACCTCCCATATTTTGGTAATTATTCCAATGTCTGTGATACGTATTGCCTATTCATTTATGTGGGCACTTTCTCAGCATGAGTAAATGCAACTTCCTCATGCTACGGCTGAATGTGAAAACTAGGGATTTCCTAAACCCCTTTTGCATTCCTCTAGTGTGAAATTCTTTGTGTAGCAAATATAAGAACCACTTAAAACCTCACTACTACTCACTTGTAAGTCTATTTTGGGATGTAAGTGATACGCAGGCTTGGAGCCATCTCTGCAGCTGAGTTTTAGCCTTAGTCACATAAATTTATCTCCAGCTTGAAGCATTGTGCCTGAATTTGAATGCTAATTCCTGAAGAGCAGAAGAATTGTGGTATGTATTTCTGGAACACATCTTCCATGCTTTTAAGCAGTGCGTAGATCTGGATAGGTTTGCTGCACAAGAAAGAATTTTGCTTTGGAGAAGAAAAAAGTAGAAAGAGAAGAGACTGGTCTGTGAACAGTTGTGTCTGGTTAGCCTGTTGTCATACATGCACCTGCAAGATTCTCTCGAATGATTTCTATTCGTAGTGCTCAGCTAAGTTTAACTGATGCAGTGAAATTTACTCTGTTGTCAGTTTTAACATCTATCAATATTTTCATAGCCTTCTGTCAAGATATTACTGAAAACTGACCCTGAGAAACAATTCTGAAATCAACAGCTATTGTTTTAATACCTATTCTAATAACTGTGGGTAGAGTAAGAGTAATTTCTAAGCTATGTGATGTCTGGAGAGGCAGCTACAGCACTATCACCATCCCTTAGTTAGCTGAAATATCTTAGATTTTGAGGTAGGTCTAATAAAGTCTTTAATCACTCTGGGATTTTTAGATGTAAAACTTCCCACTGTTCTGCTGTTTAAATATAGTTTTGCCTTGTATTGCCCAATATTTAGGATAAACAATATATTAAGTAATGTATAAGCAAGATATTATTATTTGTATTGCAGCACTTCACGTTAAAAGAGCTAACGGTCTTGGAGAGCTGGCCTGTGTGCCTTGGAGCTCACGGGATTGCTCAGTGCAACTACTGCTGTCTACCCTTGCTTCTGCCTCCCTCCGCCTGTGCCTCCATCCCAAGTGTAAAACTGGATTGATCACATACAGAAGCTTTCTGCGTATGTTTCTAATATATGAGAGTCAGGTTTTGCTGTGGCAGACAGTAAGCAATGTAAGAAATCATCTCCCAATGGATTTGCCTGGTAGTGAGCAGCTATAAGTGAAATTACGGGAAGAATGATGAGTGCTGGTCTTGCTTTCAAGCAGCAGTGGAACTATTCCTGTGACAATATAGCAAGATTACTTGCAGTCTAAAGTGTACTGTACTTCAGATTTAAAAAAATTATGCGGCTTCTGTTTACCCATTACTGAGCCACTAGTTCCAAGGGACTAAAAAGAGAAGGTATTTTAAGCCATTCGTATAAGTTCATACTTTCCAGTCAGCTATAGGATTTGGATTTACTTTCCTTGGGAAACTGTAAATTACTGAAAGTCCCCTACTTTTGTATTTTCCCAGTGATAACACTGCGTGCTTGTGTAGGTGTTTCAGAGATTATACCAATCTTCCTGAAGCATAGATCTAAACTTTAGAGGTCCATATTTAAAAAGGTAATGTTTAAATATTTAATCAATCTTGTTTGGTAAAATAATATTGTTCTGAAGTTTGTTTCATTACTGTATGAACACAATATCACAGTCTTATTTCTGCAGAGTGCTCTTCTTTCCACTCGCTGGGACACAAGCCTGTAGTTTTAGCAAACCCAATATACTCAGCAAAATATGCAAGATGGTGCTTTGCCATGCCTTTTCGTAAAGGGAGTAGCTGTTCAATAGCTACTTCTTACCTTAGGTACAGGTCTTTGAAAATTGTCGGGTGTGAATATTTTCTTATTAGTGTTATTCTTCTGAATACCTGTGCAGTTTGAGAGGTTGCCCCTGGTTGAGTGGTCCAGCAAATGAAAAGGTGACCTGCTGTTACTTTAGATATCAAAGGAGCTCTTTTTAACTGGTGGTGTTGAAGCAGAAGAAAAAATGGCAGTAATATATATTAAGAGTCTTGCTGTGTGTGGCTTTGCCCAGCAAAAAGGAATCCATATGGACAATTTGGAATTTTTAAATGGGGGCTGTCTTGGGTTAAGGGAGGAAAAAATACCTGTTGTTTTTGTTTTTTAAATATGTTAGAAGAAAATGATGAGCTGTGCATGTAGCCTGGTGAGTTTACTCCAGAGTGGGATGAAATTTGCAGGTGCTCGGCAGGGTGGGGTTTGTAGATGTTACCCGTAGCATCCTCCTTTTGTATACTCTGTACCTTTCCTGAAAACCCAAGGATGGCATGAAGGGATTATATTCATAGGAAAAACTAGAGGGTTGAATTCTGCCTTAAGTTCCAGAGCTTCAGGGCTGCAAGTGTTGGGAAGATTGCTTACTAATAAGTACCAATAAGTAGTAATTACTTAACAATAAGTCTTACTCTAGTTAATATGGAGACGGAGCCAAGTCTCCAGCAACTTTATTGTAAAAGCACTGATCCCAAGTAAAAGTAACAGCTTTTGTGAAGTGCCCCTGGATTTACTGGTTTGGCATGAACCAACGTAAAAACATCTTGGCAGAGCTGGTATAGACACATGGGTTTCTAAGATACAAGACGGTTACCTTGTCTCTGCCAGTGACAGTTGTGTCTGTCCTGCGCGCTGAGCCTGGCTTTGCCAGCAGCTCCCCATCCCTGTCCCCCCTCTCACCGCCCTCTCCCCCAGATAGCTTTATCCTCATGACACAGATACGCAGCGCGCTGGTCTGGATTTCATTTCTTCTTCTGCAGCTCCGTGCGATCTCGGGCGCATTCCTAATGCGTTACCAACAGCCTGTGTCTCTGAAAGCGCCATATCAGCTTTCAGTGGCCAAAGCTCGGAGAGGAAACAGGCCGGTTCCTCCGTGCGCAAACAGCTGGGCAGTTGTGGATGGAATTAATTGCTGATATACACTGGCTGTGTTTTTCTTCTCTTGTCATTTCCTTTGCAGCTGCAGAAAGCAAGTTTTTTAGGCTTTGAAAACAGCGCAGACCTCAGCGGTAGTGATGCAAAAGTACTGAAGTATGTACGCTTGTTAGGATTTGCATACAAAATAAAACCTCTCTTAAGCTGTAACAACCAGCACTGCTGATGTCAGTATTCACATTCCAGCTGCACCTTTCAAAAGTAATTTCTGACTTTGGATTTCCAGCTTGAAAAAATCTGCTAAAGGAGATTTGGCTTTCTGAAAGCAACAGTCAGTATTTTCTGAAAATAGGAATCTGAAGTTGAGCCTTGAAAGTAATCCATTCTGAAAATGGTTGTCTTCCATCTATAGTCTTGGAGCTATTATTTCAAATGGACTGATGCTGCTTTGGCCAAATGTGAAAACAGTCAAGTTGCTGAAAGTCATGTTCCAGGCCAGCAGTTATGGGAAATTTATCACGGGGTTGGAAAATACCCATGTTATCAACAGGGCTGCATGTCTGCCTTGAGGCTTCACCCAGCCCATAACAATGCAAAAACAAACCACCCATCACAAATCAAAAAATGCTGTCAAAAGTAGATTCTGAGCACTAATGGTGTCAGAAGCTGCAGCATGCTGAGTTTCGTTGTAAGATCAGTGGAAAAATGTGTAGTATCTGTTGTGGAAGATAATATTTTGTTAGCTTCCACCCTGTAAATCCCACAGATATTTTTTTCCCTTGTTTATTAAACTGTTCTAGGTGCATTTTCTTTTATGGAATTGTTAGGCCTCCCCTACTAGCAAGCTTATGCTGCCATGCAGTTTACTCAGGGGAACATCTGTAAGCTCTTTTGCCAAAATAACTAAAACTATCCAAGGGATTTTGCTGGTTAAAAGTAATTGCATATTGTATATTTATAAATAGTTTGATACGTAGAATGGATTGTTTAATTAAATAAGTGCTAGAGAAAGTTTTTGTTGTTTTAAGACCTGGTCTTAATAACTAAAGAAATGAAGTTGTACAAATATGCTGAAAATGCCCCCACCGGCTTGTGTTGTGCAATTACTTCTACCACAAGATGAGTATTTCCAAGGTCCCAATGAAACCGGGGCCATTGTTTGTGGTAAGAAATACTGTGCGGAGTGAGGAAGGGTTGACAGACCAAGATCTTAAAAAATAAATACAAAAATTAAAAATAAAATAAGACGTTACACAACTCTTGGAAGGAGCCAGACTTGAAGTCACAGCACCAGCATCAGCCAAGCTCTTGCAGAGACTGCTGCAGGCATCTGTGTGACTGTATTTGCAGCAAAGACGGAGGAGTGCATCCTACTTTAGCCTTTCATGCAAGGGATTTCCGCTGCGAGCTTGCATCTGTCGTGTCTACGAGCGCGCAAGCAGAGGCCAGGCCAAGGCTGGCTCACGTGGCACGCAGGAAGTTCAGCTGTAGTAACTCAGCTGTAAATCTGAGCCAGAGTCAGTACGCTTGAACCGTGGCTGTTACTTCAAAGAATAAAGGCTGCCTCTTTCAAAGCCTTCTAGTTTCTATAACTATACAAACATGAACTATTACATAAGTCATATGTTATACGTTTATGTATATATGTGTATATATATGTATGTTCATATTTTATTTTAAATATACATGTCTCATAGGCACCCTGTCCTGTATATGTCATGCTAAGTACTTTTTTGGCAGGTAATAGAAGTTATGGAAACAATTAAAATTCCTGTGTAACACTGGATTACTTATTTGTTTGGGAGAGTGGGTGGTGTTTGAGAAGGGAAAAAAAGGCACATCTGTACTTTAAAACCAAAGTGTAAAAGCTTTCTGGAGTGTTTTTACAAGAAGGTCTTTTTGTCAACTTGTGTTTTGACAGAAAGGTCTGTATCAGGAATACAGTTCTGGATTTTGTACTCTGGTGTATCTTATTAGTAAATATTTAAGAAATGATAGAGCTGCAGTTGTTTTGTGGCCAGTAACAAAATGTGTCCATTTCAAGGCACTAAACAATGTATGGGAACAGTGCTCTTAACTACCCTGTAGTACAAGAAGCAGTTAAAGTTTAGAAATTGGTTGATTTCTACTCTGGTTTCGTGTTATTTCCTAATTTGCTTTAATCTAGTGCCTATCTGACTGAGAGATTAAAAGTAGCAAAAAAACCCAACCAGTATTTAAGAACTGATATAGTAGCTGGACAATTTAATTTCAGCTACCAGTGAATATATTGATCTGGAGAGACTGCAACCACATTTTCCTGTGGGTTACGTGACAGGTTGGTGGCGTGATTTGCTTTGCAAACCTGTAAATGAGTGTGTTTGTGAATCTTGTAGCTGTGGTTTCTTTCTCCACCCTTTTCTCATGAATAAACTTGAAAAATATTTAGGACAAGATTTCTCTGGACTCGCCACATCTGATGATATCTTTTTCAACTACAGTCTTTGTATATATGTACTTCTAAGACAATTGGGAGGTGTGGTGCAATGTGCTTCCTCGGAGGGAGGAACACTGTTAGTAAAGATTACTAATTCTTTGAGAAAAGGCAACCGCATAAGATGCTGATACTGTAGCTGGGAGGAGCCCATGGCTTTGGTTCTTCACTCCCTTTGGGTTTTGGCAGTGACTTGGAGCAGAGGAGTGTTTGGTCAGTTATGGTGAAACATTTAAAAGATTTTAATCTTCCTGACAACTATGTATTTCAACATACTAAAAAAGTAAAGTGTCTTCATCAACCACCTGAGTTGCTACATGGAGTAGTTGCATGTAATTAATAAATATTTCAAATTGTTCTGCGTGTGACTTACAAGCCTTATTTGACTAATCAGATACACGATTTGGCAGTACTAAAGCTCGAGACATCGTTGCGTGAACTTTGTGTAAGAGGGGGTTCATTCAATAAAAAATAAAAGGAGCATTTAAAGAGCCTTTTATTCCTGTCATAAAGATGCTTTGTGCTATTGCCGTTGTGTATTTGACAGAGTGGTTGGGGATGGATGCTGCAGAAAGTTGTCTTGTATTTTGATTGTCATCTGTTTCAGACTTGCGTGATTTTTGTCGTCAATGTCGTGACATGGCTGGTGAGTTACAATTTGTGTTTGAGTGGGGTTTTCCAGTGTAGTTAATATCTGTGTAATCCATAAATCTAGTTACTCTGTTTGCCTCAGTTGTTCTGCATATTACGCTTTTTTGATGAGTATGTGATCTGATTTTGCTTCCACTTAAGGAGAAAGCCAGCCTTGGTAGCACTGGACTCAGTTTTTAGTGTATGCTGGCAGCTAAAGTAAGCGCAGCCACGTCGGGCACGGCGCTGATTCTGTCATGGTGCAGTACCATGATTTCCTGTACTGGCCTTTGGGGTTTTAATTTTAACTCTGTGAAATAAAGTAAATCGAATATGTTTGGTTTTCGCTTGTGGTTGGGTTTGTTTTGGTTTAAAGCTGAGCACAAATAGGTACCTGATCTTGATTTAATTTTGAAAATACATTTTAACATGCAGGTCTAAAATGCAGGGAAGCGCTGGTCAGACAGTTACAGCAATCGTTGCACTGTGGTTCTCTGTCTCAGTTTATTGTATCAAAATAGTTCAACTTCTGTGAGTATGTGTGCTAATGGACTTTTGTCATGTGTACAAGTAGCAGCAGACTAGATATCCTCCTGTATTAGTCGTTGCAGTGGGAGATAATAGAGAAGTCTGTTCTTATTTAAAGCTATAGCAGAATGCATGAAGCAGCCTTTGTTAATGTATGCTATAATAGCATTGAATGACTTAGATTACATCACATAGATTTCTTATGATAAACACATGACCAACTATTTTTAAATTGCCTATGAAATTCAATTTTCTGATGTCCAAAGAAACAAAAAAGGCAAGGCATCCAAGTATTTTAAAATACATAAACTTGAACTGGGGACAAAAGATGAAAAAAAAGCTGCTAAGTTTTAGTAAGTTAATCATGTTTTCAAAATCTGGAATTAAGGTTTCTCTTAAACACAGTTTTGAGATATGCAAAGTTTTGTCAGGGCATGCGGAGCTTGGCCTGGGAGTCAGATATTCAGTTCTGACATAAGTTGGTTTTTTTTTTTTTCCATTGTTTCCACATTCTGGCATTCCACTTTGTGTCCTCGCCTCGCTGAGCACTGAAAGGGACATAAATTGACAGAACTAGATCTTTCTGACTGGTGCAAGGGAAGCAGCCTGAAAGATAAACTTTAGCCTATCATCCTGTCAACAAATTTGCATTGTTATAGAAGTAAGAATTTATATACCGTGGAGGCAAGAATAGTATGCAGGGACAATGCTTAAAGATAAAAAAGAAAGTGCATATTTGAAGTTATGTTTTTCAGCATAAAAATAGAACCTAAGCATCCCATTATCTGGTTTGCTTTTCCAGAATTTTGCCATAAGAAAAGTTCTGAATATTTTTGCTGGCCTAAAGCAAGGAAGTTCTCACTATGATAAAACCTGAACAAATTAATGGGAAAATTATGAGAGAATTTGGCCTGTCACTGTAGTGCTGGAACAACTAACTTCTCTTAGCAGCCTGTACTGTGTCTTCAGCCTGCCACAGTTCGGTTACACAACCGTGGGGAATTTCTCTCCCGCTGAACGCGCTCGTCCTTTATTAAGGCTGATGGGGAGTCATGTGTTTGTGTCAGTGGGAAAGCAGACCCTCACAAATCTTTCTGGTAGATTTCCTGTATCGTTGGATTAATTCTGTCTGTTGCGTTCTTTCTCCCACCCCAGTGCTTGAACATCATCACCTGTAACCTGGAGGATGTGATGCGGGGGGTGCTCCAGCCCCGCTGCCGGGCTGCTCTGCCCTGAGCCCACGCCATGGCTCCCCGCTCCCTGGAAACTTACTGCAGCTCAGTAGCAACTGTTGTATTTTCAGTCCTTCTACAGTTTAAGGCAGGGAGCAGATTGTAAATATTGATCAGCTAGGAGCCAAATTTTAGCTGTGAGACTGCCAGTGTAGTATCTTTATAGTGGTAGCCACGTGCGGAAGGAGTAAACATGGTTTTGCACAGATCCACAGGGAAGGGCCGGCAGGAGGTGATGGGCGAGAGCCACAGCACTGCTTTGCTGAGCAGATGTTCCTGCAAACCGCTTGCTAACAAAAACAAACCGGCCGTCTCCCTGCCGAGTCCTGGGGCGGGCTGGCCCCCCAGGAAGCCGAGCCCTTGGCCCAGTTCCTGTGACACACGGTGGGAATTCGCTTCCCATCAGGAAACGCCGGCTTTCGTTTTATCTCGCTGAGGCGACCGCAAGAGAACAATGGGCTATTAGAGCATGAGAACAACGCGGGCTGCCGCTGACCCCCTCATTGCTGCGTTGGGCAGGCGAGGCTAAAAAGGAGAGGTCGGCCACCCTGAGAGCTAATATGGGGCCCGGACTGGTGGTGGGCGTGAGGTGAGGGTGGCCATGAGGGAGCGTGGGGGGCTGCGCCCTCTGAAAGGGAAAGAANTGNNCCCTCTGANANAAACAGGGTGTTGGCACAGTGGAAGTGTTTGGTTTTTCTTCCTGGTACAAAATTTGTCTTCCTTCATTCTTCAGCTTTTAAGGCTAAACTGTTACATCCTTGTTATTTGTCACTGTGGCTGGACATGGCGGAATCGCAGGTGAAGTGTCCAATCACAAGCAAAAGGATGCCAGCCTCCCCAGTTCGGTGTGGAACGGAACAGGCAGGCTTCCACCTCCCATGCAGAGTCTGCAGACCTGATTTTATCTGGAGTGCAGCCTTTGGAGCTGTTGTCTTTCCCGAGACTGTGCACATCTGTAAGTAATTAGGTAAATTACGCCATTGATATCTCAGAAATTAGAATCAAACTTGCTGCACTAGGAGTTCGTTGTGTCAGAGGAATAAGGCTATAGGGGAATGCTTTAATCTACAAACAAGGTACGCTTGAGCTATGTATGCGATTAGTCTTAAAGGTGCACTTCTATTGAAAGCACTCGTATTTCAGTGCTGGTAGAGTGTGTAGAGCTGCAGAGTGGACATGCGTTTTGAGGAAAGCCTGATGGGACACAGCATTCAGATGTTTGCCAGAAGCTCCTCCTCTGTAAAACAGGAACAAGCGTACTTAGTCCCTCAGCTTTCACTTGCATGCATATGCTTAACAATCAAAAAAGAAACCAGCCCTCCTGATGACATTTTAGACTGTAGAATTGGGTAGAATTTTCCTGCCTCCATGGCTGGAGGAGGAGCCCATCCAGTAGGTGAGTTATTTGTAGATCAGCTCATCTCTCCATGAAGAGAAACAACAAGGTGATGAAACTGGTTTTCTCTTCTGGACTGGTGTACCTGTCGCATGCTGAGAATTTTATGTGTAATTTTTTAACATGTTTTTCTCCAAATATGTAATAATGAAGAAATGTGGCATTCCTTTTCTACTGATTATGTAAATATATTCCCCAGGGTCCTGCCTGGAAGCCTGCTGGAAGCCTCCCAGTCAGTGCCCTCACTCTGCAGCTCTTAGGTTGCATCTGAGAGTCCGGTACTGGAGACTTTGCCATCAGCTGGATGGGAGGAAAAAGGAGTTCTTCATACGGGAAGAAACGTTTGGTAGTTATGATGTGCACCTCTTTTTTCTTTTTTCTTTTTTCTTTTTTTTTTTTAATCAGTTGTGGAAAAACAAGCGATGGCAGCAGCTGTGCTGTGTGAGCAAGTGTGTCATGAGCCTGCTGGGCAAGGCATAGTGAAGGGCATTATTCTGCTGGGAGGTTGGCACTGGCCATGGCCCTCCGGAGTTGCCACAAAGGATTTTCTGTTCGACATCTAACGCAACAAGAACATTCATATGTTTGCAGAGGGTTTCCATGGAAACCGTGTAAACTGTGATGCTAGCAGACAGAGGCAAAGGTTATACTATTGCAGAGACCCTTTTGTATTCTTGTTAAATGTTTCAGAGCAGCTATGTTTCTTAACTGATACTCTGAGCCTATGTAACGATTTGTTCTGATTTTTGTTTTGGCTTTTTTTCTTCTTTTTTTTTTTTAACCAAGCATTTGTCATGGTTGTACTGAGGAGGTCAGATGAGCTGCAAGAATAACAATGAAAATGTGTTTTTCATTTTTATTTTTTTTACATAGAATCGCTCAAGTATCCTTATTAGAATTGATTTATGTTTTCATTAGTGATAATTGTACAACTGAAAAAGCACAGGGCACAAAAGAAAAAAAATTCAAGCTGTTCTACCCCTACTAGTACAATTCTGAATTCTGTTGAGTGCTTTTCTTGCTCAGGTAGAACTTACTCTTTCAGGTCATCATTCACTGACGCTTGCGGGATTTTGAATGCACATCTCCTTGCAGAAGTAGGAACCTATGCTATTTATAGATATCAGTTTTAACACTGGCTAGCCTTTAGTATGGTTTGAGGGTTCATGGTGGTTTTAAATTTATACCACAGATTTAAATTTCCAAACATATCTATTAGCTTGTTTGTTCATGTGTTAGGATTACTACCACTGTGGGCACAAATGCTACTTATTTTTTATCTTTTAATAAAAAGAAAGCGAGTTCTTGGCTCTCCTGTATGATTATCTGAGTTCCCATTTGACTGTCCATGTTTGCAAAATTGTGCTTGTTGATATGTTCAGCTTAATTATCTTGAGAGTTTTTTTTAAATGACTGAATTCAGCTCGTGTCTGGGTTCATGCCACATGTCAGCGAGAGGTCCGGGTACCTGCGGCTTGTTCACCTGCTGCGCTGTGAAAACGAGATCTGACCTGATCACACTGTGCACGTATTCACTCCGCTCACTTAACTTTTGAACCTATTGGTTTACTATAAGCCATACTTGGTAGAAAAGTGAAAAATAATTCTCTTAAGCATTGCAGAAGTTGATATCTGGTTAGAAGAGAAAGGTGTAGGATTTTGGTGCTGAGGTTGAACAGAGGTACATGTTGCTCGTTCTGTTAGATCACAGGGCAATGACTAAAAAAAAAGTCCAGTGTAAGTGTACATAATTAATTGAACTTGTGATCAAGTTTGCAGAACCAAGAGGTAGTTTAAATTCTCGATTTTAAAGTGTTTTATACTTTGCTGCAATAAGTATAAAAACCTGTTAGGTGTATAAGATGTTCCCATCTAATATAGACAAGTAATCCTAGAGGCATTAGTTGCGTTTCCAAACAACGTAGTTTTGAAAGCATTCGCAGATGTGCCGTCACAATACATGAAGCAGCACTTAGTAATATTTGTGTATGTCCCATACAAAGATGAAGCAGCTGACTTGGAGTACCTACTATTGTGGGCAATAGTTCCTAATACAGGAGGAAAAGGTGAAATGCACCGTTAGCTCAGGACAGCTGTTGACTGCCTTTTGGGCAGCTGGGTATGCCCACAACCTGCTGCACGATGCCAGGAGGGGCCAGGCAGGGACGGACTTGTTTGTTTACTTATTTATCTTTCTCTCTCATGTTTTGTTATTTAGGTATAGGATGTATAATTATTAAAAGCTTTGCATTCAGTGCCTCATTGATGTGACATTTAAAAACTTCAAAAAAAATAAGCCTGTTGGAGTAGCTCCATCATTTTAGTCTTCTAAAAACCACTAGTTATCTAGTCCAATATCACCCGATCACAAACGACACTTTGAATGTAACATGAAAATGAACATAGGATAGGCATAATGAAAACCTATCTTCAGATTTCGTAGAGCTTAATTGGATAATTGCGCTCTGCGAGAGACAGGGATTGTGCACCAGGTAGGAGTGTTTTTCATTATGAATTCTAGCCTTCTGAATTTGAAGCTGGAAGTCTCAGGAAAAAGTCTGTTCATATAGCACAGAACTTTACATGCTTTTCATCCCTTCTTCCTGACTGCTCTGGAGTATGATCTCTGGTCAATTTTGATAATTCATCACAGAGAGAGAACATAATACTGATGAGGCAGGCAGAAATCAAAATCCCGCAGCAATTTGCCAGAGCATTAAAAAGAGTAAAACAAAAAACCCACAGCAACCCACAAATGGCATCTTAAATGCTTGTTCCAGTGCATACTAGAAGCATCATTCAATAATTAAGATTAAAAAAAATAGAAGTCCAGCTATCTCGCTGCCCAAAATAATGTAATAAATTAGCAAATTAGAACAATGCATCTTAAAAAAAAAAAAAAAAAAAAAAAAAAAAAAAA
>Ga0065711_1040890_pt1 | contig 16595 bp, 6 predicted proteins | sample Hoacrofraction12_FD_59098 | JGI IMG/M metagenome (GOLD analysis project Ga0065711, IMG submission 59098) | Hoatzin crop microbial communities from Cojedes, Venezuela - Epithelial fraction 12 v2 (version 2) | ecosystem: Host-associated > Birds > Digestive system > Esophagus > Crop | place... | reverse complement strand
CCCACCTGGACAAGGTCCTGTGCAGCCTGCTGTAGGTGACCCTGCTTCGGCAGGAGGGTTGGACTAGATGAACCACAGAGGTCCCTTCCAACCCGTAACTTTCTGTGATTCTGTGAATTCAGAGACTGAGGCTGGCAAATACATTTATTACAGAGGGGAGACTGATATTTTCTTGGTCTTATTTTCTGATCTCCCAGGGGCAAACAATAAAACTTATTTTATATCACATTGCACAGGTAGCATTCTCCATGTTTGTTGGACTGCTTTATAATACCACTGGTGTTTCACCATTTTACTTGGTTTCATTTTGCTCCCCTTGGAGACTGCAGGACAAAGTCAAAGGTGTTAGAATCCAATGAGCTTAACACTTCACTACATGCTCAATCAACAAATCATCTCAACAACTAATACTAATTTCTAATGGCTGACAAGATTCTGAAGCTAATCTGTACAATCTCAACATTCATAGAACCTAGTTTAATAAATGAATATAATCTCCTTGGATTCATTTGCATATTGCTGACCCCCTTGGTAGCGATTAAAGAGATTCTGCTCTATTATGGTTTAAACTAAGACACTATCTATACTTCCCAGATAGCACTTAACGCTTACGTATCATTGTTAAAAGGAGTAAGAGCTGCAGAGTAAATTCAACAGCAACATTACTTTAATCCATACAAACTCCACTGAAGAAACAGTGCAAACTGAACTTCTGCCTTTCAGGGTCCAGCCTGCAAGTTTTACACCATAATAATTTAAAATCCTACTGGCCCACTGACTTTAAATTTCTGTTAAGCCAGAACTTTATTGGATAAATTGAAAATTTTTAAAAAGAAACCTTTGGGTTTAAAAAGACTTTCCTTTTATCTTCTCCTCCACAATTATACCTCAATTTTATAACAGTCACGCAGAAAGATCAAACATGCAGCGCATTGAGTGAGTAAAAACATATGCAATGTACTTACAATTCATTCAATACTTTTGATTAAAAAATCCAATTTTTAAAGAAAAATTAACTTTAGTTTGAAATATTAAGGTATACAGACAATGCAAGTACTAGTACATCTCTGTGGAAAAATGTCTTCACACTACTCATCTCTTCCCAGCTATATTACAAAGAATGGTGAGTTTTGTATGTAATGACTGCAATGTCTCCAAGTCAAAGGCTGTGTATTAAAATGCTATTTCTTTTTCGTTTCCTCCAGTGTTGCAGGATCAGAATAAAATTCAAAGCCAAATACTAGTATCACTAGTTTATTTTAGGCAGGACGAAGTTAGAGAACAGGAATTCAGCTCAGCTTTTGCTCATCTTAGACAGCTTCAACAACATATGAGAACTTCAGAAGTGAAATTAAATCAGGCTAAAGATGTTAGATGGTAAGTGACATGACGTACTTTTAGAAATTCTGTACTTGCATCATCACAACAGTTTTAAAGGACAGGATACAGTTTTCTTTAAGCCAGCAAGACATAACAAAAGACAGCATCATCTCAGAGTAGAAAGCAGGAGCATTTTAATCTCTAGAGTCGATGCCATAGCATCACAGATCCTGAAACTTTTTCCAAGAATGGATCTGGAACTAGTTGCTGTTTAGAACAAAGGTATACCCTATTTCAGGAAATCAAGGAGTTTTTAGGACTATGGCTTGGACTGTTCACATATAAAAGCCTGAAATTCTGGAGATCTAATGATGGATACTATGCTTACCATACAAACACACAATTTTTGTATACATACACACATGTTTGCACAGGCTCACAGGCATCTAGATGGCCTGGACATTTCGCAAAAAACAAAGCAAAAATGCAAACATCAATAAAGCTTTCTACAACTATGCAAACACTCTTCTGAAAGACTAAACATGTAGAGAATAATCATGCCAAAATGGTATTAAGATCATTTACTAGGTAAGACATATAATTATACATTCACCCATCAAGAGTAAGGCAGCTATTACATACTTCAGTCAAAAAATGATGCACACAGCTATAAACATTAGTAGATTTTAGAGTATTGTATATATGCAGTAGAACAAGAAAAAAAAATTACCTTGTTAATAGCTTGATGCATTTTACCTTGGAAACTTTTGTGAAAACTTTGGTCATCATATCTGCTAGTGAATTATTATTTCCCTGAGGCTCTGTTTTTGTCTCCACTTCTATTTTTTTGTTTGTTCTTTTTGTTTTTTATTCTAGCTCTGAAAAGTTATGAGCTCCATGCACAATTTATTTTCATAATTTTGCTTAAACTATGCAAATATCAAGAAACTTATTTCCATTTAAAGAGAACAGTCTAACACTACAGTATAATTCATTTCATATAGCTGGAGAGAAGGGACTTAATGCTAAACTTGACTCAGTGATTGTCCTGTTGATCAACTTACATGACACAAAGGTGTCTACACTGAAGCTTTCAGCTAAAAATCACTTTCGAGAACTCTCCTATTCATTATAACTGCAAGTTATGGAATAAGTACCATACATTTGAGCTATTAATACAACCAATTAAAACATCAGTATCAAGACCAGTAATGAGGTATTACATTTGTCATGTGCTTCTCACTGTGTACTTATCTTTTCAGAAAAGACTCCCGTCCTCTCAGACATTCTCCTTCTCTCTTTAGCCACTTTAATTGCCCAGTTAATTGGTAATTGGGTCAAAGTAAAGCTGTTTATGACTCACATACCTAGAATATAGTGATCTAGTACTAAAACACAACTGGAAAAGCTTTAATTGCATCATGCCTATTTTCATTAAGCTAGATCTTAGAAAATAAGGTGGATGCTTGACCAATAGATTCTTCTTGACCAATAGATTTCTTAGGAAGTATTCCAGTTTCTACTTGTCTTTTTTTAAAAAAAAATGTATATTATTTCTATGATTTTTGTTTCTTCTCGAAAAACACTCATTCTCAATTCAACTTTAAAAGCATCTGCCACCTTTCAAACTAGCACGTGGCTTTTTTAGTAATCCACAGTATTTTCTTGCTGCCCCACAGAACAGTCAGCTGCACAGAGTGGAGAAGGACTGCTAGAAATAAGGATATGAGAATCTCAGAGACTCTGTACTCAAAAAGGAAAAGTAAAATTTCCCTCTCTTCCTAAGTGACAGATCCAGTGGCTGTGAACTACTGATGTTCTTCTTAAAGCTTAACCTATAGTTTTAGTACTTTGTCACCTCCTCACATACATATTCCTAAGAAGCCTCATCTGTAGATTTTCATTGCCACACATGGCAGTGGACTGATACGTCGTAAAGAACCAAATGGGTTGCTGATGACATCTTGCCTTCAAAGGGCTGGTGTTGGTTTCTTACACTGTTTCATCTGTATCATGGGAACAAAGGAAGAGAAAATTAGCACACTAAATGTTCACCAACTATATTAGAATCATAGAACTGTTTGGGTTGGAAGGGAACTTCAGAGTCATCTAGCCCACCTTCCCTGCAGTGAGCAGGGACATCTTCAACTAGACCAGGTTGCTCAGAGCCCCATCCAGCCTCGCCTTAGTGTTTCTAGAGATGAGACCTCCACTACCTCTCTGGGCAACCCATTGCAGTGTTTTACCACTTGATTTGTAAAAAATTTCCTCCTTATATCTAGTCTAAATCTACCCTCTCTTAGTTTAAAACCATTACTCCTTGTCCTGTCAGAACAGGCCCTGCTAAAAAGATTGTCCCCATCTTCCCTACAGACCCCCTTTAAATATTGAAAGGCCATAATAAGGTGTCCCCACAACCTTCACTTCTTCAGGCTGAACAATTCCAACTCTCTCAGCCTGTCCTTTTAGGAGAGGTGCTCCATAACTCACGTCATTTCTACGGCTCTCCTCTGGACCTGCTCCAACAGGTCCATGTCTGTCCTGTGCTGAGGGCTCCAGGGCTCGATGCAGGACTCCAGGTTAGGTCTCACTAGAGCAGAGGGGTGGAATCACCGCCCTTGATCTGCTGGCCATGTTGCTATTGATGCAGCCCAGGATATGGTTGACCTGGGCTGCGAGCACACATTGGTGGCTCATCTCCAGCTTTTCTTCCACAAGTACCCCCAAGCCCTTCTCAGCAGGGCTGCTCTCAAGCCTTTCATCCCCCAGCCTGTACTGATGCTGGGGGTTGCCCCAACCCAGAAGCAGCTCTTTGCACTTGGCCTTGTTGAACTTCATGAGGCTCACACAGGCCCACTTCTCAAGCTTGTCCAGGTCCCTCTGGGTGGCATCCTGTCTTTCTGGCATGTCGACTACACCACTCTTCTTGGTGTCATCTGTAAACTTGCGATCTTGCTATGTCATTGATGAAGATATTAAACAGCATTGGTCCCAGTATAGACCACTGAGCAACACCACAGGTCACCAGCATCCATTTGGACATCGAGCTGTTGACCACTAACCTTCTTGATTTGATCTTCCAGTCAATTCCTTATCTACCAAACAGTCCAACAACCAAATCCATATCTCTCCAATTTAGAGAGAAGATGTTGTGGAGGACCATGTCAAAGGCCTTACAGAAGTCCAGAATGATCACATCTGTAGCCCTTCCCTTGTCCACTGATGTAGTCACTCCATCATAGAAAGCAACTAGGGTTGGTCAGGCAGGACTTGCCCTTGGTGAAGCCATGCTGGCTGTCTCTAATCACCTGCCTGTCCTCCATGTGCCTTAGCATAGCTTCTAGAAGGATCTGTTCCATGATCTTCCCAAGTATAGAGGTGAGGCTGACAGGTCAATAGATTTTGCAAATGAGTGGTTAGGTTGCTTAAACGATCACTCAAAGGTTTGGCAAGAAAAGATCTTACTGAAAATGTAGAAAATGTGATCTTACAAAATTCTTTGGCAAGGTTCACTCCATTACTTATCAAATGGATGGAATACAAAATCAAAGAAGGTTTTCAGGGAAAAATGATTTATACAGAGTAAAAGAAAGTGCAAGGGGTAAGGGAGACCCTCCCGTTAAGTCACCAGGTTTGGACTGGACCCCTTTGCTCTCTAAACTCTTTCTCAGAGAGGAGCCTAGATGCAGCCGGATCCAGCACCGGCCTTAGACCACAACGGCTTATGTCTAAGAAATATGCTTAGTGGCAGTTCAGGGTGTGTTCATAGTTTAAAGAGAGAAAGAGAATCAGAGGCATTTAGCAGCTATTGATCACTGATTAACTTAGCATTTACAGAGTGATTAGAAAGAATTTACTATTACAATCACAATAATAGATTATTATGTTTTGAATCAATTCACACACACTATCATAAAAATTCCCCTCGGGTTCAGTGAAATATTCACTTCAAGTCAAATGATTTCTCAGTGGGCGAAGGTTGAGTCTCAAGGAGACCAGCCCAGGTAGTTCATGAGTTATTCTGAGAAGCATTCCACTCAGAAGAAGTTACTGGGCGCAGCCCACTGCGGACCAGAAGAGCTCAAAGGGTCTTCCTTGGTACCGCTGTCTATAGGATCTCAAGATGGATGATTTCAGGCATCAGTAATTTTCCAACCTGGTCACAACCCACACGATGCAACCCTGATATTTAGACAGAAACCATACAATTCTAGTACTACCCAGAACGTACAGTTCTGACATTTACCAGACAGGTGCAACTCCAGGCATCAGTAGTTTCAGGTGTGGTCAGGGAGCACCTAATCAGCTCAACTCACCACTCTTGTACAAAGACAAGGAAAGTGCCAAGTCATCCCAATTCACTGCACACCAGCTAGCTATTCTTGCAGTGCAAGCAAGAATACAGTGTTGGCTGGTTCTGGGATTGCCAGGTGTGAGAGAGGGCTGCACCAGCACAGTAGATGCTAGGGTCCTCCTTTCAACCCTTTATAAAAATGGACACTGTGTTTCCCTTCTTCCAGTCATGAGGCACTTTGTCTGACTGCCATGACCTTTCAAATATCATGGAGAGTGGCTTGGCAACTACCTCAGCGAATTCCCTCAGAACTCTTGGATGCATCGGATCAGGTCCCATAGACTTATGTACATTCAGGTTCCTCAGACAGTCACAAACCTGATCTTCCCTTACAGTGGGAGGGGCTTTGCCCCTCTGGTCCCCAGCTTGTGGTCCATCCACTTGGGAGGTGTGAGGAGAGAGGCTGCCGGTGAAGACTGAGGCAAAATAGCTGTGCACCTCAGCCTTCCCCTCGTCTGTTGATAGTAGGTCACCATTCTTGCTCATCAGGGGCAGTAGGCTGTCTTTAACCTTCCTTTTCTGGTTGAAACACCTGTAGAAGCCCTTCTTGTTATTCTTTGCATCCCTGTTGGTGTGGGAGACGGATCAACAGTAACGATGCGACCTCAATATGAGTATAAATCATTCTCCTCTATTAGTCAGCAAAACAGGATTTATACAGCAAAACAATAACAGCATCTGATTGGTTAGATACCCTTAACCATATATAGGCAAAATTGCTATAACTCGCTGCGATTGGTGCAAAGCTTCATCTCACAATGCGGAAGCAGTGATATGACAGGAAGATGCACTGTGGCAGGAAGCGGCGACGTGGCAGGAAGCAGCAGTGTGACAGGAAGCAGCAACGTGACAGTCCCCCTGCTCCAGTGTTCCGAGCTCGTCGCTCTACCTTCCCAATAGGGTTCCGTGTTCGCCGCTCTCAAGGCCCATCTCTAGTTTGAAACCTGGGTTGCTAAATGGCACCAAACTATGTCCCCTCTCGTCCAGCCAGGACTCCACACATCCCTTGCCAAATTCAGCTCCAGCTGCACCTTGGCCCTCCTGACCCCATCCCTACACAACTGGGCAGCATCTCTATGCTCTTCTCAGGATACCTGTCCCTGCTTCCACTGCCTGTGCGGTTCCCTCTTGCTCTTTAGTTTGACCAGTAGGTCTCAACTCCGCCATGCTGGTGTCTTCCCTTCCTTGCCCATTTTCTTACACCTGGGGACTGAGAGCTCTTGTGCTCTGTGGAAAGTGTCCTTAAAGATCTGCCAGTTCTGTGCTGCTCCCCTGTCTGAGGACCATTTCCCAGGGGATCCTCTTGCCTAACTCCTTGAAGAGCTGGAATTTGGCTTTCCAGACATTTAGGGTCCTGACTATACCCCTCACCTTTCCCATATCCCTCAGGACTGAACTCCACCAATGTGTGACCACTGCAGCCCAGGCTGCCTCCAGTCTTGATGTCACTGATGAGATCATTTGCATTGCTGACCATCAGGTCCAGTATTGCATCCTCTTGGGCAGGGATGTCTATTACCTGGCTTAAAAAGTTATGCTCAATGCATTCTAGGAATCTCCTGGATTGCCTACAGCTTACTGGGCTACTTTTCCAGCAGAGGTTGGGGACGTTGAAGGCCCACTATAGGGCGAAAGCCTGAAAGCGCAAAACCTCCTGGAGCTGGAGGAAGATGACTTCTTCAATCGTCTCCCCTTGATCAGGCAGCCCATAGTAGACACCAGCCACAAGGTTCCCTTTGTTGCCTCTGTCTGATTCTTACCCATAAGTTTTTGACCTTTGCTCATGACTATTCTTCAGGGTCAGCTCTTTGCACCCTGTCCATTTCTTGATAGAGAGGGCAACGCCTGCGCCCCTCTTTCCCCGTCTGTCCCTTGTGAACAGCCTGTAGCCATTGATAGCTACACTCCAGTCATGGGATTCATCCCACCAAGTTTCAGTAATGGTATTGATTTAAGTGTTAATTAAATTTTGTATTGGCTGCTGAAGTGAAGAAAGTTTCACCCACAATCCATGCCCTTGACTTCAAACAGTTGTTCCCATAAGAATATTACAAAGTTTTAATAAGACTGGCTTTTTATTCTTAGAAAAATCAAGCAGTTCCTGGAAACTCCTTTGAAAATATTTAACTATTTTGTAATATTATACATAATCACTATCTGAAAGTATGTCAGATTTTTCCTCATATAATCCTACCTAAAACCTATATAGCATTCACAGCCACTTTTTTTCACAAGTCCAGAAATCTTGATTGTTTTTTCAACATTTTTACATTTATAAGAGTAGGTCAGTCCATCCTAAATTTAGGATATGAATTCATTCATTTTTTTTTGTGTTCATCTTACCTCTCAACAAGCTTGTATATTATTTAGCATCTCATAAAATATGCCTGTTGCTTTAAAGGTAGCTAGATATGAATGTTTGCAGCAAACCTGCTTGTGTACACGTCCAGTCTCCCCTGCTACGCACCATCATTCTTTTTGCAGATGCATTAAGGACAGTCCTATTCTCTTCTCTCCTTCAACTGATCTAGGTCTTGACCTCAATACACTCATATTCTGTTTGTCCAAGATAAAATAGTAAGTTTTTGGACATATAGCTAATTGTTATAAGTTTTGCTCGTATAGTAGTAGCATGATGCATAGAACTGCTACACTGGTATTATCTGTCTTTTCGTGAAGCACATTCTTTGGCCCTGTATCATCATCAGTGAACATGCTTCAAACGTTCATACCTATCACTGATTTCACAATTCTGCAATTCATTTTCAGCCCAGAACCTTTCACATATAGAGAGTCACTAAAAGAAAAGCTCATTTTTGGCTCTACAGTAGTTTGATATGCTTTTTATCTGCTTCTAATAAACATCGAAAGAAAGACAGCAAAGCCTACCACAGCCTTCCCAGCTGCACTCATACAGTAACCTGAAACACATCAGTGCTGTGCCAAGAACACACTAGCTCTCCCTGTTCCAGAACCATTTTTAAGAAAAATGTCAGGTCACAAACCAACAATACAGGAAATGAATTACAAGTCCAGGCTTGGACTCGTCTCGCTAATTTGCAGTATTACAAAAACATCTAAAAGATTTAGGTTTGCACCAAGTGAAGAAGGTCTCTGGCTGTCTAGCAGAAAAGGTTAGAACTGAAATCTAATCTACTCTTTACTATATGATCTTCCCAGGCAACTTTGACAGTTACTCTACAAACATGTATTAAAGGTGTTTACATGTCACCAGTGAAACTGTCATAAACAACCTTTGCTCTCTTTCCTCTCTCAAAGTTTTACTTAACATTTCAGAAGTACAGCAGAGTTATATTTACTGTAGGTACATTTTAATTTTTGATTGCCTTCATAGTGGCAAGAAAAAAAAGTGGCATAAACAGTGTGAAAAACAGGAATAACTAGAGCACTGAGGTTAACACCTTTACAGTAATAATTATGAGCTGCCAGAAAGGAATCATTTATTTGATACTAGTCTACGCAATGAATATGTGGGAGCCTCCAGGCTCTGCTGAAATGCTAAATACATAAATAACAAAGATACTATTCAGCAAACTTCTCAGCTTTTAGCTCAAATGCACTCTTCTGCCTCATCTTACGTGTACCAAGAAAATAACTCTTTGACTTCAGAAGAGAGGAGAAATAAGGGTTAGTCCTTATCTTTGTAGAAGTGTTTTGCACTTTGCAACTTTTTGCTTATTGTTTCTTCTTAAAAAGCAATATGAGGTACTGTCATCTGAATTTTTGTCTTTTATTTTTATGCAAGAAAACATGATGACCAGAAAAATGTTCAAGCTACTGCAGGTATTTTGCATGTAGACAGTCAGTCTACATTTTGACACGTAAATAATGTAACAAATTCAGAGACAGAATGCACCTTAATTTTTATAACTAGCTTCCTCTAGTAGATGAAAACTTCCTGACTAAAGTCCTAGATAGAAAAGAATGTAGAAATATTGTGATCATTTATGTTTTCAGAACACTTCATGTAGCTGATAAAAAAATAATATGCATTTCTCTGGAGAACTGGTTTGCAGGTTCCAGATCACTTCTGCTGCTTAAAAACAAAATCTTTCTCATCAAGTACAAAAAAAATCATTGCCTTCAAATGCATGTGTGAATTGATCTATGATTACGATGTGGTAGGTAAAAAAAACATGAAACAGTTGTGATGGCTATGATGAGGGATCTCAGAATCACAGAATCATTGAGATGGGAGAGCAACCTCAAGACAATACAGTCCTAGTCCCCTGCTTGAGCAGAGTCGGCTATGGCAGGTTGCCCAGAACTATGTCCAGTCTAGCTTTGAATATCTCCAAGGATGGAGACTCCACAACCTCTCTGCACATCCTGTTCCTCTGCTTGACCTACCTCACAGTAAACAGTGTTTTCTTGTGTTCGGAAGGAACTTCATATGTGTAAATTTGTGCTCATGGCCTCTTGTACTGTCACTGGCACTACTGAAGAGAGCCTGGCTCAGTCTTCTTCATTGTCTTCTATCAGGTACTTGTAAATGTTGAGATACCCCCTGAGCCTTCTCAGGCTGAAGAGAGCGGAATCATCACCTCCCTTGACCTGCTATCAGTGCTCTCTCTAATGTAGCCCAGGATGCAGTTAACCTTCTTTGCTGCAAGGGTGCATTACTGGGTTATGGTCAGCTTCTTGTCCACTAGGACCCCAGGGTTGTTCTCCACAGAGCTGTTTTCCAGACAGCTGGCCCCCAACCTGTAATTCATCTCTGAGTATCTTTGCAAGATGTCTATTACCCATGCAAGAAGTGTCCATTATGACAAATTCCTCTCTTATACAACAAATTTGATACACCATATCATGGATCTTCTGTTGGTCCAAGAAATTACTGCAGAGAGAAAGTAGAAAGTATGGAAGAAGATGACACTAATAACTAACTCTGCATCAGGTTTCTGTGAATAGAGAGCACATCAAAAGCCATTCTTTCCAGGCAGAAAGAGGCAAGGGTGCTTCTGGTCCTGTATGAATTGTGAGATCAGATAATCACGGGAGCAGAGGAAAACCTGAAAATGCACTTCCTGTATAAACACTCTGTCTGCAGTAAAAAAAGACCAGTCTTGCATAAGAACCTATGTGATAATCACAGGAACTCAAGAACAGTATAACAACAGAAGTAAATGATGGGAAGTGCAAACCCAGAGCCATAAGATGCAAAGGAGCCCAAGGAATCCCAGTCTGATGCATCAATTGGAAAAGAAACTGGTCCACTAAACTGTCTCAAGGGGCATCGTACCAAACCTGTCAAACTATTTCTTGGAGAGCTAAAGGACAACATAAGGTTTTGCCATCCAGATGCTGGTAAAGAATAAATTTATCTTCTAGTTCTTTCTCCTCAAGGGAGGAGGAAATCTGACAGGTATCATCTGAAAGAAACCCAGCAGAAAGTATCTCTCACCTGAAGATACTTCTTAAAGTTCTTCTGGTTATAGGTCTTTCGCAAATTATATTTACCCTACTTAAAAGTGCAAATGGAAATCTTAGTTTATTTATTAGTGTCTGTGCCTCCACAAATACACCTACCTTCATTACAGAAGTACTTTTAACGGGTAGCTCTCTCAAAAATATATGTCCTAAAGAAACTCATCAAGAATACGTCTATCTTGAACCACGTGGTGACTGAACACAGACTTCTTCATAATGTAATGAACATACTTTTCCTGAATAATGAATATGAATATTCCCATGTATTTTACATTCCTGACCACTGAGAAATAGAGTGCTCCCTCTGGGATCAGAAAGATTGAAATGTTGCTCCTGAATGAAGTAGCAGACATACTGCAGCATTTCATCCATGCCCCATAGGGTACTAGCACTTTTTAGTGGTCAGATTGCATTGACTTGATGGAGAATGGAGTTTGCATATTGGATCCCTGCATCTAAATGTTCTTAGAACCATTTAAATGAATTATTTACCTCTTCTAGCAGAAATTTTCTCAAGCCTATCAAAATTAAGTCTTGTTCATGTTCTGAAAAGTGACGTCTTTCTATAAAACATATGTTCTCTTTTTCTGGATCTTCCCTAATCTCAAGGTAGCTTTAGCAAATAGATACAGTGTCTATTTATAATAAACAAATCAATAAATAAATCAGTTTAGGTCTGCTAGGTAATCTGTTTAACCAATGCAGTAACTAACTTGTACTTACAGCCAAAACCAAAATTCCGTTATTTTTTGTATCTCTAGTTTCAGATTGTATTTTATTGCTTAGAAGAAGCAGGCAGTCAAAGCTATGTGAAATGAGTGCTATGTTTTAATATTTATATGTATTTAATATTTAAAGATTTATCATTATTACATTACAAGTACCCAGCATTCCCAGGTTGACAATCTTCCAAAAAGATCATAAAGTGGAAGAAAAGCCTTAAGAGAAATGACATATTTGAACTGAACTTATTAAAGGGTTGAAAACTAAAGTGTTGGAAGCATAAAATTAGTCAATGAGAAACTGTGTACATTTAATTTTTCTTATTCCATTAAAAGTGAAAAAAAAATATTGACTGCTGATTTTCTGTAAATGAATAACTTGAAGAGAAATGCGCTATGAAGCAGCTCTTTTTTGCTAGAAACTGAGTCAAGTCTAACCGAAGTTCACCAGAAACAGCTGTGTACTTTTTCTACTGCCAAACTCAGCCAATTTAACCAGATTAAGCTCGCTAAGCAACTCTAAATAAAACCAAACTCAGGGAAGATTTTACCTCATTCCATTTTGCTGCTGCAAAGCTGTTTTTAAACAGTATTACCTTCTTTTGTCTTTCTGGTAGTTTCAGATACTTGAATTTAAGAAAGTGGATGAGAGAGAAAGAGAGAGAGCTGCTGCTTCTGAGTAGACATATACAGAAATGCACAAACATACCGAAAAATTAATGCTCTTCTCAAAATCTGAAGAACCAGTGTGTTCTCCATTAAGCTCAGCATTTCTACATCATGCTTTTATGTGCAATCTACATATACCCAGTAATGCATCAGCAGGAATTTTCTGTCGTCAAGATCTCCAGAATGCGCAAAAAAAAAGGCGCAAAACACGGTGCATTTTCTGTCATCTGGTACATAAAACTTACATGAAGATACGTCATTAAAAAGATCATGAGACTATGATAAGTTTTACAAACAAACTACAAAATTTCTCTAAACCAGCAAGGAAGTACAAATCTCAATAATAATTACAGAAAGATATAAAATGCCAAGCAGTATCATACAATGCTATACAAATTAGATGAAGAGCATCTTCACATCTGTTGAAAGAAATTTGCTTGCTTATTAAATGTCATGTAGATTTTTCATATTTTTAGAATAAATAGATAATTACTTACCATTTTTAGACAAAATAATTAGTTTTCACTATTTACTCCAATTGTCCTCTCTCTACCCTGCCTCATAAGGCTTCCCATCACAACTGATAAAGTATAAAAAATTCCATTGTTTTCTCTGAAACTCTTTTTCTTAAATTGTGTTCTGCCCAGTCTAACTTTGTGATATGGGAAACAGAACAGTTATAAGGCCCACATAATACTTGGTTGAGAAATCATCTGGATTTCTCAATATACAAAATAATTCTTTCTGAAATCCAGATCCCCTCAACCGAAGCTACAATAGCAATATTGGATACTACCAAGAAATGTAATTCAGAGAATCTGTTTCAATGCTGTTGTTATAGATGAGCTGACAAACAGAAATTGAGTAGGGAATAGGAAGAGTTTGGAAGCATTAAGACCAGCAGTTTGTCAGTAAAACAGGTACCACACCTGGTAACAATGATCCATCCAATGATTCACAGTCAGTCTTCATTACTTTGTAATGATTACTTTCTTTCAAATCCAGTTAAATGCTTCATTTAAGAGTGACAGGCAGCTCGAAACAATAAACCTTATGCGTGTACATGAAACAATATATCAAAAATCTGAGAGTAATGAGCATGGTATTTACTTGATACATGACAATAGTGCAGGTCAGATACTCTCACATGGGAGATGTTCCTCAAAAACTGCCTGGAATTCAGACAAAACCTTTAGTGTCATATTAAGAGCGAGAACAAAAAAAAAGGGAAAAACAATTGTAAAGATTGCAGGCAGATGACTAGTCCCTATCCCAAGTGTTAGTTAACTGAACAGTACATGGGGAAACTACTGGAGGTCACATAAGAAATCCCTGGACATGAATAACTTCAAGCAGCTAACATACGTTATTGAAAGTACCATAAGGGATAGCCAGATTTCAAGATGGTTAAGGGGGAGTTACGTGAGAAAGGGCCAAAATACAGTCGGTAATTGGAGGGAAGGGTAGCAGATCTTTTGGAAGGCAGAACTTCCAAGACCAGCAGTACCCAGGTAACCCTATTAGTAATACCATGCTTATGAGCTGAGTAGGACCATTTGTGTATTCCACAACCATACTTTAAACTCAAGTAGCTAGAAAGGAGGATCAGGTCAGGCCAGTAGTTTTGTTCGTGTTTTACGTGGATGCCAATTGTGTTTCTGTGTATGTCCCTAAAAGCATTTTACTCCTGTATGCTTTAATATCTGTACAATCAGTTGTGTCTGTAATGTGTGGATGCACCAATCCTCACAGAATCTGGAAACATGTAGCAGATAAAAAAGTGAGGAATACCTCTGGTTCTTGAAACCAAGATATTAGCCCATCCTTAGCAATCTATATGGACATTTGAGAATGACAGCAAGAAAATTGTTTTCTATTTGAGAGAGGAAAGGAGAATGTCAATAATAAACAGATGCCTGAAGTTCTTGGTTTATCAAATAGCCTCTTCAATCAGTTCTTGCCTACTCTTACGATGCCACTTTCATGAAAAGGTACTGCTCAGCCAGGGAGTGAATTATAGCAATATAAAGCTAAAGCTATTATCTTTTATGGCACATTATATTGGTACACATACTTGATTAAAGTTTTGCTTTTTTACTTTAATACTTTTGTGAGCAGATTCATCCTATCACATTATTTTTGCAAAACTTGATTTGCAGAAGCATCTGCTGCCATGTTTTGGCAAGTGCCTCCACAATGCTTTCCCCTTGGAGAGCACAGATCATACTGAAAAAAGCAAAAGACAAGGGTCTGATGAAATCTGTTTGTCATCAAACCAAATAGCCTTCTTTATACATAATAAGAAAAGTTTACTAGTACTGAGCCCATAACTGCACAGCGCTAGAAACAAATGTCCTGTTCTCTAAAAATAAATGCAGCACATGTCCCATCCCACCCAGTGGCTAAGTGGAAGGTGAGCTTTTCAATTCTCTGTGCAGTACCCAGGAGTCACAACAATGACCCAGAAAGCTCAACTACAAACACTTTACTTGGAATTCAGTGGAATTACAAGAGATGGTAACTTTGCAACTTCAGAACATTACTTCTAGCAGAGTGAGGTTAGAACGAATATTGACTTGACAAAGCTTAAAACAGCATAATGTCTGATTTTACAAAACCCCAAAATATAGCAGATTGACAAACTTACAACAACATTACCCTTATGTGCATAGAAAGTCAGAGACAGAGAAAGAGAGGAAAACACGAGGAAAGATAAGAGAAAATATATCACTACCCTAGGATCCAGCAGTGGTCTCTGCTGGTGGTCAGGATCATTTATTTCAGGGTTGTGCAAGCCTGGGTGCTTGGTGATTTCCCACAAATCAAGAATGCATACCCACTTACAATCACATCACATATTTATACAGCTAAAAATGTTAGTACGGCTTATTAGCCATACTTTCCTAACTAGGATTGGTTAGTTCCCTTCGTGCTTTAGTTTAAAGATACAGTGCTCCTAAAATTCACTAGGCATGCTCAGTGAGGAAGGATCTTTGTGTGGTCCGGGGTCTCCAGCTCAAAGAGTGTGACTTTCAGCATTATAATAAGGGTAGTTCAGGTAAGGATAGATGAATTCTCAGTCCTTCTGCCAAGTTTGCGAAATACATAAAACATCCTAATTAATCATTTTTCTCAAGGTCCAGTTGCTCCAGTTTGTCCTTGGTCAAAGATACCAAGTGTTTGTTCTTCTGACGGGGTGATTCAGTGTAACCATGTCTTTGCTTGAGCAGGTCTGTAACCATGAGATGTTCCTTATCCGGCACACTGGCTACTATTCAACCAGCTTTCAGGTCAGGGGTACAGAGGCAGGTTTTGCAAGCCAGCACTCTGCCTTTGCAGGGTTCCGCTTGTCTGCCACAGTCCCTTATCAAGATGAGGAAGTTCCCAAAGCACAATGCACACTACACAAGACTGATGTTTACAACAATAGTTCACTCTGGCCTGGAGCCCTACAGCACGTCACATTGATAAAACTCCCTGATATTCAGTTTCTGTTACCCAACACAGGGGAGAAGGCCTTTCTTTTCCAGAGGCATTGGTTTCTTAAATACTTAAGATTTGGGGTAATCGCATCTTTCAAAAATTAAAACACCTGTCTTCAAAAGTATCTGAAGGATCCTAAATTGGACAGTCAATCTTTTGCAGGGATTAGAGAATTAGCACAGAATCAGGACCGCAAATGTCAATCTACTTTGCAACTTTGCTGTGTGTGGAGTCAACATAGCAAAGCATAAGCTGAGTTCTTATGCTTTCGAGTCTTTAGTAAACTGCCACATATATGTATCTAACAAGATTTGATAAACTTCTGATGGAGCAGTTATATTTTTCAGAGACCTTTTCTCTTCAGCTCACATCAACCACAGGGTTGTTCTGGTCCTTAAGAAACAGTGGGCTTCAGTGTATTTGCATATTAAATAGCTGCTCCTATGTTCTGTGCTATTCTTTCACCATTCCTCTGCCTAACTTCCAAAACAAAATGATTAAAACAGTGTCTTGGTTTCGGCTGCCGCTGGCAACAAAAGCGCCACGCGGCCGCCCCTCCCCCCGCCGGCGTGCGGAGGAGAATGGAAAGAAAGAGG
>Ga0065711_1040889_pt1 | contig 16595 bp, 10 predicted proteins | sample Hoacrofraction12_FD_59098 | JGI IMG/M metagenome (GOLD analysis project Ga0065711, IMG submission 59098) | Hoatzin crop microbial communities from Cojedes, Venezuela - Epithelial fraction 12 v2 (version 2) | ecosystem: Host-associated > Birds > Digestive system > Esophagus > Crop | place... | reverse complement strand
AGACCTGCCTGGACAAGATCCTGTGCAGCCTGCTGTAGGTGACCCTGCTTTGGCAGGGGGGTTGGACTAGATGACCCACAGAGGTCCCTTCCAACCCCTAACATCCTGTGATTCTGTACTTCAAATCAGTAACACAATAAGAAATAAAACACTTTCTTTAAAACAAAATAAAAAACTGTCCAAATAAACGGTTGAAGTACACATGACATTGTTTCAGGTTTTTGTGTATATTTTTCAGATGTTCAAATTTTTTTGACTCTCTTCTTGTTCTTTTATGTGTACCCTATGTGAGCTTTAATATTTGGAAGTGCAAGTGTGCAATTAGTTAATTTTTAGGAAGTTACTGATCTTTAAAAGGTTTATTAATAACTGTGGCGATCAAGAAAATTGCATGACTTGCGCAGACACCAGTGTTGGCTTTTAGTGTACCAAGTTGTAATTTATTTCAATAGAAGTAGGATGAATTTTTTTGCCTCTATGATATGATGATTTCTGTGTGAATCCTAGTAGACTGGTGGAGATTATCAAAGCAGTTTTGATTTTGGAGTTTGCTATGAATTTCAGTGACAAACTGAAAAAGAAAAAACCCTTTTACAACTGCCTTTTCCTACATTAATATACTCAGAAAATGAGTAAAGTAAGTTCCGGAAATACATGGAAAAAGGATTTGGATTTATTTATCTGTGCTGAAGAATAAGAAATACCATAACAGAAACAGTGAACCTAAGATGCATCTTTTCTCCTGCAGTGAAAAGAAGCTTTCTATGGTTTTAGATTGATGTTGTCTGTAACTTTTCAGGATATTCAGTTGTGATTTGAGTTGTTTGTTTTTTTTATAAACTTCCTGTTATACTCTGTCTTCTGTTTCTGATTTACCTATGGCAGCAGGAATCCATCTAGTCAGACAACTACATTTCAAGGAAAGAACATAGTATTCTGCCGTGCTTTCAGATGTGAACTGTGGCCAGCATTAGTTTCTCTGCAGCAGAATAAAAAGGGAGAGGAAGGGATGAATGAAGAGGGGAGAGAATAGCTGTTGTCTTCAGTTGCTTGCTGGCCAGCACCTTTGCTTGGGGAAGTTGGTAGAGTTCTGATTAGGGCAAAACATCTGCTCCCCAGAAGTGGGACCTGTTTTAACAAACTTAATTCCTCTTCAGAAATTGTGAGGTTGTTTCCAATACTTTTTGCCCTACTGCTCCCACCTTGCTCCTTGCTGTTTGGGTAGACATTCAGTCTGCATAAACCAGGTTTTCAGGAGGATTACAAAAGATACAGATGTTATCACTAGTAGTTTAATGTGCGTGGGTTTAATGTCAATTGCAAAATCTGCCAAGATTTTTTTTTTTTCCCAGTTTACTCAGACCTGGGTAGTCCTTCCAAGGAACCCTAAGGTTCCTTCTCTGCTGTCCGCTCTTGCTGCAAGATTCTTACTCTTACTCTCCTTTCAAAAGAAAATATGGATTTAATGTTACCTTGCAATATGAAAGGGGTGAGATAAGCAGAACCCTATCCTGCTGCAGCTGTTAAAGAGCTTAAGAAAATTAAAGGGGAATAATACTTTGTGTGCTTACGCTACATAGTAAGAGCAGATCGGTGTTTACAGTGTTTACTTGGATTCAAGAGGGAAGGAGAAGATGCAGTTAAAGTTTAGAACTGTAGATGTTCATCCTAATTTGGTATATTTCTTCCTGATCTCACTTTTGAGACAATGCTGTCTGCTTCTTATTACCATTTTCTTTCTGACACATGGTTGGCTGTTAAGACAGAGCTGGATGGGATGTTGCAAGGTCTTCCCTCTCAGATCAGGAAAAAAGACATTTCCAGATGATCTGCTTGACTGTAGTGAAAGTAACATCAGACTTTATCACCTGCAACAGTAGACTCTGACTGCAGAACCCCTGTGTTTTGTCCTCCACTACCTCTGTTTTTTCTGTGAGCTACAGAAGTGGAGGATCTGACAGCGCATTGAAGTAGTGAGTACAGGAAGGGCAGGTAGACCGGATTTTCTGTTTCTCCAGGGGTGCCTATTTCTTGTGCCAAAATGAAACTCTAGAAAAAAGAAATGCAGCAAGCTCGTGTGCTGGAGAAGGTAGATATTTTGGGAAGACTATCCCTCACACTCAGTGAGGGTCAGTGCCCTTGTTCAGTAAATTCATCAATCTCTGTCAACTCTTTCAGAGAGTGCTGCGAGTATAATGAAATCTACAGGCTTATAAAGAGATGCATTTTGTTTTGTAGGCTTTTCCTCTCTCATTTTTTTCACCTGGAAAAGCACTAAAGTTACAAGTTTGTGGGAAATTGAGCTCATGAAAGAAATCACCTCCTGCTGCGGGCATCAAATGAAGGCATTAAATGAACATGGACAGACCTATTCAGACAGGGGCTGTAACAAGTTTCCCTTGCTTCTGCAGTATAAAGCCAAGTTCTCCTTTTAAATGTAATTTTGGTTATGAAAAGCTTGGACACGTGGAGATGTAGAATCTTTCTTGTTTCACACTGAGTGAGTTTGTACCGCCCACTGCTATCCTGTCTAAATTTAATTGGTAGAGAGGTGTAACTTGGTATCTGCATTTCCTTTTATCGTTAGAACAACATCATAGGAAAATGTTTACAGGGTGATTTATTTTTCTCAGTTTTATGGAATTTTCTGGAGATACCTCCTATCTGACTGTATAAGCAAAATATGATCTTAATTTCAAGAATGGTATAGAATTAATTTTTATTAGTGTGTACATGTATTCCACGCATTTCTGCATTTTTTCAAATGTAAAAATAGCATGCATGATATACAGTGATTTTCCTTTTCCTGTAGCTTCTTTGAAGATTTGTTTATCAAGTTCTCTAGAATTTTTTAGCTACTCTATGAGAAGAAATTGGCTCTTTCTTAGAGATGCGTGAGAAAAAAGTCACCACTATCTCTGTTAATGATGAAACCTCCATTGTGAGTTTGTTAAGCAGCACGGATTGCTATTCTCTGATCAGCAGAAGTTTGTGGATTTTTCTCTCTGGGAAAGTTGACTTTGGTTTTCTGTAACTTGTCCAGATATGTATTACCTCTGAGATAAATAATATTTACATAAATATTAATACTCTATCAGAACAAATTTGAAGGGTTTTATAAAAAGTGAAGGAAATGGCTACATAACTAATATTTAAGCTTGACATGTATTCAGAAGTCTTTGGTATAGTAATAAAGATATTAGCTTTTCTTTTAATTGTCCCATTGGTGAATGTTTTGGTTTAGATTGTTCATTACTTTAAACTTTGCTAAGAAACACCCACAACACGTAGTTACTTTTTGGTCTCAAAATGCTTGCTTAATATGAATCTGTAGATAGTTCAAGCCTCCTGTGTCTAAGCTTTTTACTAAGATAACTGTGAAGTTTGTTTCCTTTGTCTCAATATTGTCTATATATTTTGTGAGAAGGGCTTCTCTCTTGTATATTTGGGCATTTATTAATCTATTAGTTTCCTTATTTCACACACACACACACCCCCCATTCTTTTTCTCCCTGGGAATGGCTTAGTTTAACTTTATTTCTGACTACTTATGAATGTGCTTTGGAAACCTAGAGGCAACATGTTGCTGCTGCCCTGTGATCTAAACTAGTTTCTAGTTAGCCTGAAGTGCAGTGTAAAGTGTTATGCTAGTTAACTGCATCAAGCCTCAACAAGATTACCTTCTCCTTGACTCTTTTTTGGGGCCGGAGTGTTAAGTTCAGCAGGAGTCCTGATCTAATAGCCTCCTGACTCTAATGGCAGGCATTGATGGCAATAATTTTTAATGGAGAGAGCCCAAGATTTAAAAGTTGTAAATGGGATTGTAACTAACCTGCTAACCTTCAGGGCAGACAAGCAGACCATCAGTTTAAAACTAATTGTTTGAAGAAGGTTATAAATAAATATCAGTGACTTCTAGTGGGATCAAACCATTTTCAACTTTGTTTGTTGGACGCTGGTGTGCTTATTTTTGTTGGCTCACTTCAACATCTTCAAAGTAATGCAGCAAAATCCAGTACCACACATCTAACAAAATTTGTTTATTCTAGTTTGTATTTTTCAAGAAATAGCAAATAATGTTAAGATTAAAGATTACTATTGCATATCCTGTTGTTACAGTGTTATGATTTGTCTTTAATTTCACTGAAGGAACAGCAGTCAGAAGTGGTGAGAGTATAAAAGTTATGTATAATTTCATGTTGATCAGTATGAACTCATGTTTAAGAACCTGATCTTTTTTAAAAAAAAAAGTACGCTTCCTAGTCTTACTAGTCATTTCAACAGTATCACTCACATACAATTTCTAATTTTTTAAACTCAGTATGATGCTCACCATGCTTTTTTCCTGTTCTTTGGTAAGCTTGCTCTTTCATTTTCCTCTGTCCCCACCACTGGTTCACAATGGACTGAGATAAGGGAATTGTGAAAATACACCCTTAACTTTAAATGCAACAGAATTGACTGTAAAATAAAACTGAAATATTAAAGCTGTGAATTCCCATCTCAAATCAATGTCTGCTTCTGGTATTGTCAACTGTAAGCCTATTGGTTGTTACTTTGCTGAAAAGGTATGGATAATAAGGAGGATGGAAGAGTTACATAAGGTCTTAAGAGTATGAATATTTTAACTGAGTCTCTTTGAATGGCTTTTCTTAATATCATAAGGAGTAACTAGAAGCATGCAAAAAGACCTTCTGTGTAAGACTCGTGTTATGTTGATAAGTGTCATGGAATAGTAGGGGGTTGCGTTTACCGGTCTTTACTAGAGAAGGCAGATGCTTTTCTAAAATTTGAACTTCTGGGTCAACCAAGGAGCCATGTAGAAAGAGAACTGAAGTTACTCATGAAATAATCTTGTCCAATAACAATAGGAATAGCTTACAATAAAACAAATGCATTTCAGTGAGCACACTTGCGTTTTTCTTGAGAAGGAAACTATTGGTAGATCTGTTTCTCTAGAGTAGTATATTTGAAAATCTTCATTGGCAGAGCACTAAGTGTTAGCTTACTGGTTCTACTTGTGAACGGAGAATTTGAAGCATTTCTTTAACCCCAGTAACTTTAACTTAGAAACCCTTATAGATTGTTACTACAAATTGTTGCAAATAATGTAAGAGTCAGTAAAAATAATGATGCTATGTAACAAAACTATTTTTATTGTTGCCTTTTTTAGTGTAAGTTGTGACAATGACAACTGAAGTTGGTTCAGAGACTGAAGTAAAGAAAGATTCTGAGCAGCTGGGACCAGACAAAGCCAAGGACAAGCCTGAAGAAGCATCAGAAAATCCAGAAAATCAGAAGTCCAGTGAAGCATCCTTGGAAGAAGCTCAAGATTCTTCCTCTGTCCCAGCACCAGCTAGCCAAAGTAGTCCAAGCAGCCAGAAGAAGGAAAAAGCCTCACCTGAAAGCAAGGGTATTTCTCGTTTTCTTCCCCCCTGGCTTAAGAAACAAAAATCGTACACCTTGGCAGAGCCCAAAGATGAGACCAAGAAAAGGATCGCAGGGGAACAACAAGCAGTTAAAGAAGGTGAATGCCAGACAGCAGAGGGTGCGGCTCAGCCAAAAAGCTTAGAAGAAGCAGCAGCTGAACATCAGCTTAATGCTAAAGCAGAGGACAAAGAAGAAAAACACTCTGTTAGTAGTGCTGAAACGCAGGTACGTGTGGGAAGGCTAATGGATGCTTTGGAGTATTTTTGATGAGACCTGATTCCTGATTTATGTAATTCATATAAGGCTCTGTTAGGATCATATCAGGGAAAAAATGACAGCTAGTGTTTGGACTTCTGCATGGTTGAGTTGATGTAGTTATGAGTAGCATAGCTGTTTTTAAAGGTTCCTGTTCTGTGGCAGAGCATTTTTATTCCAGTTGTTCTAGATGTCGAATTATAGTATAACCTCACACTTTGGCGTAGTTCAAAGGAACATTGAACTGTATCATTGTGGTAGAAATGAGCAGGGATAAGAGAAGCTTCTTAAGTCGGCTTTGTCTCTGAAGCTGTTGGATTGCACAAATACCTCCTTAGTGACTTAACCACAAGAAATAACAAATAGATTATCTCTGAGTCCTTATGATCTCATTTTTTGTTATCCTTTACCTCAGAAAGGTGCTTGTGGTTATTGTCCTTGTTGACTCATTCTGGGAGGTTGGTGTTGAGTTCCAAGGCAAATGCCACCTTCTGCAGTGCTCCAGAGTCTTGCTTTTTGAAAAGTTGCTTGTCAGTTCTTAACATGCAAACCTCATATTCTAGGGTGGCAAAGATGTTTAAGGGCATAGAGAATCTTTCGTGTGAGGAGGGGCTGAGAGAACTGGTACTCTTCAGCCTGGAGAAGAGAAGGATCAGGGGAATCTTATCGATGTATATAAGTACCTAAAGGGAGGGAGTGAAGAGGAACCAGACTTTTCTCAGTGGTATGCAGTTAAACGGCAAAAGGCAGTGGGCACAACTTCAAAACATGAAATTCCATCTCAAATCACAAAAAATCTTTTTTATTGTGATGGTGAGTCAAACACTGAAGCAGGTTGGCCAGAGAGATTGTGGACCCTCCATCTGTGAAGATATTCAAAACCCCAGTGGATAGAGCAGTTTGCCCAGGACTGTATGTGGCCCTAGGGGCACTGGACTAGATGGTCTCAAGCTGTCCTTTCCAACCTCAGCCATTCTATGATTCTATATAACTTGATTTTCATAAACACTGGTTTTAGTTTTGTGTAATTCCCGGAGCTTCTTGTTAAATTTTGTTTCTGTTACGAAAAAAATAAACATTAAAACATTAAAAAAAAAAAAATTCATTTCAAGGAAAGGGGGAGGGGGGAAAGGCACTGTCTGTGGTTTGAGGGCCAAGAATATCTGGTCTGCAAAGGAAGACTTTAATGCTTACACTGGTTATTGTGCTTCCAGCATGTTCATAACTTTAATGAAAGCTTAATGTCTTATTTATTTGTAGCTTATAAAAGAAATGAACAAGTTAAAAATATCCACCTTCCTGAGTTTCAGTCATTGTTTAACTGTATTTATACAGCCTGCCAAAGAAGATCGTAAAGAAATGGAAGTAGAGAAAGTTGCAGAGGAAAAGGGAGAAAAACAAGAAGAAAAAAGGGAGACAAAAGAAGTACAGACAGCTGAAATTAAAACAGAAAGCATTCCTCAGAAGTCTCCCAAGAAAACTAAAACCATGCAATGTAAAGTGATGCTTCTGGATGGCACGGAATACAGCTGTGACCTAGAGGTAAGGCATCAAGTCTCTGTGTAGAGCTCTTTTTTCCTATAGAGAAAAAGAAAATTTGCTTTTATTGCACTCGAAAGTTTAACAAATACATTTTTGTGTACCTGGTGAGCTCATTAGTGTTACATTCACATTACTGTTATTAGAGGACAGTTAACATTTCATTTTAAAACTCTGTCTTTAGGACCTTATCAATTTATCCTTAAAAATGCACTGAAAGGTACACTAGCAAAGAAAATAAAATGCAGTATACAAATCCTTTCAGTGGTGATTGCTTGACAGCTCAAACTTGATTTTTTTTTTTTTTGCAAAAGATTAAGGTTTACCTGAAGGTAATGTAAAATGTACTAATAAAGTTCTCTTGAGTTCATTAATTTTTTTTGAAGTTATGTCAGCTGGAGAACTAAAGCTTAAAAAAAGTTTGCTTTAAAGACAAACTGTGTTACAGATATAAAATACGTATTTGTATTTAAAGTTATGTTCTAGTTCCAAATTTTCATGGCTGCATGGATTGCTTGTTTATAACTGTAAATCACTGGGTTAGATATTGTGTATGTTTGTCTGTTAAACCTGACTGAAGATCATTAACAGAAATAGGGATTGTGAGCTAAATGGAAAATAGCTTCCAGGTTTTTGGCTTTAATATCTTTTGAATATGTATGTATACATAAATATATATATACACATTCTTTCAGTCTGACCATAGTGTCCAAGTTCTAAGTCAAATAGTAGTTTAATATTTTATATCAGGAATAAATTACAAAAAATGTAATTACATGAAAGGAAGAAAAAAGTTTCATTCCAAATCCTGTTTCAGTGAAATAACCTTTGGTTTGATTTATTATGAGAATTTTTATGAGTAAGGTACTACGTAGATCTTATCAGCAGATTACTTCAGGCGAGTACTGTCTCCCAAGAGATGCCAGTCACTTCAGTACAAAACTGAAAGATGCTGTTCTCTATTAGAAAGTTCAGTTATAATCACTTTTGCCAGTAGAGGATGCAACACCGACTATTATAAACTGCATGACTTCTTCAGGCACACTTTCTGAAGGGTTGGGAATTGTTTTAACTAGAAACTCCCTTTTCATGCTGGATTGATGGATACCCAGGAAATAAGCTCATTTATTTAGTACTGGGATATGGTGCCCCCTTGGAAAGATGACACTGTTACTTGTAGGACAGTTTATATTTGGAAACCATACTTCCATGCAGTCAGTTTAAGACATTAAAATTTGCTTAATTCTAATTTGTTATTTCAGTAAACTTTGTAAACACTTGAAAACCATGTTTGTAATACCTGAAGACTTTAGCTTTGTATCTCAAAGGTTGTGTAGGTGGTATTTCCCAAAGTTCTTCCAGCTAATAATACCAAAGGCAGATTCTAATAATGAGGCCTGGTTCCCTTGCACAACTGCATGCCAGTAATAAAAACCCCCTCTGCTCTTCAGCAGTTGCTTTTGCAGACAGGAACTCTAAGCTGTTCTCTTCTGGGGAGAAATCCGGTGAATTAAACAGCTGGTGAAGTCTGGCTTTCTGATACTTCACTGCGACTTGTTGCTTCCAGTCATAGTCATTTCTCTTTTAAATTTGTCTTGTAGTCATGAGTTGGCTGTAAGGTGATGAGAAGTTTCTATGGCCATGTAAGCTGCTAGTTTAGAACATCATAGTTTTCATTTATGGGTTCAGTAAGCTAAAGATGTGACCCAAGCAACAAGATATGATTCAGCACGTTCTTCAAAACAGTACCTAATGCAACACCTGCAGCAAGAAAACTTTTAAGTGAGTATTAGAACCACAATGCATTGGTAGTTATGTGGAGAATTAGTATTTGTTATAGAAGTGTCCTGGGTTTGGCCAGGACAGGGTTAATTTTCACCGGAATCCAGGAAGGGAATCCAGGAAGGGGCACAGCCGGGCGGGCTGACCCCACCTGGCCAAACAGAGCCCGGTATTCCATACCATGTGCGGTCACATTGGGTTCCGGTGAGGGGGGCGGCGCGGCGGGAACTCACTCACGGCTCGGGAGCGGTGCCGGTCCTGTCCGGGAGAACGGCTCTGTGGGTCGTGCAGTTTGTGTTGTGTTTTCTCCTTATCTGTACCGTTGTTGTTCCTGTTTCCCTCTGTTTGCTGTTCTGTTAAATTGCCCTTATCCCGACCCACCAGTTTCTGCCTGTTTCTTTCCATTCTTCTCCCCACCCCAGCGGGGGGAGGGGCGGCCGCATGGCGCTTTTGTTGCTGGCAGCAGCCGAAACCAGAACAAGAAGGTGACAGGTTTCCTCACAGAAGTCCTTTACATAAACTCCTTTACGTTTCTGTCTTATGCTGTGCACTAGAGAATCCGTTTGTTTGGAATGGGGGAAAAATAGTTCACAGTCACAGAATGGCCGAGGTTGGTGATTATGTAGTCCAACCCCGCTGCTGAAGAAGGGTCACCTACAGCAGGCTGCACAGGACCTTGTCCAGGAGGGTCTTGAATGTCTCCAGAGAAGCAGACTCTACTACCTCCCTGGGCAGCCTGTTCCAGTGCTCCGTCACCCTCAGAGGGAAGAAGTTCTTCCTCATGTTCAGCTGGAACTTCCTATGCTTCAGTTTGTGCCTGTTGCCCCTTGTCCTGTCACTGGGCTCCACTGACAAGAGTCTGGCCTCGTCCTCCTGACACCCACCCTTGAGATATTTATAAGCATTTGTAATATCCCCTCTCAGCCTTCTCTTCTTCAGGCTGAACAAGCCCAGCTCCCTCAGCCTTTCCTCACAGGACAGATGCTCCAGTCCCCTCATCATCCTCGTAGCTCTCCTCTGGACTCTGTCCAGTAGCTCCTCATCTTTCTTGAACTGGGGAGCCCAGAACTGGACACAATACTCCAGATGGGGCCTCACTAGGGCAGAGCAGAGGGGAAGGAGAACCTCCCTCGACCTGCTGGCCACACTCTTCTAATGCATCCCAGGATGCCAGTGGCCTTCTTGGCAACCAGGGCACATTGCTGGTTCATGGTCAACTTGTCATCCACTTGTAGTTGTTCTCGACTACCCTTTTGAACATAGCTGTTACATTTTGCATGATGTTATAACAAACTGATTAGCTGTGGTGCTTAGGCTGAGCATCGGAGTTATGAAGTGTGGTTAAAGTTTGCTCCTTTTCTGAGACCAGACATCTAGATGTATCTTTCAGATTGATGTAAGGATGAAACAGTGGCAATGTTATGGCATTTCCTTCAAAATATTATAATTTTTTCTAATGTAAATTGTTCAATTTTTGACATAGTACGCATAAGTCATGCGGTAGTGCAGGCTTCTGCTTGAAGCCTTTTGTCTTCTCTTGTCCTTTTTTATTTTCCAGTCTGTTAGTCACTCCCTACACTGTTTGATTGTGGATTCCATTAGGCTTCCTAGTAGTTTAATTGCTTATTGTGTACAAGTCCTTTTGGGTACTGTAATATACTGGATGGATTCTGTTCAGCTGTCCTTCAAGATCTTGTGAAACTAAGTTAGAGGAGACTAAAAAATAAAAACCTGTTTTTTAAGACTTTCAGAAGTTGTGACAAAACTTACATCTGATTTCATGCATTAGTACAGCTTTCTTCAAACCTATTATCTAAATAAAATTCTTCCTATCGGCTCAGAAATATATTCATCATTTATCAACATGAAATACTCCTTGGGAATGTTTTGCTGCAGTTCACTGGAATTTCTAAAGTTTGTATTTTAAAGTTAGTAGTAATACAAGCTCTCTGAAGCCTCAAAATGTTAAATAAATCCTATTCTTGGTGTTAAAACCAATTTCAGTGTATGTTTCTTCAAGTACCATATTTCTGCCCTACAGGGCGCTCTGCCTGACTGTGTCAAATGTACACCACTTCACCCTAAATGAAGTCAAGTGTAAAAAGCAATAGTGAAGCCTTCATTAATGCTATTTAAGGCTACTTATTTTTATGCCATTTACAAAAGAAAATATTTTATGATAATAAAATAAACTCGAACATGAAAAATGTACTACAGAATAATTGCTTTCCAGAACAAGTTGTGTAGGGTGTGCATGCTTATGATCTAAATTTGCAGCGATTTTGTAACCTAAAAGGTCTTGGAAAGTCCGTTTCTATATTCATATGTATATAGAGAGAAAGAGATATAGAGAAATATATACAGAAATTATATATAAAACAAAAATTGACATAGATGCTGTAGTAACCCCAGAGTTCTCCTTTGATATTTTGATATTTTTTTTTTCACATAAATAGGATGTTTAAATCTGAATGATATCTCTCTATTAATTGACAGTTATATGAATTTGATCTTTCTGGGCTTTTTCCCCCTCCAAAAATGAGACACAAAGGAAGTTGTGGCTCTCTTACCACAGATTTTAAAAGATATCATTTTGCATTTACAACTGAAAAATTCTGTTCTGCAGTATTTTAAGTCTATAATGATTCACTGAAGTTACTAGAAGAGGTATGTTTCCTGATTAATTGTGATAAGTAAGTTTGCTGTAAGAACAGAAGCAAAACTTAATTAAGGAGAGGGACAAAGTGGAATAGAAACAATATGGTTTGTATGGTCATTTGAATCATTCATAGGATATGAGTAGTACTGACTGCACTTCTATAAATTAATTCATGTTCTTAAATGCCTGTCAAACTTTTTATGCTCTGCTACTGTTCCAAAATATTAGAAGTTTCAGAAAGTTGCTTCAACTGATGGGTAACTGAAATTTCATTTTGTGCTCTCTGCAGTGGGTCCTAGTAGATCAGTTTCTGATACTGATCTTTTCTTTAGTCTTCCTTTAATTTTTAGCATTTAGGTAAATGTTGATTTATTTCTGCTTTACAAAGTAACAGTGTGAAATGATAAAAGATTTGAAAAGCAAATAAACAAAAACTCTGCAGTATAAATACAAAGTGCAAAACCCAGTTTACCTTGGTTGACTTTCTAATAATTTAGCTTTTTCTAATAAATCAGTTTCGAGTAGTTTTCACGGTTGGGACATTCCTGATGCCTCTTCCAGTTTTTAGTCTGCACTATAGACCAACTTAATTATATTTTATTTACTTTCGAGACACTTCTCTATATATACCCATTAATAAGGAAGTAAAACTGAAAAGTCACTTACTTTCATTACTGTTATTTTACAGACAGCTTTTGGTAGAATCCTGTCTCTTTCTAATTGCTATCTTACACCTTCATGGGAGCTCAGATTATTGTTGACTCAATACACTATTTCTTGGAGTGTTTTTTGTTTGAATTACAATCACATTCCTTTTTATTTTCTTGTAGGACTGCATCAATTTGTATTCACGTTACTTAAAAGGAATGTGATAGAAAACAAAATGTGACCCAGCATCTTATTCTCCGTTACATGTTGTCATTGTTCATTCTTACTGCATGTGTCTTTATATAGAGACAATAGCTGGGAAAGGACATAAAAGGAGATAAAGCCAAGATGCAGTAGCTTCAGTGTCAGCGTGCAGATCAATGCTGTAGTTATGAAAGGGAATGGGATTCTCAGCAGTAACTAAATACTGAAACTTTTGTGGCCAATTGGTGGCTACAGTACCATACAATGAATTTGTAACAGCTGTGTAATGGTAATGTAAAAGGGCTTGGTATTTGAGTTCAGCTATTGTGTACTTTAGATTTACTGGAATCTTCATAGGTAATCTTCAAGCGGATAGTGATGCCTGGTTTCTTCCCTTTATTTTTTCTTTTCTTTCTCTTTTGGAAAAAATAAATGCACCATTGTTAGTCCTTAAGTTGTTTTAGTCAGAAAAACTTTACTTTTCCAGCTTGATCATCTTATCGGTAAATAGTTCATGGCAAAATCCTGAAGATGTAATCTGGACATTAATGGAAAAAGGGAGGGTCAGGTTAAAGAAAATTTAAGCTAGAGATACAAGTCCCATAGGACTTTATGGAATGCACCCATGAGTGTGGAGTGAGCTGGCTGGTGTTACTGAAAGGTCACTCTTGATTCTTTGAAAGGTTCCAGCAGTCAATGGAAGTTCTTGGGATGTGGAAAGAAGCAAATCTAATTCCTGTTTCCAGGATGGAGGGAATGGGCAATGACAGGCTGATTAGCCTCACCTCAATGTTTGGGAAGGTTATACTGCAAATAATCCTTTCTAAACTTTTTCAGGACAGGCAGGTGTTTGGGAATGGTCAGCCTGGATATACCACAAAGGGGAAACCATATGTTCTACTATGAGGTGACTGGCTTTGGGGATGAGGGGAGAGCTGTGGGTATAATCTCAGCTTTAGCAAGGCTTTTGACACTTTCCCATAACATCATTCTAGACAACCAGATGGGGTATAGGCTAGGTAAGTGGACAGTGAGGTGAACTGGAAGCTGGCTGAACTGCTGAGTCCAAAAGGTTGTGATCAGCAGCACAAAGTTAAGCTGGAGGCTGGTCGCTAATGCTATACTAAAGGCATTGATACAGAGGCAATTAATGACCTGAATGATGGCACAAAGTGGGTCCTCAGAAAATTTGTAGATTATAAAACTAGGAGGAGTGTGTGATACATCAGAGGGTTGTGCTGCCCTTCACAGGGACCTGGACAGGCTGGAGAAAGGGGCAGACAGGAACCTCAAAGTTCCGCAAAGAGCAATAGGAAGTCCTGTACTTGGGGAAGAACAACCTCAGTAGGAATAATGTTGGCAGCAGGTAAAGGGGCAGATGGTCCTTCCCCTCTGCTCAGTACTAGTGAGACACACTTGAAGTGCTGGCTTCAGTTCTCAGCTCCCAACTACGAGAGAGACATGGACATACTAGAGAGTGTCCAGCAAGGGGTGACAACACTGATTAAGGGCTTGGAGCATCTGACAGACGAGGAGGGGCTGACACAGGTGGAGCTGTTCAGAGTGGAGAGGAGGAGGCACAGGGAGGTTTTAGGACTGCGTACAAATACCTGACTGGGGAATGAGTAAAGAAGGTGGAGCCAAACTCTTCTCAGTGGTGCCCAATGATAGAGATGAGCACAAACTGAAATACAGGGAGTTCCACTGAAATGTATGAATGTCAGAGTATATTAATTGAGGGTGATCAAACAAAAGAATAGTTTGCTTAGATAGGTTGTGGAGTCATCACCCTGTGAAATATTCAAAATTGGACTAGACGAGGTCTTGACCAACCTGCTGTGAGCAGGGTTGTAAGATTAGATGACCTATAGAGATCCCTTCCAACTTCAACTAATGTACATAATTATAGCTATATTTCACCATTGCAAGAGCGTAATTCAGGAATTATTCTAAACATGTTAGCTGTGTTAATAATTTAATTTGGATTGCATAGTACACATTACACACATACTCTTGTGAATTAAAAACTGGTGATAGCATGAATGATATTAACGTACAATAATTAATAAAGAAATATAACCAATGGCATAGCTGTAAATCTATGAAGTTGACTATTAATAAACAACCACAGTGCCCGTATGGAAACTGCCCCCAAAAACATTTCACTGATCCTGATTCACACAACCAGCTTAACCTTTTACAAGGAGCTATCTAGTGACTGCTGCGTTAACCTAGTAATCCTTCTCACACCTAGCCTTGCTGAATTGAAGCTCCAGTATGTTGGAGGGTTAGCACCGCTGCTACTACCTGTTGTGGTGTGGCGTATTGTTGAGGTGAAATGGTGATTCAGAATTAGGTGCTTACATGCACCTAAAAATTGTGTTTAAGTATGTGTAGTATCAACACAGTTCAGCTCAGAGGGCAGAGTTAAGCTGTTTCAAGAGTAGCCTTCCCTTAACAGGGTTGTTACAATTTTCCAGAAGGTAAATGTGGCGCTCTTGAGCGGACACACGTAGCCGTAAGGTCCACTCACATCACTTGACCTATTTAATTAAGACTGGCTTTTCAAAATAATTATTTAGCATTTGCGGTACCAAATTTGATTGCTTAAACTTTCTCGGTTTCTTTAACTGTAGTTCTTCAGTACAACCAATGACTATTTAATCCAGCTGAAACAGTTTTGCTCTCCTTCCTTGTTTTTTCTTTGTTACAAAAGATGTCGACAGGAGAGTCCTTGGGACAATATGAGTTTGTGCTGCATTCAGTGTTAGATATTTTTAAAGCCCTATTATCCCACTGAATAGCCTGTCCATTTGTCTGTTTTCCTGTTGTATTTGAATGGAAAACATCGTAGTTTTTCTTTACAAGTGCTAATATATTTTGTATCCGTGAGAAAAGTGAGAGATGAGTTGTTGATGAAGACTGTCTGAGGAAAAGCTATGTTCTCAGCTTAATGATGGGTATCGCTTGCCCTATGTCGTCCTCCTGAGGGGGTGGACAGAAGGGAGGGAAGCTGTATTTTAGATTTTGTTTTCTTTGCCGGGATAAAAAAAAGTCCGAACCTTACCATTTTTATTTCTTTCCTTCGACACAACCAATAGTGCTCACTCATATTGTTTGGGGAAATACACTTGCCAGATTGAAGTTTATGTATTTCATGAGGTCTATGGCCCTCTGATTTCCACACAGCCTTCTCATTTCTGTTATTTTATACGTGTACCGGAGCTCCTTCCCTCTCTATGCACCTGGTAAATCTGGAAGTGGAAGTAATGGGACTCTGAAGAGTGCACATACTGAATGTGGTAAGCAGGAGAGGGTGGAAAATACATTTCCTGCCAACTCCAGGTCCAGTTTACACACAAGACTACTCCCAAGCCTCATTTTTTTGTGGTACTAGAGACTCAGAAGTTGTCTGAATACATTCCACATCCTGTGGAAGATTACTGTTTAAGAGTTGCTTTATATCATCACTTGGAAAGAGTAATGAAGCAAAGAAAGAGAGAAAGAAGTTGACTTTTTTGAATGCTTTAGCTGTTTTAGGGTAAGAGCTCTGGACTTTAATATGAAGACAAAAATATTTTTCAACACACAGGAGAGTTAAATCTGGGGAGAAAATATGGCTTTGTAGGTGATTCATAGGAGTATTTTTTCCCAAGCACCTTCCCATCCCAGCACAATTAGTCAGGTTGACTTTCAAGGGCTGCGATACAATGTGCTGACATGAAAATGTAATATGTCTGTGACAGTGACCAGTAGACAGGGACAGTGACTAAAATGTGGTGTCTTGCACGCTTTTCCATTCTTTGGTGTTTTTGGTAGCTGAGCAACAGTTTGTGAAGATGTTCTGGGATTTGGTTTGATCGTGGGTTTTCACAAATACATTGTGAAATAGCAGTGTAAACCTTATTCCTGTTTATACAGGAAAAATGGGAGTGCTCTAGGTCGTCTTATCCCTGTCCTCTGCAAGCAAGGGTTAATACTACATTATCATCAGCTGAAAAGGGCAGGGACAAAGGTAGGTTTTGCATAAAGGAATTGTATGTCACTCTGCATTTCTTTTTTTTTTTTTTTTTTTTTT
>Ga0065711_1040888_pt1 | contig 16595 bp, 12 predicted proteins | sample Hoacrofraction12_FD_59098 | JGI IMG/M metagenome (GOLD analysis project Ga0065711, IMG submission 59098) | Hoatzin crop microbial communities from Cojedes, Venezuela - Epithelial fraction 12 v2 (version 2) | ecosystem: Host-associated > Birds > Digestive system > Esophagus > Crop | place... | reverse complement strand
CCCCCTTCTTCCTCAAGCTTCCCCACCGCAGGCTTAGTCACGGACAAGGCTTTATTTTAGCTGGCTTGAAGGGGGCTGCTGTGCTTGTGACTCTGCATGGAAGGTAGAAATATGGACATGGGTGTTAGAGTGCCCCAGCTCCTGTCTCCCACATTTTGGCCTGGGTCAGCCAAGGCCACCGGGCCAGGCTTGGGTTTCCAGCCAGTCTCCAGGCTGAGCCAGGGCTCCATTGTAAAGCCTGCGTCCCCTCATCTCCTCTTTAATATTTATGTCCACGCTGCAGATGTTAGAAATAATTCCAATCGATAAAATAGTTCAACAAAACCGATCAATAAAACATTATAAAAAGCAGTGAAAAATGGAGGAGAGATCCACCGGCTGTAAAACGCTGCTGCTGCACGCAGCGTTTCTGGACAAGGAGCACGAATTGCTGGTGGTTTCCAAAATCCCCCTGTTCCCGTGGGATGAGGAATAGGAGCATTTAACATCTCCAGCTGCTGGGATGGGGTGTGTAGGGCTGTAACGTCATCAGTGGGGCATACAGGCTCTCTTCTAAAAATGAAAACCATTAGCAAAATGTCTTGGTTGTGGGCCCGGAGCAATGGAAGAGCCTGAGCAGAGGCTCGCAGTCTCCAAAGCATCTCCTCAGCACCCTCCTGCCTGCCAGGGCTGAGGGTGGGGAGGGAGTGCAGGGCTTGCTGGCGGTGGTCTGGGGGTCTGGTCTGAGGGTCACTGATGCTCGGACAGGAGGGTGAGGTGCCGGGGTGGCAGCAGGGACTGCGGTGCCAAGGGCTGGGTGAGCATGTTGCTGGTGCAGCCGGGTCACTGCAAAGCCAGCCCTGTGCCGTGTTGAGCGTTGAGGGCTGGAGATAACCCAGATGACTGGGCGAAAGCACAAAGCCATTCCTCGGGGTCCGGCTAACCTTTCCGTCTGTTTAATTGTGAGAAAGTGGCCAGTGAAACCTTGAGTTCCTAAAGCAGGGAACATCAGAGCGCTCTGCAGAACCCGTGTTACCGCTTCAGCCACCCATGTTATTCTTCCTTTGCCTAATTAAAGCCTAGGAAACATCAGCTGTGATAGTTCTGCAAAGAGGAAGAGCTACCACAGATCACTTCCTCGTCAAAGGCAATGGTTCCATGTCTGTATTTTTTTTGTTTCAGTCTGCAGCTGAAGATGGGTAAGCGACGGGCACCAGCTGCCCCTGGGCCCAGCCTCGGGGCGAAGGCGGGTGCGAGGTGCCTCTTGCTAAGGAGCAGGCAGCACGCCCTCACCCGAAGCTCAAACTTCGTGATGCTCTCTGCTCTGGGAGGATGGAGAGAGTTTAATTCAGCAGCTCAAAGCCTGGCGCAGTGCAAGCCAGGCTGAGCGCTGCGTGCGAGGCGGTGGAGGGAGGGAGCCGGGAGCTGAGGCCGCGGATTTGCAGACCCTGGACTGGCAAGTGAGCAGGTAAAACAGAAAGCGGAGCAATTACTGTGCGGTGGTTGAGATGGGTGCTGGGCGCACCGCAGTGAGCAGCTGCTTGATTGTAGAGCCATGGCACCCTCAGCCGCGCTCTGTGGGAGCCCTTCGTCTCGGTAATTACTGACTCCAGAGCATAATTTCCACACGTCTTCTTATTGCTTCAACTCCTTTTTCCTGCAACTGATTTACCCAGGGACCAAAACTCGTCCAGAAAACCAGCTGGACTTTGTGAGAGACACGGGACAGTGCGAAGAGCTGGGGCTGGGCTCTCCCACCACACCAAGCGCCAAGTTCAGGTGTTGGCTGTGGGGAAACCTGGGGGAGAAGCAGGGCTGGGAGGGAGCAGCCCCCTGCCCTTGCTGCCCCACTCCCCTGGGGCTGGGCTGCGGGCTGCCAGGGCTGGAGGGAAGCTGCTTCTCTGTCCTGCTTTATTGCCTTGGACGGCCCAAACGAAGGTTCACCCTGGTTCCTGCCCGTCCGGTGGGGCTGGGCAGCATTTGGTGTGGCTCCAGGAATGGTGGAGTGGTGCAGCGGCTGGGGTCGCTTGGCGCTCTGACTCACGCTGGTGTGAACGGCTCCCTTGCCTCCTGCTTTCAGGCCAGAGAAATGTTAGTTGGCACGCTACTTGCAGAGAGTTTCTTGTTTTGAGAAGCTTTTCTTTTCCAGAATAAAAAAAGAAAGAAAAAGAGAAAGAGGCAGGTGGGCTGAGCAGTGACCCTCACCATCATTACACAGGGGCCAGTTGCCCAAAACAGTATTTCAGAAGCATGGGGAAGGGCAAAACATGGGCAAAACATAGGCAAAACCCTATGCGTGCATGCGGTGCATTTGGTTGAAGTCCCACCAGCTGCTCCGTGAGCTCCTGGCACCTGTGGGGACCCCCTGAGCACAGCATCTCCGGGGGCTCGGGCTTGGGTGCCCGGTGCCGCTCACACACCAGCAAAGAGCCTGGAGGAGGCTGAACTGGAACCAACCCTTTCCCCAGGACTCGCTGAGGTCTGCAGGCAGTGGGAGTGCCTCACCTCGCTTAGGGTGCCTGCTGGGCTCAGGCTCCCGGTGTTAGATATATGTATTTATATCACCGGTGTAGAGCGAGCAGTGCTCGGCTCTACGGGAGCGTTGTAAATATGAGCTTTTCCCTGTCACCTGCACTCGTCTGGAGTTTTGAGCACTCGGTGCTACCCGGAGTATTTAACAGCACTCGGGCTCTGACTAATGGCTACAGATGCACATAAGATAGAAAGATTAGCAGTTCAGCTGTCTGATTAATATGTAAATGTACCCAGTTATGTGTGAGTGCTCTTAATGAAGTACCTCACACTTCTGCCTCCATGTATCAAAGGTGATTGATGGAAAAAGCACTTTCGGTGCCTGCTGGAAAGCGTAAAAGTTGTTTTTGTCTATATCTTTCCTTTAAAAAAAAATCTGTAGACCTAGGGCTGAGATTTCCTAAGGGAGAAAAAACAACCCCGTCTGAGTTTAATCTGAACTAATCCAAATTGTTGGCCACGCTCCTGCAGTATCTGTAAATTCTCAGATAGCAATAATCCATCAGGATCTTGTACAACAATCCACATGGTATCTTAAATAAACCTTCCCTTTGGCTGTAGCTTGCAGCTGACACCTCCTGTAAATTATTTGATGATACTTTATATGAAGGGCTGTAGGCTGGAATGAATGTTGTGGTGCACGCAGGAGGCCCCAGCCCGGGGGAAGATGCTCCTGCGTGGCTGCTGCCATCCTGCTCCCATCACGATGCAGCCGGCGAGCGGTGGCTTTGGCCGGGCTGCGCAGGGCAGCCGTGCGGCTCGAAAAAAACAAATAAAAATCCCGAGGCGTCAATGGATTTGTGGAATGCAAAGGGCTTCCCAGCCAGGGAAGAAGAGAGCTCAGAGCTGCGGCACAGGGGGACGATGGCTGCGCCCGGGGCAAGGGGCTGTTGCCCTCGGTGTGTGTGCCGTCCCTGTGCCACCGACGGGCACAGCAGGGCTCAGGGTGCCCCTCCGCCGGCAGCCCTGTGACGTGCCTTTCCCTGGTGCGGAGGGCAGCCCTGGAAACACCCCCTGAGCACACCACCGTGAGTCACATCAGGCTTTCATCCTGCCCCTAAAAACCGCTGTCTGTGTTTCAAGATCACTCGCTGCAAAATACAGACCATTACGCTGCGACTGCTTGTGGGGCGAGGGGGAAGTTTTGCAGAGGCAGTAAAATTTGGTGCGATGCCGCAAGCTAAGCACTGTGTAACGTCTGCTCCCCGGGATGGGAGATGTAAAGCGCTCGATTGCTGCAAGATCTCACACAGATGAAATTCACTGCAGCGCGTGGCTGTCAAAGGAGTTTAAAATATTCAAATGCTGTTATAGCTCTCCTTTGGTTCATCCTGCTCGCTCCGGCAGGCATCTCAGGAGCTCAAGGCACACAGCATTTTCCCCTCCTCTTGAGGCTATGGGGACTAGCAGCCTGTCCCCCCTGGCAAAGCCAGGCTGGGTGGGAGCCCTGTTCGGTGACCCAGGCCCAGCAGCTCTCCCTGTAACGCGTCCCGCCGTGCTGCATCCTTGCCGTGGTATCTTGGGGCTTGCTGAGGCTGTAACGGCTTTGTCCGAAATTTTCCATGCCTCTCGCTGGGTTTTTTTGGTGTTGGTTTTAAACAGCCAGACCTTTTCTAAGGGCAGGGGTTGGAGCGGTGTGAAGTTTCCTTATTAAAAATATTTGCTGATGTTTTTTCCGTAAACAGAAACGTCGTCTTGGTTGGTGCGCGAAGGAAGGGGGAGCGACAAGGCAGAAAGGTGGCCAGTCACAGTGCTGCCAGCAGCAACACAACCCTCTGCCACGTACCCGCAGTGCTCTGGGCTGGCTTCAGCTCCGGAGAGGAGATGTGGGGTGCAGTTCCCCTTGTGTTGGCTTTGCCCTAGAGCCCCGCGACGGGTGCGAGGGCTGCAGGGGCACCCACGGCTCCAGCCTGGGCAGCTCGCTGCTGGCGGGTGCCAGCCCTGGACCGCCTTTGGGCATTGCCCCATCGATAAGAGCCGTTGCTGGCTCTCAAGTTCTTTTCTGCCATCATCTTTACTGGCAATCATTCTCATATTTTTTTTCCCCTAAATGTAGCAACCCGGGTGCGCGCTCTGGCATTTAAAGTGTTTCGTTTTTTTTTTTTTTTCCAGTTTCTCTGATGCAGGAGAATCTGCTACCATAGGTAATTGTTTATTGCATTCTGGATGACAAATTGGTTTAAGATAATTATTAGACTGATGTTTAAAGCTTTCAATGCAAATCAATGCAATTAAACATGAAATAATACTTCATAATTCATACAGAGAAAGATCTCTGTCTGCAGCTAATGTTTCAGAAGAAAATGGTATATGAGAACCGTTCAGTCCCTGTTAGACCAGAGTCCGGCAAATGGGTGCTGAACCGGGACTCTAACACTGCTGTTTCTCTCCCTTGATGTCCCACAGGTTTTCCTGGTCATTCTCTTTTGCTCACTGTTTCTGTAGTAAAATACAGCTGTTCCTGCAGTGCTCCCCACGGCCTCCGTCAGGAATCCCATGCTCCCTTGGACGTGCTTTGCAGCGTTAGCGTTGCGCTATTGCCCCCACTGTGGAGGAAGGGGTGTCCTTGGCCAGCCCAGAGAGGGGAAAGCTGGCAGCACACGAGCAGGTTCCCAGCACCGACCCGAAATGCTGAGCGGCTGAGACACCCTTCTCCTGTTTCTCCATGACAGCAGAAAGAGTCGTTGGCTTCAGCATCTTGTTCCAGACTTCCATCATCCTCCTGCTCTAAGTTCCCTGAGCTGCCTTCTCTTCCCACGCTTCCATGAAAGGTAGGTACGAGAGTGAATCAGCGGTCGTTTGGGTTGTGTTCCCTGCGAGCTGGTCTGCTCTCCTGCTGGAAGATGTTTAACAGTTCACAAAGTGCAAAATAGTCAAAAAGTGTTGATCTCCCAGACAGACTGGGTAAAAACATAGCGAAGGATACAGCCCTCCTTTGAAAGACTGAGGAGTCACCTGGTCCATCCCCCCCCTCACACGATGAGCCAGTGTTTGTAACGGGCGCGAGACACCCAGAGTCCTGGGTCATTTGTTCCTGCCCAGGAGGATTCAGTTTCACATCCCTTGTCTTTGGAGACGTCCCTCCCTCGCTGCCAGGCTCTGGGCTCCTCTGGGCACGAGCATTCGCCCTGCTCCCATCCAAGCCACCGCAGTCAGCGGCAGGAGGAGGTTCGCTGGGTTGGGAGGGGATGACCATGGCTGGTGGGCTCTGGCTGTGCTGGAAGAACAGCAGTCTGGGTCCTGACTTCTATGTGTAACATTATTTATAGATTTTTTTTTTTACCCAAGGACTATTTGGTGGTTTTGAAACTGAAAAATTCTCACTGTAGACTGAACTTTAGGCACTTCAGAAAAGTTGGTCACTCCTTTATTAAATGTTATTGTAGCTCACAGACCTAATATATATATATATGTTTCTCTCTATATAAATATGGATGTAGTATATTCACTTTGCTGTCACGTAACAGGTTACTCATGTATTAATAATTACTAACAGCACAGATCATAGATCCTTCTGTGTGGAGAGTGTCCAAGATTTCTGCAGTTTGTTCCTGTCTTAAGGCTTCAAATACTTTGATCCTACATTACAAAACCAGGCTTAACATTGTTCAAGAGACATCTGGTGTTTCATAGCCAGGTTTCTTAATTTGATACTGCTTTAAAACTTGGCTGCTAAGCAAAGCCAGCCTCTGCGTCCCTTGCTAAGGGCCGGTGTTATGGGAGTGCATCGCAAAGTCCCAGAGCAACTTCATGTTGCATCCAACTTCGTTCTGTCATTTACATTCAGCCCTTTACAGCCATACCTGGATCTTTTATGGTAGAGTTTTTTTTTCTTTTTCAATTCTAAACCAATTTAAAGCCTTTTAATGGCAGTAAGTGTACACCTGATCTGCCATTTTCAAGCTGCAATTTATGTTGTCTCGCAGCGGCATTAATTCCAGCACCCGAGGCAGGAGAAGGGCTTACTGCCGTCACACTGATGAGCAGGAATGGATCTGTGCTATTTAATTAGGAGCAGCAGCCGCGTCCCGCAGAGCCGCTCGCACATTGCCCGGAGGCAGCCGAGCTCCAGCTGCCCCGCAAGGCACCATCCGGCCCTCGCCTTGCACCCACCCACAGCGGGCAGCGTCTCTCTGAGGGGGGAGCGCAGCCTGGCACGGGGCTCCCGGCCCCTTGCCAAGGCTCCTCGCTGGGTGCAGAGCTGTCAGATCAGCCTCTAGGGACGGACCCCACGGTTTTTGAACTGAGGTTCAGCTTGAGCGCCATCTCTTTTTGGGGACTCTAGAGATAATTTATAGCTGTGAGTTGGGGAAAAAAACGCACCCCACATTTTCCTTCCTGTAGGAGAGCATTGCTGGTTTTCCTGCTACAAATCGCTCTGGGTTTGAGGAAGAATTTTTCACAGTCCTGGTGAGTCCTGCTTGCTCCAAACCACCTGGGACAGCAAAATCATCACCATAGGAGGGACATTGACTATAAACTCTCCATATTTTCCAAAACCAGTGAAAAATTGTCAAGGATGAATGTGTACTGGCAATGGTCTTTGATCTATTTTTCAAGGGCAGAAATGAAAACCTACGTCTTGTGATATGGACATAAACCATCAGGAAACTTGAGCCTGTCAGAGGAGGTATAGTGCAGGATATTTTTCTTTTCCACTCTCTTCATCCCTGGCCTTGTACATGGGACAAACGCTTCTCATCAGCTTCTGGGACACTCCAGGGGAATGGAAAATACAAACGAGGAAAAGGCAGATAAAACTGGAACCAGCAGGACATGATGGATATAATTGCATATCATTTTGCATTTATGAGAACAATCATAACCCACTTATAGAAGCATCACATCAAGGTCTACCCTGTCAACAAATCAGTTTTAAGACCCTTCATTTTTTTTTTTCCCCAGAATAAGTCCTCTGCAGTTATTTCCTTTATAATCTAGGCCCATCCAATTTACTTACTGGGATTTACGGGCTGAAATTCAGCATAGTTTTGTTATATCTGTCATGATGAAAGCCAGATAAAGAAACCTAGCCTTACTAAGTGGGACTGGAAACTGCGGGGTTAAGGGATAATGACGAGTGATGAGCCTGACCCGGAGATGCAGGCAGTGGTCAGACACAGGCAGCTTCGCGGAGCGGGTCTGGTCTTTAATCATCCGGCTTAATTGCGCAGATTGCCGGCAAGCCCCCGCTGCTGGGAGAAACCAGTCCCCGACCCCTCCTCTTGAAACATTTCCTTGTCTAATTGTGGCTCCCAAACCTTAAATATTCGAGAAAATGGGTTTTCCTTCTGTATGGGAAGGAAAATGATACGAGCAGAGCTCAGTAATTTTCAGGATATATTGAGAAGAAAAGGCATTTATTTGGTCAGGTAGCAGCTCAACTCTGCAGAAAAGCCATTGGTGATGCAGAAAAGGCACTCGATGCGTGCAGAAACATTCAATAAACGTGTCATGTATGGGGGGAAGAAGTTTCAGCTGTGATCATGCCGCGGGATGGAGAGGCCCTGGGTGACCCCGCGCTTGCGGCACAGCACGGGCCACCACTGCATGCTCTGCACGAGCGGGTCTGGGGGACTGGACACCAGTAAATGCCCCGCAGCTCTGAACTGGTCGTACCAATTTTCAGTGGCGCTTGAGTTGTTGCGGTTGGGCAGCGTTGAAAGCAAGCTGCTGCTGTGCCAGGGTTTGAAACCCAGCTGGGGACGGCCCAGCTTGCCCCAGCACTGGACAAACATGTAGCAGCGCCTGCGAGGGTCTGACTAATGAAGGGTGGAGAGTTATTCCATCACTGTAGAGTTACAGAGAAGAACTGGATATCTTTTTAATGAGATTGCAAATGAGACTGCTAAAGGTAATAATGCTGTTGTAATTTACAGAGATATTTAGTTCTCCAAAGCTATTGATTAAGGAATTAGAGTTATATAAAATTAATATAGTACATACTGAGTGGATTTCAAGCCAGTGGATTTACAAGCCTTACAACACAGCTGCAAACAGGGGAGCAAGCGAGCTTGTGTCCACCCAGCTCTGGTGGGGCTCAGGTCTTGCTCTTTTGTGGTTTAACATGTCTGTCAGTGGTTTTGGGGAGAAAACAGAACATTCATAGGCAACTTTAAACCAGAAGAAAGGTGAAGAATGAGTTAGTAAGTCACCGAGGCTGAGCATTTGGGCTTTGTGTCTTGGCACAAAAAACTTGTGCTTGTTTTTTAACAAGGTCAAACATCAAGCCCTGCATCCTGGAAGCCGGGGGACAGGCTGTGTTTGCAGGGCAGGGATTCCTGCCCAGACAGGGAGCCAGGGAACGACCAGGATATTGTGATGAATTAAAGCTCCTCATCCAGTACTGTAGCCTAAAGGTACAGGAATCATTTTGGTGGGATAAAGAGGACAATTGCAGCACTGGGAAGGAGATGCTGCTGTTTCTGTGCTGGATGGCACGTGAGTATTTCTGAAACGTGTGCCCGCTTCTGGGCACAAATTGAAGCATAGGAAGTTCTGTCTGAACATGAGAAAGAACTTCTTCCCTCTGAGGGTGACAGAGCCCTGGAACAGGCTGCCCAGGGAGGTTGTGGAGTCTCCTTCTCTGGAGATGTTCAAGACTCGCCTGGACAAGGTCCTCTGCAGCCTGCTGTAGGTGACCCTGCTTTGGCAGGGGGGTTGGACTAGATGACCCACAGAGGTCCCTTCCAACCCCGACCATTCTGTGATTCTGTGATTCTGGTCTCAAAAACCGCTGCTGCTGGGGACAGTCCTGAGGGGAGGTGGGAGAACATGGTGCACTGGTGGGACATTTGCCTCCAGACGGCTCAGAGCCTGGCTGGGGTGTTACCGGAGCTGATTACAGGGCTCGTTTCTGACCTTATAAACTATGAACTACGCTGTGTGTTTCAAATAATGCCCAGTGTGGTGGAGTAAGCGTGTGACAGCTCAGCCCAGACGAGCTTTGTCTCTCTAAAACCCCGCGTTGGAGTGAGTTGCTCGCTCCCGCTTCCTCGCTGTGGCTTTGTGTTCTCCGGGCACACCGAGGAGTGCAGAGGCAGGGGAAAGCAGAGGGACTGAGGCGATACATTTTGCGTTTCCTCTTTGTCACTGCTTTTTGTTGCTTGGTGAGAGCCAGCCACAGCCTTCAAGCATTAGAAATATTTAAAAATCATCCCCTTTGCTCAAGGGAAAGGTGGCATAGCAAACAACTGCCACGTTCCCTGAGAGATCAATAACACCCTGCAGGAAGCTAAATCGTCCTTTATTAATCTGATGAATTAGCCTGATACAGGGAGAAAGAGATCAACAGCATGGAAAATAAATGCGTGCCCTGAAGTAAAGCTTGTCAGCTATGGAAATAGAAGTGTCTCTCCTTTTATCCATAACAAATAATCTTGAAAGTTTGGCTAGGAGACCAAAGTGACTTCTGAGCTTTATCAGTGCTGCGTGGATAGAGAAACTCACTTCTCTCTTTGAAAAGCAATTACACAGTCACGCAGAGACAAGCAGTTTCCCTGCTGTGCTGCTGGATTAGAAAGCTTGAATATCTTCCTCCTTGTATTTTAAGAGGGCCTGATTCAGCAAGTACTTATGTACATGTTTCAGCATCATTCAAGGGAGTTCAGCTTTAGCCTTGCAGAATCAGGATCCCGGAAAAAGGCGAAATGAAGTGGCATTAGATTTCCATCTTGTATTGAAGAGGGCAAAAATGAGTTTTCATAATAAGGAACAAAAAGCAGCACCTCTGAGCAGCTCCTACACTGGAAAGGCAGCCCTGACCCTGGATTTTTCCCCTGCCTGCATGGGAACAAGCTGCCCACCACCAAGAATTGTTGTGCCTTGCTCTCTGAATACGGCCTGATTAAGCCATTCCTTATAAAATGTGGTCACCTTTTCGAAAGCCTCTACAATGCTTTCGCTGGCATCGATTTGACCAAATCAAGACTGGCTAATCCAGGATTTTCAAAGGAAAGCATTCATTTTGCCAGTGTGGAGAGGCTCCTGCTGTGAATCGTGTCCCATTTTTCTGTTTCTTTTGGGAGCAAGGTGCAGCATCGCCCAACCGTGCTCTGCCTGGGCTGGAGCAGCTCTGAGGCAAGGAGCTGGGGCAGGTTCTTGTGGCTGACGGAGAGTTTTGCTTCCTGCAGCTGCAGCGGCTCTGCAGTGCATGCGGGAGCTTCTGCACACCTGCTGACTGCCTAGTAAAATAAGCACGAACTCTCATGCCAGAGCCAGGGTGACCGAGATGTCAACTCACACCAGTTTCAGTGTTTTCTTAAGACTAAGAATTTCAGGCTTTATTTAAAGAGTCAAATTTTCTAAATTTTCTAGCTTAAACTGTCAGGAAATGCTTGAAAAAATTTAAAGTTGGATTTAGGATTTGAGGACATCTCAGAATTCGTAAATGGTTGGACATGGCAACCTGCATTGATAGATATGGCTTGAAAACTGCCATTGTGGGGCATTTTTGAAGGCGCGCATGGATCTTGGTGTATTTTCCTAAGAGAGTTAAGGGCTACATTTTCCCTACCGAATTCCAGAGTCTGAGTCAGACTGAAATATTGGGGTCTTTAATTCAGCCTTTCTAACTTACTTTTGTTATTTATTTGATAGAAGCTACAAATACACAGATGGTCTGTTACAGTCATTAGGTCTGTGCAAGCCGCAAGGTATTACCAAACAGAAAGAGGGGAATTCTGCAGGTGCAAAACCCAGTTCAGATGATGAACTACTTCCAGTGTCAATGCTTTGCTTGTTTCCCATCCCTATGGGCAAATAGCATTTTTTTGAACCTTTAATCTACAGCAGTGAATAAAGTTATGTAAATCTGGAGCAATGAGGAAGGTTTTAAGTGGTGACAGGTATATCATGGTCCTCTCCCGTTCTGTGAAATTGCTTTACAGCCAGGCCATAATTGCAATGACAGACATGCTTGATTGAGTTTTGTCTCTCTGTTAATCTATGGAGTCATTTGCAGGTGAAAATGAAGAGCTGTGTCTGTCTGCGAAACTGGGGATGCACTGAAAAATTATCCTTTTCATACTGAGCATGGAGATTCCCCTGTGTTATTGCAGGAGTGCATTTTAGGATTAGAGTCTTTGGAAGCTTCTCATTATAACTGTGATTTATTTTTTAGTGTTTTTTCTCCATAAAGTAGTATTAGAGTTTAAGGAGTATATATTTCAGGTAATAGTGAAAAACTGAAGATTAAGCCAAGGTACTGAGAATGTGAGTGCGTAAGAGATGGTAAAGATGACTCATTTCTCTAATGCATGGGGCAAAAGCTTAACTGAAAGGGTGAACAGATGAGAGGCAGTGCACAAGTGGTGTTTTATTGTCAAATCCTGAAAAATGTCGTACTCTCAGGGGAATTCTGCCTGGGCTCTCCCATTATGAATACAATTTGTCGTACGTGAAAGAAGCCAATGACTAGGGGATGGGTGGCCTTTCACAGCGGGAAAAGGAGGAGAGCAACACTTTCCAGGCAGGATCTGACTCACAATAGCATTTACCAAAGGAGCCAGGAAGGCTGACTGTGTCTTTGCTGGTGGGGGTGAGCCAAGGAGAGGTATGACATAGTGGGGAAAGGTCTTCTTGAGTCTACAGTAGTGGAAGGGCTGGGTGGGACTCGCTAGGTCCCAGAGCAGCATGTGAGGTTAAATCCACCCCTTGCAGCACTGGAAGGACGTTTCTTCCCTCGGTTTTGCAAAATGGAGTGTCTGCACGCCTCTGCCGGAGCCTTGTGTGGCTGCAGTCATCCTGTGCAGCCCTGGAGGGTTCACGTTGCCTCTGTGAAATGGAGATAACAGCCCTTCTTATCTACAAGGTTCCTCTCAGATATCAAAATGATTAAGCAGGCACATTTGTAAAATGTGCCCCAGCACCTCTTCTTATTGACGAAAATGATGACTGCAGCAATGAGTCAAAGTGAAAAATCAAAATACAAGGTGAGGCAGTGGCAAGATAGCGACTCCCCAGTCACTAAGCCTTCTGCCATGCTTCTTGCTGCTGGGGCTGTTTCCCACCCTGAAGGAGGGATCCTGCTAACGACCAGGTAGCCCTGGTTGCCGATGGGGCAAGGGGGTTGTGGGTGCTGCTGGTCTAATTGCAACTGTGCGAGTTGGCCTGCGTGCCTGAGAAGGGGTGTCCCCCGGCCGTGGTGTGGGGTACGGAGCGGTGCCAGAAGCAGATGTCGGGAGGTCAAGGCGGGGAGGGGGTCACTGGAGGCAGCTCTGCCCTTCTTGGGCAGACTTCGTCTGATTTTCCCCTGTCACTTGGAGAAAGAAGAGGAAGAGAGACAAAGTGAAACAAAGAGCACGTTGACTGATTGACACATTTTTATGCCCAAAGTCCGAGTCCCCAGGCTGCTTACTAGCTCCTCTCATCTGCACTGAATCACGTGCCCAGCGAGATGGTGACTAATGGAAGATCTGATCATCTCATGTGAAAATCAATGGCAAGATTCCCTGGTGCAGGACCGAGCTTCTGAGAGGAAAATGCTTCTCGTGAACTAGCGAAGTTGGTGGTAGGAAAATCTTAAAAACCCTTTGCGGTGATCTGCTTTTAAACTCAGCCATCCAGAGACTTCTGATCCAATCTAAGTGGAAAATTGTAACCTTTGCTGAAGAGCGTGATCCTATTCAGTGGGAGGTGGCAGGATGCTCCAAACCTCATGCGCTTGAGCCTAGAGGGAGGTTTGGTTTTATGTCTCATGTTGACTAAGTTCTGTCTCATTTAGAGAGGGGAGTGTTACTGTAAGGGAAGATATTCAGATGATCGTTGCCTTGGGTGCTTCAGAAAAATTGCCACATTTTAAGGGCAACCTTTCTCACATAGTACATCGCTGCAATTAATTGTCTTGACACATGATTAGTACCTGGGGGCAAGGACGGATCGTTCTGTTGATTGGGCAGGGATGCGTTATTAATCGTATAAACTGGCTCATAGTCAAAGGACACAAACCAGTGGCTGCGGTTATTGTCACTGTGGAACTGGTATTTGAAAGAGCGCAGGAGATTTGTGGCAGGGCATTGCTCCTTTGCCATCGCAATATTATTAAGATTCTCTCACTGCAACTCGTAAGAAATTAGTCTTTAAACTTGATCCTCCAGCAACACCATGTCACTTTGTACTTCTGGCGCTGTGCTGCACCCTCCCATTTGCTCCTGGTAATTTTCCCTCCTTGCACAGACATGGCATCTGCCGGGCTGAGCAGCACAGGGAGCTGCTCCCTGGCTAGCAGGGAGCAGTTAGGAGTTTTGTACTGAAAAAACGAACTGGCTGACCTTGACTCATTCTGAAATGACGTGGTGTCCCGTTTAGAGATTTAGTTCTGTTTTCTGCCAAGAAGTCATTTTGAAATGAAGTAAGTTCATGAAGGATGTTACAAGATTTAGTGGAGCAGAAGTGAAAAAAAGCAAAAATAATAATAATGATCATATCATGTCATTTATTCTCTGTGTCCCATGTAGTTGAAGCAATTTTATAGCTATTGTTACACTGTGCAGGATCTCTTCTTGGTATTAATTACGAGACAATATAATACATCCTTCACTGAAATGAATCCTAAAGTGTTCCACCGCTGATTGCGGGCTGTACATAGCAATGTGGGTGCTTTGGAGAGCACACTGGGCATACAGGAGGCAGCCACAAACAGGGAGGAACGATGGCACCTCAGAGGTGATCGCAGCACCCATGGGGTCTGGAATTTGTACAGGGGAAGCTGCCAGGCAGAGGCCAAAGTCAAAAGTCCCAGCGTAGGAGGAATATGTGAGTTGTGATACATCATGAAGATGGGGCCAATTATGAAGTGTTTTTTCAGGCTATTAGTTGTGCCGCGCAGCACCTGCAGCCTCTGTGTTAACCAGGAGGCATCTCCATGCCCTGCATCTTACTAATGTTCATTCTTGTTTTGTTTCCAGGCTGTGCAGACTCCAGTGGGAGCTGTTGATGCTTGCACGCCTTCAGTCACGTCTTGCACGAGCAGCTCATGTGCTCGTTTCCATCTCTTCAGCCGACGGTGGCGGTGGGTCTCCGGCAGTGCTCGCAGTGGGGAGGTCACTCCTGCCCTTGCCGCCGGGCACACGGCTTCGGAACACCCATCCTGCCCCCAGCACTGTGCTGGGATGGCTTGCCCGGCCACCCGACACACAGACTGCCTGTGCATAGCTTCACGCCGCGCTGCCAGAATTCCTCACCTCGACAGCATCGCCCCCCGCTCTCATTACATTCGAACTAGAAATTGTACACACCAACTTTTTAGAGTAATACCTGAAGGGAAATGTATGTTATGTTACACGCCGTTATTAAGTGCCTCAGGCTCCAGCAATCTTTTTTCCTGCCAGCATTGAATCATTAAGCAGCATACGGAAGTATAATAATGGCTGGTATTAGGTTATATCCCCCCGTTAACCAGACTCTAATTTTTCTTCTTCATTTTTGTTTCCAGTGTTTTGCACTGCTGTAATGAAGAGCAAATCGTACAGAAGAAAAAGCACCTGCTGAAATTTAGCTTCTTGGCTTGTGCATCTCTACAAGGCCTGTGTGTTTCACTGATAGGACTTCTGTATATTTGAAATTCAAAAACAAAGACTTCTCTATCTAAAAATTATCTTCATTTACTTGGGATGTCAAACTGAGAATAAACTTCTCAACTTTAAGCACATTCAAGAGTAGCAGGCCTTTGTATCTGGTAATGTACAGAGATGTCCAGGGCCCTAGAAAGCTTGTGTAGAAGACCAGGCAGGAAAAAAATGAAGATATGCCAGATACAGAAAGAAAATGGCCAAAAAGGCCATCATAAGAGATGTTGAACAGTATACTCCCTCTTGACTTGAGAAAAACCCTGTTTCAAATGACAAACGCAACCCAGTTTTGGTTTAGCTGAGAGCAAGGCTCAGTGCATTCAGAGCCGGTCCTGTGCCGCCTGCTGCAGAACGCGCTAAAAGGTGGCGGCACCCTGGTTTTCACAGGGCCGAAGCTCTGCACCCACCCATCGCGGGGACATGCAACAATTTGTTGTTTTGGTTGATCATCTTCGCGCTTGTGTCAAACCTCATCACAACCGAGTTAGAAATAAGGTAGCGTAAAACCACACCATGTAGAGACCAAGGTGTGGGAGCTGCTTCCTGGGGACCACTCGGAGCGTGCGACGGGGACTGGACAGGCAATCACAGTGCACAGCCGAAATACTGCCTGGCCCTTAGTCAGGTGGGCTTTTATGCCTTGCTGAACCGCGTTCTCAGCCAGTTACACAGAATTCTCTTGGTTTCTGCTCTCCGTGGCCCCTGTGGTGACTGCTCCGGTTGCTCAAGGAGCTGCAGGCTTGTGGTGTTGCCCCGGGGCTCGTGGTGCCCCGTGCAAAGGGCAGCTCACCGATAGCGATGGTCCCTGGGCTCTTGGGGCTTGCAGGAGGGCTGCCTGCGTGCAACCAGCCTCGTGCCTTGTGCAGGCGGGTGCCAAAGGGGTCGGAGCTGCAGGACAGCCCTGATACCTCAGCCATCCACGGTGGGGTAGGGGGCTGGAAGGTGCAGGACTTGGGACGGAGGGAGGGCAGAAACAGTGGAGAAAAGGAGGAGGATGGGGTTTCCCTGCCCATGTTGACTATGACCTTTTTCTCGACAGAAGACTTGAGTCTACAGCTGTCGCAGCTGACTTCGTCCTTCAGGTGAAGCCCCACGTCAGACCCCACAGTGCCTCTGGATGCAACGGTGAGCAGCCTGGCTGGCACCGCTCAGAGCAGAGCCTCGCGAGTGAAACCCAGCAGCCCCCGTGCTGCTACTGCTGCGGGGCAGCCCGAGCTGGCTGGGGAGTGACTCCGTAACGCTGCTTTCCCTGCCCTGTCTGAAATTAGCCCCCTGCCCTGCTTCTACTCACATCCTGAATTTTAAAACGTCCCCAAGCACTAATGACTTCAGAGCTGCTCCTGAAAATACCCTGAAGAAGATGAGAACTGCAATAACAGTGATATACTCATCTGTAATAAAAGTCAAGTGCCCTGTTAACCAAATACTTCATTTCTTAATTCTGTTTAAACCCTGCTATGACAAATTTATTCTTTTGAAGTGGACAAAAAATATTTCCAACTGATGATGCCTATT
>Ga0065711_1040884_pt1 | contig 16595 bp, 10 predicted proteins | sample Hoacrofraction12_FD_59098 | JGI IMG/M metagenome (GOLD analysis project Ga0065711, IMG submission 59098) | Hoatzin crop microbial communities from Cojedes, Venezuela - Epithelial fraction 12 v2 (version 2) | ecosystem: Host-associated > Birds > Digestive system > Esophagus > Crop | place... | reverse complement strand
AAAGGGATTATTCAGGAGTCCCTTGTCTTGCAACCATCCGAATTATTCACAAAGTACCAAGACTTGTTTCTGACCACCTGAAGTGATAACATCCCCTACATGTTACATTTGTTACATTTACAGTTATCAAAATCATATGTTCTCCTGTATAATATCTCTCTCTCAGCATCGTACAGGTCAAATGGAATAGCTCTATGAATTCAGTCTTTAAGATTTAAAAAGATTAGTATTTAACTGTTAAGAGTAAAAAGATTTAAAAAGACAGCTGAATTACTTAAAAGCTTTCTCTCCAAGTAATCGTTACACCAAGACAATTTACACACCACTACATCATACCTCAAGCAATCATTTTTAGCAAAGCATCATCTGTAGCTGATCAGGCTCACCCTTGAGAAGAAAAAAAGTATTTTAAGAATTACTGATGCGACACAATTTTTCTCACCTGATTTTGTTGAACAGATACGCCCCATGGCTTACGTGAAGACAGAGCCGTGAAAAACATGGAGAACTTCAGGCAATTCACAGAGTGACCATCACGCAGAGGCAGAACAAACGCCTCCGCGATCCTCAGCTGCACGCTGTCAGATACATACAGCTCCCCCGAGCTACACACAAACGCAGGAACAATACCTGCTATTAAAGGACAAACAGCCACCAGACGCCCGGTGAATGGAGCCAGGCGGCCCAGGCCGGCGGCAACGCGCCTGCGCTCAGGGGCAGCCGGGCCTACCTCCCTGCCGGGCCGCAGGGCGGCCGTGTCTGCACCGCCATCCCGAGGAGGCGGCCGGGGCGCCTTCCCCCGTGCCTCAGCACACGGCTGACGGCGAACCAGCAAGCCCCGGCCGGCCGAAGGGCCGCTCGCTGCCGAGGCGACGGCCTCTCCCGAGCCCGCCATTCGGCTCCGCTGGCTGCGGCCCGCCCTGCACGCGGGCGGCCCCTCACGGCAGCGCCGCCATTTTCTCCCTCAACGGCCCGGTGGCCGCCCGCCCCGTCCCCGGCAGGCCCCCCCCGCAGCCCTGCGTACTTCGGTCTGGCCGGACAGACAGACAGACACGGCCTGCTTTGCAACGTTTTATTAGCAAATCAGAGCAACAAACATGTTTCTTGGTTTCGACAGGCTGTACTGCTTCCAAGTACATAAAAATCAGTATTTCTGTTAATAAAAATACAGGCACACAGATTTAAAAACATTGCCACTAAAATAACAATTTAAAAAAATCTTAATTAAAATACTTGCTTTTTTTTTTCCAGGTTATCGCTTATCTCCAGGTTTCTTGCTGCTCAAAAAGAATACACAGAAAATGGATTCTTCTCCCCAGCAAAACTAAACTGTAACACCACTCTGTTTATTGCCATGTGCTCTATCTCCCCTCCCTCCCGGGCTTCCCCCCTGGTTAATAAAAGGGACCCCGGGGCTGTTCCCCACACCCCACCCGTGCAGGGCAGGAACCCCCGCCCCGAGGACAGCTTCCCCAGCGCTGGGTGCAGAGCTCAGCCAGACCGTGCCTCCCCGCAGCGGGGCAGAACCCCCACCTCCATGCCAGACAGGGTGACAGACACAGGGACCACTGCGCTTGGGGAAACACGGTAAAACGGCCTAATAAATCACATTAATATACATTACTACACTACGTTTTGAGGATTCTGCCTCAAAAATTACACAGAAAGCTTAGAAATAACCTTTTAACTGAAGGTGAAGAGAAGCCCATGCCATGCTCCTTACCCTTTATCCAGGTGCATGCCACAGGCTATGGCAGCACAAGACACGAAATAAAAGGAAATTCAATAAATAGTATCAAAATGCAGTCCCATATTTGCCAAAATACTCAATCTCCTGCTTCCACAATTCCTATGCCTATGTTCTCTTTCCCTTCCTTCGATCTTCCCAGTCCAGGTGCGCCTCCATTCCCTACACGTCTCCCTCATTCCTCTCCACTGCTTTTTACCCCCGCCACCACCTCCTTCACTTTACATCTCTTCCCTCAAATCCTACTTTCTGCCTCTCTCCTCTGCTTCTCATACTTTTCCTTCCCTTTCATAGAAATACTCTCTCATCAACTGCATTTGAGTCTTTCCCTAAGCTACAAAGCTACAAAAAAAAGTAGCATATTTTTATTTCTTTCTTAGAAACTGGGAGCCAGGCAAAATTAACCTGATCCTAGTTTTTGACACCAGTTCACACCTTCAGGTCTAAAACCTCAGCCTAGAAGTGACAACCGTAAAGCCAAAGAAAACCAGTTTCCTTGTCAATCTACAGTTGTTTCTAGTAGGCGTGCTTTCTGATTTTTAATTTATCAAATGTCAAAATAAATATTAATTTCTAACAACTAATATATTCATTGAAAAAATAGCCTAGTTTCTGCACATTTTTTGGTACCAGTTGAACAACACTGGCTTAGAAACGAATACAGTTAAAATGATGCAACTTCCTCGCACGAGGAGGTTACGTCAGTATCAAAGTGCTTCCTCCCTCAGTTTTGGGTGCAGCTCCCTGAAGGGCACACAGCTGTCTGCAGGCTGGGTTACATGCAGACAGCACCTATACAAATTGGTGTCAGTGAATCTCTAGTTTGCTGACAATAAATTAAAACAATAACAAAGTCTAATAAAGACTATTTCTTCATATACCTTGGGTTTTTAAGTGCCCTGTTTTGGTGCAGCATCCTGCCATCATTCTGTGAAAGCGCTGTATTTGGGTACATGTAAGTCACTGCAGAATTCTCTTCTTTCTGGCATCCAAAAATTGCCCTGGCCCATCTCATCCTTTCAGCGGTCAGAACCAGCTGTCCCCAAACTGACAATGGGAGTTGTGTTCATATTCAGCCAGCAGCGCAGGCCAGAGCACAACGCTTGCTGCAGTACAGAACTGTTTACAGCCAGCTTCGCGAGATCGAGGTTATGACATGTAATGGCACTAAGATTTTCCCTTCAATGACAGCAATGACAGAGTACTGCACACACCTAACAAAACCTGTCAGATATCTGCCATCAAATATTTACGCTATTAACAAATACAAAAATTATATTAAAAAATTACCTTAAGACTCCATAACAATTTCCCTGACTGAAATAATAACGTACACAGTCTTAATCACTGTGCAGAACATGAGTTATTCTGCATAAAAGAATATCAGTAGAAATCCCACATCCTGAGTGCAGCTGATATCACAAACAGATTGAAGCATCACCGAAACACCTGGCATATAAAAGCACTCCAATCGGTGCTTCTGCTGCAGCATTTCCCTGGGAATCCGGATCCCCAATTTTTAAAATGCTCAGGAGGCCTTTAATAACATCATCCAGCTGTCGGTGTAGTTGGAGAAGCAAGAAGCATCATACCAAGGATTCAGACAAGAAGGCAAGGTCTGCTTCAGGGCTGCTTTTTTTCGGCAAGTATGAAAGTTTCCTCTGTTTCCTTCCCATGGAATTCTTGTTACATCACGATATGCTGCTTCTCCTCTGATGAGCGGCTTCTCTTTGCAACAGATCCTCACCCTCACTTTCACAGTCTCTCTGAAATAGAAAGGCCACAATGCTTTGGTCACGTGAGTGAGATACACGCTCCTAAACACGACATTCTAATACTACTAGTGTATCATCTACCGAGAAAAGCAGAGCTAATGGAAATCTCACAGAGTGTCATCCCAAAAGGTCACAGGGGTCCCCCACCCTCCACCACACAGCCGGGCACAAGAGCAGCAGCACAAGCTCTCGCCACGACTGCTTGTTTCTCAGTCAGACGGCACGGTCACTGCTATGATGTCCAAACATCCTCTGCAGCCTCCGTGCTGCTCCTTCACAGAATAAACGTGGCTAAAATCTAACAGGTTTAGAGAGTCACTAGCTCTCCCTGCCCAACATTTCTGTCGCAGTAACACAACTTACAGCAGCATCAAAGAAACACAAGGGATGCCAAGGTCCCATCTGGTTTCCCACTGAAAACCACTGCCATGCTGTTGGGCTGTGTATCCACGTAAGGACAGCAAGAGTCACTGCACAACAACAGCTGGTGCTTCTCTCGTTCCCCTTTGAGAGATGTACCTACCAAACTCTCGTCTTGCATCAGGACCTTTTTCACCAGCGAACGAGATAAGTGGTTGCACAACGAGACAATACAGTAAGAAAGCTATGGAGAGAGGGAAGAAGGAGAGTTTGACCACACGTATGCAATGCAGACATATCCAAACACATTTCATGTATCTCCTGCGTGTTATGATTTCACATTCAAGCTCTATCTTGCCCTCGGAACCCATCAGGCCTGGGAAGCCTCACATGAGAAGGATTAAAGGCTCCCTGTCATACCTTCCATCGCCTTCTAGCATACTGCCTTCTGAAGCTTTCCATGTTAACAACAGATGTTTTCCGAACCAAAGCCTGTCGCTTGTCCACTGGCTGAAAGATAAGAGAGCAACTTTATTGCTTGGCTCCCTTTGGCGCATAAAATACATAAGATTCTTCACGTGCTCTGGAGCTGGCTGAACAGAATGCTGGCTGGGGAAGCCGTGGATTCATACAGGTAAAAGCAGAAGAAAAATAATTAAATCTCGTCTACCCTGTGCCTGGGCAGGACCCCTTGGATCTCAGACAAAATCCTAAAACTAGCATACAGTCAGAGGTCACACTTGGCCCTGTGCACAATGTCATTCTGAGAAGTTCCACTGCTGCCCCTTTCTAGCCATTTCACCAGCACGAAAGGTGTATTGCAGGGCATGGACTTTGCTCCAGCCTCCACTTTTGCCTTCTGCTTCATAATGATCCACACAGAAAACCCACCCAAAAGTCTGGGAACAGCTTTTCTAGTCAAAGGACAGCCAGGCAAAAGCGGGAAGTAACGGAGGGGATGCTAGAGGGTGCGACAGCAATGTTTTCGCTTTATAAAGTTGCTAAGGGGCTTCTCAGCGCACACCTGCACCATCTCCATCTTCCCTGAACTAAGCTCGTAGCAGCTGGCCTTTACTCACCTCCCTGTCTCTGAAAGGCATTGGGAGAGCAAGCAAAAGGTTCCGCAGAGGCCTGACAGAAAGGAGATGGAGCTGCTGTCAGCGCCCCAGCAGCACACTGCTGCTAAAGCGTTTGGCATGTGCTTGTGAGAAATCATGGCAGAAGAGGACTAAACCCAGCATCATCACATTGTCAGGTCCCATGCTACCTTCTAAATTTTCAGACAGAAGTCTGCACATTTTGCCCTTTACAAGGATATTTTAAAACCAAAGATACATTAGATCCCCTTCCTAACTTCCAGCACATGGCTCTTCATTTTATTGTAGCACATCTTTTCTGCGTTGTGCTTTTACAGGTTTTTCTTTTACCAGGCTGATTTAAACATCATAGAAGGAAAGAACAAAAAAGTTGTGCTGTGCTATAAAGACTTCAGAGGTACATATCTGAAGATGGACAACATGTGAATTTATGCAAATGTGAAATACAGAATAACTTCAGAGAGCACTAGCTGTACTCTACAACCCAAATATTAAATGGGTACCAGAGAGCAGCCCTTTTCCTGCGCCTCACAAAGCTGGTCAATAAAACCTGGTCTGCTTATCACAACCTCAGGCAGGCTCAGGTGACCTGCCGCTGTGAGTAACCTGCTGCAATTAGTCTAAGCCTGGCTCTGTTTACTTTACTCCATTCCACCACTTATTTACACAGATTAAGATCCCCCCCCAAGCCATCTCTTTTTGACACTAAACAGTCCCAGCTCTCTCGGCCTCTCCCCCTTTGACAGACACTCCAATCCCTTCATCATTTTCACAGCAGTCCATGAAACTCACTCCAGCATGTTTTGTTGACATCACCACAATAAAATGGGAAAAAACTAGCTGTCATTTAGTATCAGTGATGAGGATACATGCTGCAGCGTATCAGAAAAAAACGAGGCTTTGTCCTTTAACCATACCCAGAGTATGAGCGCGCAAGACATTGATACCCTGGCAATAAATAGATGAAGAAAGAATTGCAATACCTGAGTACGGAAAAATAGGAAGAAAAAAATATATATCAGATTTCAGACATGTGCCTAAAATTTCTGGATGCCAATTTGGCATTAAGGAACAGATGTGCCGCAAACTGACAGAGTCCTTCTGAAGATGAAGCACCTTTGAACTCCAAAACGACATCAAAGTTTGCATAGACCAGAAAACTGTATCTGACAGACTGAGGGGAAAACAACTTCAAAACCAGACCTGGTAAAAGTGAAAAGAGAGGAAGGCCAGGAATCAGCTCTTCAAAGATTATGGAGTTTATAGATTGACAAACTTTCCAGCAGTTCTGACCTGTATTATGTAGGAGGTGGATAACCCAGAAATAGTTATACTGGACTGGAATGCAATGAAGCCAGACACCTGAAGAAGCAAGACTATCAAAGAAGAATGGAAAACACACCAGTGAGGATTTCAACATTATTTGCAGCAAAATAATTGCTAATGTTTACGAGACAACAAATTCACCTTTCTCATCAAATGCTATAGGTATGGCATTTGTGCGGATACCTCAGCAGTAATTCAAGGAGCCAAGCTAGCAGCTAGGCTGCGGTCTCATTTAGATGTACACACCGCTCGCATACAACAGAACTGGGACATTCAGCCATTAAATATCATTTCCTCATGCTGCAAATGGCTAGCATAGTGCAACAAAACACTGAGTAGACATCAATTGGAAGTGGAAAAAATGTCACTGGCTAAATGTCAGCTGTACAATCACCATGAAAAATTTCTGAGTACCCTTTCAGCAGCAGAACCACTGCTGAAACAAACAGCCCACTTTAGAGTACGCCAGACTGTTAATAACTACCTCTCAATTTCAAAGTAGCCTGCAAACCAGTGACCTTGTTGTTCTCTCAATCATCAGGGTATCTTCCCAAAAGCAGTATGCCAGTGAGCTCCTACAGCTCAGAGCACACTAGCCTTTAGGACTGAGTCACGACAGTATTAACCTCACCCAAGCACACTCAGGAACAGAGTGGCCCCATTTAATGTTCCTTCTCATCGTGCCAGTGCATTTGTTCATAAAGCAAATCTACACGAACAGAGAATATGAGATCATGGCTGAAGGAAGGCAGACTCTGTTTCTTGAGAGACTCTTCCACAGATATTAACTCTCACTAAGCTTTAAGTTACTTTTCAAGAATTTAAACTCTCTCCCTCATAAAAAACCACTGTGTTCCAGTTCCCCTGGACAGGTCTTCAATCTCAAAGGAATCCACACAAGTGAAGACTGCAACGTTCTGAGAGAATAAAAAATGGACATCAGTAAAATTTTCAATACTATTTGTCACAGTGGAGCCCACTTCCCCCCAGCCATCAACACCAGCTTGCTGGGGACATCTCCTGGCTATCTACACTACTTTGCAAATCCTACATCCTGTGCAAAGAAAGATGCCACAGAGAGCACATCCAGTACCCATCCTCCACTGAGTACAATGACTGGAGTAACAATACCTCTAACTGTTTTCAGAACTCTGAATTTTCACCAGCTTCTGCATGTCTTCTGAGGGCACGGCAGTGATGGGTCCGATGTACCCTACACAAATTGGATGAGACTATGCTTTTATCTTTTTATCTCAAAGTAGGAAACATTATTCTTACTAATGTTACGCACAACAACAGTCCAGTTTATAGTTAGGTCATTAACTTCTCTGGAAAAGGAGGAGGGAGGCTGGGCAGTGAAAGACATACTCATACATATATATATGAATGATCCACTCTAGGTGGACTTGAGCAGCGAGGTGCAGGGATGCCTGGCTACTTCCTCAGAGATTCTTGTAGCTGCGTAGCAGTCACCTTGCAGCAAACTCACACAGCTAAGCAAAGGGGCTGCAAGCTAGCTGCAGAACCTAGGCTGGCAACTCTTCAGTACACAGAAGCTTGACACCTCTTTTTCAGTCACTAACTACACCATCAGGGAACAATTGCATCCTGCATAAATAACTATTTATTGTGTCCAAAAACGAGATGGGTACATCTGTGCATATTAATACAGTATAATCAAATGACTTCTTTGAAATACAAGACAGCAGGGCACAAGTCAAGTTTGAGCCAAGTTTTCTTTTACATTCTAAAACTTAAGAAAAAAAACAACTTCACAGCAAGAACACTAGTCTCAAATCCCACACCATAAATTTAGTTGTAGCTTTGTCACCTTTACTGGAGAAAGCAAACCAGAGGTCTATGTTATCACTTATCACTCACAAATTAATATTTGCACTGTAAAGTTACATACACAGTTATTTGATCAGTTCATTACAAATTCCCAATTGTATCTTTTGAATAGAATTTCTTTGGTATAGGGCAGGAAACTTGACTGAATTTTAAACTAAAGAATTAATCAACAGCTAACACCTTGATGGTAAAAAACTTCACTCTGCATAACTGGCCTAAAAAACACTGTTAACTTTTCCTCATCAGCAGCCATTTCATGGAGAATTTCCACAATACTCGCTGAATGTTAAATTACTACACGATTCACTTTGTTTTATAGGACAGATGTAACCTTTGTAAATATTTCCCTCATCTGGTCTATAGAGCTGCCTGCGTTGCAGCAGGTCCACATGACCATCTCCTTCATCCAACCAGATGCTGTCATAAGATTTTTACTAGCTTCCAGGTACCTGGCTTCTAGTATGTACAGACTGACCTACTCTTTATTCCAAGTTAATTACTTAGTAATCTTCAGGAATGGTAATACGTGATGAAGAATGATATAGGCAATGCAGAAGGCTGCAGGGTTAGATGTGTGATAATCTAGTTCCTTTAAGTTCAGACACTGAACACGGGAAAAAAAAATGCAACACTACAAACCACTGGGAGTTTATGGTTTTGGTCAGCATCTCGTGCAATATGTCAGAATTTCTATTTTAGTTCTAGGTGATGTTTTTTTGTAGAATCTACACACTGAAAACTTTGACTGCTGTACACTGAAACAGGCAGCAAACCCTACACCGAATCTGATCTACGAAATCACTGATTTGATTCTGTTACATCAAGGTTCAACCCTGCAAGGAATTCTTCACAGCGAGATCTATTTAACAGCTCCATTAGTGATTCGTTAACATCTTTGTTGAAAACAGAGTCAATGTTTCCATTCACACAGGCTTCATTTTCCAGTTGAAAGCTACTCATTAAATCCTGTATCCACTTGAGCTCCTCCGAAAGTTCCTGACTGAGAGATTCATACTGGCTCTGTAAATCTGCGTACTTCCCAGTGATGCCTGTAAGACTGGTGCCTACAGTCTTGATATCATCTTGTAGATGTCTTTTCAGGGATTCAACTTTACGGTATTCATACTTCAGCTGAGACAGCTTGTGCCTCACGCTTTCACTCTCCTCTTTATACCAAGCTTCCTTCTCATTGTAAATGGAAACCAGAGCATCAATGTCCTCCTGCAAGGAATCGTGGGATGCAGCCAAAGTGCTGAAACCCCGTTCCGTGAGTGAAATGTCTTCTACTACTCGGGCAAAGCGCTCAAAGTTGATGTAGGTATTATTGGGAGGCATACTCGAATGGCACTTTATGGTGTACTCTCTCAGGCGTTTTGTCTTCAGCTGTGTGTTCTCAACTTTCTTGTTTTCCTGGACTTTTGTTTCTTCTTTCAGCTGGTGAGTCGTCAGACAGAGGAACCAATATTACTGAATGTTTACAAGACAGGGCAGTAATTCAAAAAAACTCTACACAAGGGATGCAGCCTGAGCTTCCACAACACTGAGAGATTCTTTACTCCCACAGATTTTCCTTCATGCGTTTGATTAAAAGAAAAAAAAAAAGCAAACACACAAACCAAAAATGAATGTGACAAGTGATGTGCACTCATTCCAATGTGATAACTGTCAAAACAGGGCCGCAATTTATTTTCATGTTAATTTTTAGCAGTTAACAGTCTCAAAGCTATCAATATTTGTAAGAGGAAAAACAACAATCCTGAAAACACTCCAGTTAATGTTTTGTGCAATGCGGAGCAAAAACTGAATTTCAATATCCTCATTAGTCATGCCGAGATTAGCTAAATGTATTTTCAATGAGACACTTATCCACAAAAGCAAGCAACATTTACGATGAAAAGAATATATAGACACACAAATGTATGTAAATCAACATACTTGGCTACAGCCAACTCTCGACTTAAGAAAGCACTAAACCCAAGGTGTAGTATATGTGCATGCAAACAGAGAAAAATGCAAAGCCCAATCTAATGTAGGATACTGTAAGTGCAGCAAATGTCAAAGCTTTGTCCCCCTCTTTTCGAAAGTTATGATAATAAAAGAAGTCGTTTCCAGAAATCAGAGGATTTAGTCAGACCCAACCAATGTCTTCCCAGTGCATCTCTGAGACACCTAGGGTCTCCAAGGACTTCGAGGACAGTTTGCCATTTAACACACCGATCAGAGTGAGAATATTATCGCTGCTTTGCTCACGGTAAAAAGCAAGATCTGTCTCTTCATTCAGTCTTACCGTTATCCACGGATGAGACAGAGCTTCCTCAATTGTGAGCCGTTTCCTAAAAAACAACACAAAAAAAGCCCAGAGACTTGAATGGGAAACACCTTGTACACAAGTCCATTGACTCACGCTTCTCCCAGACTCCATACGAAGCATTTACCAAGATAATGCCAGGACTAACTCTCACATTTCAGGGTTACATTTCTCCATGAGGCATACTGCTTCTGTGTAGTTTAGTAACTGTTATAAGTTTCAGTAAGGAGCTGTCCTCACTCCACACAATTTTGCTTCTTACTTGATCAAAACCTACCTGTATTTTTGTGTATCCTTCCACAAGAAGTAATAAAACATTACTTTGTTTTGTTCATCCTACATGCTTAGAAAATAAACTCTTTCTATACACCTTTATTACGACTGTGTCTGAATCAAGGTCTACAACATTAATTATATCAAAACTGTCCTGTGGAACATGATATTACGTCACTGCAGGAGCTGCCATTTCCCAAAAGCAACATTTCTGAGACGAATACCTCAAACCTAATCAGACCCGATCAATCCTAACTTCCTTCTGCATTGTGCAGTTCAGTGAACAGCACATGAAGGGCACTGCGAGTCAAAGGCAGGAACACAGCATGGCACAGGGACTGCCTCTGTCCATGGGACAGGTATCAGTATTGCTGACTTGCCCTTTCTTCAAAGGAGGTTGCTAGACCTGCGCACAGCTCTCGTCAAACCCTCCCTATTCTAACCGATTCTAAGGCCTGACGATTTGCGGAAATCTTGACCGAACAGCTTACCTCTTTCTCTCTAACACCTATCTTCTCACTTTATGAAGCCATTAGAAAGAACTGCAATGGCCTGACTTCCCTGCAGGACAAACAGGATTATGGGGAAGAGATGCTACTTCTGCATGCACTTTATTAAAAGCAAGAAAAATGAAAAAAAGGACTATGGTTCCTATGAATGGGGAATAAAGATCTGCATAGCTGTTGCGCAAATTCTAGGTGATTGCAATAGATGCAGAGAGACTTAGGGGATTCCACTAAGGGCACATGTGAAGATTTTCCTGCCCTTGCACCACTAGGAGCACATTCTGGGATCACGTCACCTCCTTCAAGTAGTTTGTAACAGACTGAAATACTGGAGTGGTAGCTACCCAGAACTAGGCATTTGCACACCATCTTCAGCCCCTCACCTACACCCTGCTGTACTAGCTTGACTCAGGTCAGAATGCGTTCCTGAAAGTGAAATTTAACTGAGGAGATTTTGGCTCCTTTTATAGGGCTTCTGGGTGCAGCAATTAACTAGGGGCACAGCAGCAGAACTTCACCTGCTGTCTGGCTCCTGAACAGCAATACACAGTGCAGGGAGAGCTCTGCAGATTACTTGTCAGGCTATGTTTCACTAGTTTTATCTTAAAGACAAATGGATCTTTCTGAATTTTTACTCACCGCGTATCTTTCACCAGGAGTTTCTGAATAAAATCTTTTGCCAGGTCACTGGTATTGCTGAAAAATTCTTCATCAAATTCATAATTCACAGCCGTGATGTTGGCAAGCGTTTCTTGTTTAGTTTCTCCAAGGAAAGGTGATGCACCACTAAGCCTAGATAAGCCAAAAAGAAGAATCCATTGGAAAAATAAACAGCAGAGGTCCCCCAATGAAATTACAGTGACTGTGTAATGTACTCTTGGGACATTTGTGGATCTCCTGTTGTAGCAGCCATGCCATGTGGGAAATAACTGGTCCAGCTTTGGCTCACTACATCTGTGGTTACGAGTCAGACTCATCTCGAAAGTCTCTAGTGCAGCACTAATGTGTGCACATGGACAGAAATGCACAGATTCTCCTCTCGTAAGTGCCTCACTGAAGTCATCGCTAATAAAACCAGAAAAGGTTTAAGCTGAGGAAAGTCTCTATCCCACAGAACCCACAAACACTACCAGGCAGAAGCTTCTATCGACTTCAAGGAGATAAAGTAGCGTTTCTACAGATTTTCTTCAGGTAGGAAAAGCCCTGCCCCTACTGCTCTTCTGTCTGCAAAGCTACTGACAAGCTCCCTGCACAGTGGGTTCAGCCAAGAGACCCTTCTCAGCTGGAATCAAAATACAATGTGTGATTGGAAGCCAGGTGCGTGGCCTTGCCTAGGGGCCAACTCTGCCACAGAGGCAGGGCCACGCTGCTCATCAAAAGGAACGCACACACAAAAGGACTTTGGCTGCAGTAAAATCCAACTGTTTCTGAACAATGCAGAATTTCATTCTGTTGGCACTCTGCTCCGACTGTGAGGCTATAATGGACACATCATCATAATAAAATGCTATTCAGCAATCTTTACTTAGACAGAAAAAGCTTCCCTCCTTGCTTTGCCTATCGCTCAACTGTGACTGATGACCTTCATCTTTGATGATTATTTACCTCTGCTCCATAAAACTTCAGCATCAGAGCAGACTCCTCCTGACCTGCCCTTCCCTCCCCTCCTCTTCCTCCCTCCCCAATCCACAGGGACACTGACTTGCAAAAGCCTGGTTTAAGGGAAATGTTATTTATACCAAGGAAACAGATCTCATCCCCGTTTTAAAATCTTCTGGGCTATTCTTATGCTTATATATTCTGTCTAGCTTTGCTAACATAGTTTCAGGATGCAGCAGGCTCCAAAGAGGACTGCAGCAAACTCCTGGGATTTAAATTGAGGTTTTGAATACTAAACTGATCGCTTACATGATCCAGCTCAACAGACCTTTTGCCTTGTCATATTGCCATGCCCACGTTGACTGGGAATTTGGGGGCAAGCAGAAAGTTAGATGGGAGCACCTGGGCCATTCAACCCAGTTCCCAGCTGCCACCTGCGGTTTTACCCACAGTGTTTCCTCTCCCTCTACAGTCATACAACGACACCAGAGCAGCTGACACAGCAAGGTGGCATGAGTGAGGTCCTCCAGTTGTCTTCAACACAGGAAATTCCACCCCATAAGCCATAGTCAATCTCACTTCTTAACAGATTTTACATAGCCCCTCTTAAACTTCTGTTCCATTTCTGTTAGCCACAAAGGCAGCTACAAGCAGGCAGCTCACCACAGACCACGGGCATTGTTCCAGAACTAAAGCTTGGAAACCTGCCCTAGAGCCTTGGCGTATTTTCCCTTTTCCAAACTTGTGCTATGAAGCAGCTGCAATTCCACCTGCTGGCCCTTTGCTGGAAGCCAAAGCCAACAGTGCTCTATTCTGCTCTGAATTTCCCCCACCCCCCTTTGTAACTCAGTTTTGAGGTCTGTGAAATGGGAGGATTCTCAAATCCTAACATCTAATGCAAATTACTTTTGTCATATCATGACTCAAAGCCTGTAAACATCTAACAGCAGAGCTCAGTAACAGAGGCTTCACCCTTGCAACACAGTGAATCACTTCACCGGTTACGGAATGAAGGACTTGTAGGTATTCTGATCGCTACACCTGATGACGGCATCCATTTGATTGCTGCCATGACTGCTAAAGCAGGCAGTATCATTAAACACACCCCATTTATTAGACTTTTTCAGAACACAAGGCTTTAAAATTAACAGGCAATACTAGTTAAAGGCATACAAATTTCTAGTACCTAGTAGATAATGCAAGCTGACCCCTGCCATCATAAAAAGCGTGCTCTTTTTTTCTGATCACTTGTCTGGAGACAATTTTCAACCTTAATTACTATGGCAAACCTTACTAGCCAACCGGGTGAGACAGATCTCCTGCGCTGGATCCAGTACAGAAACCTGCCTCACTCTTCTGCCCCAGGACAGAACCCTCCACACAGCAGCAAAGCCCTGAGAGCGTCTGCCCCTCTGTGCACCACTGTAGCCGCCTGGTAAGTGCTCCCACCCACCTACCTGCAACTCCTAAGTTTTCCTCTTATAATTTATGAACACACATAAACAGCAATTTACAGAGTTTAATGTCCTGCCCAGCACACATGTCACTGCAGATCAGGGAGCCGATAAAAAGCAAGGGTCTAGACAATATTTTAAACCCCTTTACCTGAGCTTGGGCTCAACCAGCATTCCTATCTTTTCCTGCACTACAGGACAGCAGGGAATTTGTTGCGCTCAATCGAACTTCTCAGCCCGTAGCTCTTTTACAGCTTTTGGGGTCTAAGCCTTGTGTATAGCCCAAGAGCAGATTTAATTCCACTACATTTATTTTCCACACGGAAAAGACAAGCCCTCCCCTTCAAGCTTCTGTACTTGTAGTGAGCCCTGAGCTGTGTAGTGCAATTCCCTGTAATACTGGAGTGCACCTTCTTTAAGTTTGGCAGCAAGTTACTCATCCAAGTGTTATGAAGAACAGCAGAAGCCCAGGGTGGGACTGTCAGGGTGAGGCACTTCCAAGCACGCAGTACCCACCAGGCACGGCTCCCCAGTAGTCACAGGAGCTTGACTTCAGTGGAAGCGGTTAGGCCCAAGGATCCCTAACAACTGCTGTAACTCTCGGATCAAACCAGAGGAAAGACGTGCTGAAGCAACGCGCGCTGTCCCTCCGTTGCATGCATCCATTGGCACACAAGCAGTTTCACAAATTGTCAAGCTCCATCTTAAATGTCTCCCCACTGCTTGTCCCCAGGATGGCCACGGAACTTCATTTGTTTGAGAGTGTGAGCTTGTCACCATTTTCTACTTTTATTTATTCATCACCAGCTGACACACTTTTCTTCTAAAAAGTATCTTTTTTTTCCCCTGTGCTTACTGACTGCAATGATATTTCCAGCCAGCCTGTGCTTTACTAGCTTTAACAAGCTCTTTTTTCTCCTATAAGATGAATTCTCATTTCCCAGGGTCAACTTCTCTGGCCCTATCCCAGCTTAAATTCACCTTTTTGAATATGGGTGACAATATTTATGCATAGTAATCTAGACCTTTGCCTTTACAAGCCGATTCAAACTTCCCTGTTTTCACCTGAAAGAACTCACTTTGTAAATGGTACTATTACACTTTCTGTTTCTACTCTCTCCACACATTGGTAGCTCACAGTCATTCTATCAGCAGCCAATATGCTTGGGCATTTCCATCCTCTGCCATTTGGAGCTGCTGAGGCCCCATAAGAAGCAGAAACACCCAGTGATGCTACAGACATTTGTACATTGTCGGCTCAGACTGCCCCTCTTCTTTTACACCTTATTGTAAACTTGCAAACGCTGCAGGATAGCATTTGCCCACTAGCCAAAGCACTGCCCACCCCGTGTGCGCAGCTCCTTTCTCACATGACTAACGGCAAGAGCTGCAACAGAACTTTAGGAACACGTCTACAGGAGTGAAGCTGTTGTACTCACAGTATGTAGGTGATGACTCCTATGCTCCTAAAAAACAAAGGAGATAATTTGCAAGGGTTCTACACGACCTGTGTTGTTCTTCATGCACACAGCCTGAACAAGTAAACAGTAGCTGCTACACCGGCAGGAGAGCCATTGTGGCTTTAGATAACCGCTAATATCTCTCAAAGAATGCTGTTGCAGGGAAAAAGTGAATTTTACTTATAACTCCAAGTAACATGGATATTTGAAGTCTCTTTATGTATTTCCACTCTAGCAGGCATTTACTACTGTACACATCAGAAATACAATGAAACAGAAGCAAGGATGTTTCATAAGGGATGACCCTCTGTTGCCTGCCTTCTCAGCAGATCAGATTAGTACGCAGGTCTCCTCTGCATGCAGCACTCTGATAAATAAAGCTGTCACAAGCACTGCGGGAACATATTTTATTTCAAGAGTGCTCCTCTGCAGTGGACAAGGGCAAACTGTTAACTCTATAAATGCCACCATTAAAGCTTTTCATTGTAATTTTGCAGAAATTAAATGCTTATCTTTTAATTAAAAAGAATGCATGAAAACGGAAAGACAGAACAGAGTTATTAACTGCACTGAAGTTTTTTTGTTTTGTTTGTAATTTGTTGCAGTAGAACGGATTCTAGTCAGAGCAAATTGGGAAAAAGTAATAGCAGAGCAATCCGGGGAAAAACAACGTTAAAAACTTACCACATATCTGCAGCTAGTCCAAGTGGTTCATAGTTTACTATTTCTGGAGCTGTAAGAAAAATTTAATCAAACATCAGCAACTGAAGTAACAGATTTTTACCAGGCTGAACTGAGTAGCAGGTCAAGAGTTACCAAGAGGGAGAAAGAGGGGGGGG
>Ga0065711_1006971_pt1 | contig 16596 bp, 22 predicted proteins | sample Hoacrofraction12_FD_59098 | JGI IMG/M metagenome (GOLD analysis project Ga0065711, IMG submission 59098) | Hoatzin crop microbial communities from Cojedes, Venezuela - Epithelial fraction 12 v2 (version 2) | ecosystem: Host-associated > Birds > Digestive system > Esophagus > Crop | place... | reverse complement strand
ATTTTTTTGGCAAACACAATGCTGTCTTGTAGCTAGAGGGAGGCTCTTCCCCAGCACCATCAGGCTCTGATCGCAGCTGCACACAAGCCCAAGCACAAGTCTCAGCACCGAGCGCACTCGCTGTTCACCCAGGGATCTCGTTCCCCTCCAGCTTGATCCAACACTGTTTGTACCTTAGGGAGGGGACCCACACAGCTCACAGATCTCCCCCAGGTTACGGACAACCAAGCGACAGACATTAATTCAGAGGGTTTGCAGGCATCTCCTCCATCAGGCCCTCAAGAACATCAATTCTCTCTAGCAAATTTAACAAGAAAAACACACCACAGTCAGAGAGTAAGAGATACCAGGGCTCTCTGTGGTCCCTGCAGAGCAGAATCATGCTGGGGGAAACTCCCAAAAGCACCAAGAATGTAGGCAAAGCAGGCTGGGGGAAGGCAGAGGCAGCATCTGAGCTGTATTAAGCAGCCCCGGGATGCTCAGAGCTGTGCTGCAGCCTCCCATGTGCCTGGGACGCAGGATTGCACCCAGCCACCTCTCCCAGCTTGGCTTCTCCATTACCTCCACGCTTAATAATTAAAGCCTCAGTGTAAAGGCATTAAAGTTTCAGGGACTGACACGTTCAGAGCGAGACATCAGCACTCAGGGACAGGCAAGAGCTCATTAACCCTGCACAGAGCAGGCAGCGAGGAACAGATCCCTGCCCATCTGTCCCCACAGACGGACCCTTTCCTCCCCACAAATCCTGTCATCCCAGATGCACTTTCCAAGAGCATCCAGCCCAGGGCACAGGGGAAGTTTGCTCAACATCAAGGGCCTCTAAAATGTCCTAAGAGATGGGGGGTTCTTCCCAGGGAGCGTGGCTTTTTATGAGGCACACGGAGCCAGCTCTGAGCGAGGGCTTCACATTACCTTTGGCTGGCTGCGGAGGCTGAACAGGAGGGCTCTTCTGTGGAAGCAGATGGAGCCGGCGTGCCTGGGAGCCAGCCCAGCCCTGCTGCGGTGACAGACTGTCCCACGCTGCCTCCCCAACCATGCTGTGCTGAGACCCCCACGCAGGAGGCAGCCGAGGGGCTGAGCACTGGCACAACTCATCCCACCACCACACTCCACCCCAAACAGCCACCATCATCACCCTCCCCCAACATCCAACTCACCCTGCTTGTTTCCTCCTGTATATATAACCCAGCAGGCTGGGGAGGAGGATGCCTCTCCTCTCATTAGGCTCAGCTGGGCAGGGTACACCATCTTCCTTCAAATACTCACAGCAATTAAGCTAATTGCATCCCCCTGGGTAGCTGATGCTGGTTCCCTGATCGTGCAGCTCAGAGGCTCTGGGTCCCTCTGCACTTTGTGGGATACGATCCCCTTGCACACAGGGTGGCATCCCCCAGATGAAACTCTTTAGACACTTTATTTGCTCTTAGAGCTTCATTGTATGTGACCGCAGCCCACCGCAGCCGGGGTGGGTGCGGGAGCGGAGCCCGTCCCTCCATGGACTGGTGGAGGATTGGGTTTGGAGGAGCTCTGCCCATAGGGTAGCGGGGTCAGGACTGATTTGGGGTTGAGAACAGGGGCCAGCAGCGCTCAGGCAGCCTCTTTGGCTTCCCTCCGCTTGCTACATCTCCTCCAGAAATGAAGTGCTGTTTGCATTAGGAAGCGCAGAGGAGTGAGGCCATCGGAGCCGAGGCTGTCACCCGAGTCAGGTTTTGGTGTGCCGGGACCACAGCTCGGCAATTAATCCTCCCCACCGCGGCTCGGCAATCAATCCTCCCCCGTGACGCCGCCTGGGCCCGGGCACAAATGAGCATTACCTTGATTAAAAGAGATGGGTTGATGGCAGTGCTTGGTCCCAGCAGCCTCCCAGGAGAGTGAGGCAGGACTGTCCCCCGTCCTTGAGTTCAGCTCCCCGAATTGCAGGTGATGGTGTGGGGAGCCCTGTGGGTCCCCAGGACCCCGCTCAGCACCCCGGGCCACCCGCTGCCTGCTGCTCCCAGGGACCGTCCCTCCTTGCCAGGCAGCCAGAGGTTGTTTCCCTCATCAATCCAGCAGTTGCTCCTCTGAGGATGCTCCTGCCCTTTTCAAAGCGTCTCCTGCTTTGTCGCCTGCCTTTTTCAGATGCTGCAGACAAAAAAGACCCTGTTCTCAATGCAATGCCACCAGACGGGTGCCTGGCCTGGGTGTGCACCAGCACCCCGAGTTGCCCTCTTCTACCCCCAGGTCGTTGTCCCACTCTCCACCCCTGTTTCACCACTTTTGTCTTTCAAAGAGACTTTTTTGAGAAGTTTCTTTCATGGCAATATTATAAAGATGATGCTTTGCACCTTCTCAGAGCTGCCCAGGCATGGGACTGTCCTGCCGCAGCGTCAGCCCTGTCTCCCAGGCTGCTCCCATTCGGGCTGGTCCCTCTCCTTTCCATCTCTGGAAGCTGCGGCCACCTCCCACAGGCACCCTTCCCAGGTCCCTTCTTCCCCTTGTGCTTTTCTTGCGCCTGCTTTAGTTTACTTAACACCAAATATTTTATTACCTCTCTGGAAAGTTACTGGGGAGATTTCCTGGAAGAAGGAATTGCTCAGAGCTGTGAGCTGCTCCTGGGGGTGCACCAAGCCCAGGGACGGTTGCAACCACCCTCGCCCTGCATGGAGGAGCTGGGCAGAGGCCAGCCCCAGCCTTGCCGGCTTCTCCTGGTGCCGCTGAGCGCATTAGGTGTGCTTTGAACGTGCTTTTTTATATCATCATCCCTTTTTATTTGGGCCTCTGACCAAGCCGTGAACTTGCACTGCTTCTCCGGCGGCTGCCAAGATCTGCTCGGCGTCTGCCGGTGGGGAGGGCAGTGATCCACTGCGGCTGCTCGGCTGGCGGGCGTCCACCCTCGAGGCCGCCTCTGCTTTTTTGGCAGGGCGATGCTCATCCCCCGAGCACAGCGCGGGGTGGCAGGACCCATCAGATGGCCGAGGACAGCCAGCTTCGTGGATGGTTGCAGGGTGGGGAAGAGGGGCTCACACTGGTGGGCTCCCCACGACACCCCAATTCCCCGCACCGGGTGTCAGGATGATAAAGCTGAGCCAAGCTCAGCACTGGGCAGCTCCCATCATTAATGGCACCACCAGCGCTTCCCTGCTGGGCTATGAATAAAACACCCTTTCTGGGACCCTAACTTTGAAAAAAACCTGTTTTTTTCCTGTTCATTATATTTGGTGGGACACTGTGCTTTTATTATTTTCTCCTCCTGCTTAATCAGCTGGTTTGGGGCCCCAAATTCCTTCAGACTGCCGCCCAGTTTCTTAGAGGGATGGTGAAACTGCCAGGGAGATTTCCCCCCTCAACTCCTCTTTCCACACCCTTGGAAAAGCACCCACCTCTGCGGCATCGAACCTGCCGGATCTCTAGATTTGCTACAGCCATTGGGTTTTTCTGGCGTTTCTGGGTCTTTCAGCGTCCAAGAGCCTCTCCTGGAAACCAGCCTCCCCAGACCCTGTCCACCTCTGCTAATGTTTTTGCCGCATACCCAGGTCACGAACGTAAAGTTATCAGTTTTCTTTACGAAGAGGTGGCTGCACCTCATCTCTGACCCCCTTAGTCAGGAGAAGGAGGGAGAAGAAAGCGGGTAACCTAAGCCAAGGGACTCCAAGCACTTCAGGTTAACTCCTGGCATGACTTTCAGCACATCTCCGTGCCTCAGTTTCCCCATTTCTTTATAAAATCCCCTCAGCGCAGTGGAGGTTTTTCCCCTCCTCCCCGGGTTTGACCTTTGGCTGAGGCAGCAGCTGCTCACAGGGGGCTGGGAACTGTGCGGGGGGAGAGTGGATGAAGGCTGCTCACAGCTGTGGGTCTCAAATGAGACCCTGTACATCTTTCTCTGCCCACCCACCCTGCCATGGCTTAGATATGTATTTCTTGATCCCAGCCAACAACCCACTATATTTGCCTGTGTCACGCCTGCGGCATGCAGGGGTTTGTGTCCCTGAGTGCTTTTCGGGAGGCCAAGCACAGTATTTGTGCCACAAGCTGGTCCCACCCAGCAGCTCCTGTGGGGCTCGCAGCTCCCGTCGCCGCTTGGCTTGGGGAATCAGAGCAGCGTCTGAGCTGGAGAGAGCTGTTGCCTGCGCACACCCAAGGCTCTGAGCATGCCCCTCCATGGAGAAAGGTGAAATTCCACCCCCGGCTTCGCTGGCTCCCGTCCAGAGGAGCTGCATTAGCAGAGCTTTGCCAGGCCAGGATCAGACCCAAAGCCAGGTCCTGCCTTTGCAGAAGCGTCTCGGCCACCCGAAGCGCTGCCGCTTGGCCACGCCGGCTGCCAGCCAGCAAGGGAGGATGCTGCCCTGCGCCGAGAGCCCACGCGTGCCGGGGCAGAGGCACCGGCAGCCGAGCTCGGGGCTGTGCCGTGCCGGGATACTGCAGCACGGTCTCCTCGCAGGTGGCAACAGCCAGGACCTGCATTTTCCCCACGGTTCTGGTCACGTCTGGGTAACGCAGCACTGCCCGTGCCGTCCCCGGCCAAGGGGGACCTTTCACAGAGACACAAGCTCTGGGAGAGAAGGCAATTTCCTGCCCAAGCAACAAGGGCTTTACTTCTCGCTGGATCCTCTGCCAGCCAATTTTCTCTCCCTGGGATCCTTCCAGCTGGGCAGTCCAGCCCTGGGGCAGCGCAGGGCTGCAGCCAGCAAGCAACAGATCCAACCTGTTTGGGACCATCAGTCGGCTCAGCTCAGCTCTCCCATCCTGCAAGGTGTTTTCTCCTTTCTGTGCATGTCCCAGGAGGGTTGATGGCATCCTCTACATATCCTCCCTCGCTTCTGTCTTCCTGAAGGTCCTGGAAATGTTCAGCTCTCGGCGAGATGTGTGCTGTAACTCTCAAAAGCTGGAGTGTAATTGCTTGAAGTGCTCTCAGAGGGAAGAACTGGCACCTTTAGCGCTAGGAAATATAGCTGCATCCACTCGCCCAAGCTAAGGATGCTTCGCTTGTTTTGAAGAAGGGGGCCTGCAGAGGGAAGGGATCTGCTGGTAGCTTTGTCAGCACAGCGAAAAGTCTAGAGCTAATAAAGCAAATCGACTCTGTCAAGGTGGAGAGGAACTAAGAAGGGGAAAATGAATGAGTAATCTAAACAGGACCACTAAAAATCCCCTGGTGCTCTTCAGTAAAGCAGAGCTTAGCAGAAGGCTTTGCAGCCACACTGCAGGATGACTCCGATCTGAGGTTTTGTACGGGCTTGGGTGAACCGCTTCATCTCACCCTGCCCTCCTGTTTCCCCATCTGGGAAGGGAAGACAGTCTCGATTCCCCGCTAAAATCTTCATTTAGTGATGGCTGTGAAGCTGTCTGAGAGCTCCTGGAGGGGGCAGAAGCCATAGGGAGGCAGAGCATGGCATGCCGGGGGGGTGGGGCACAGCAGGTACGATCTGTGCTCCATTCTGCAAGCAAGCTCTTCCCTGAGACGCTTTCATCAGCCTCAGCTAATTGCTCATTTGATGTCACCAGGATGCTGGTGCTGCCCTTCACCGTGAAGGGAGGCAGCGGGGGCTGCAGCAGCTCCTGGCTCCCCCGGCCTCGTGCCCACCAAGACAGCAGTCCCCGCTGAAAACAGCCTCATACCATGTGCCAAAGCCGACAGATTCCCTGCTGAGCAGGAGATTTTTATCAAGACAGTGAGATCAAGACCTCAAAGTCAAGGCAAACCACACCCAGGGCAGACAGGAGATGAGTCTGCAAAACTGGGCTGCGTGATGGCCAGGGTCCCCTTCCTTCAACTCCCTGGGGATGGAAATCAGCCTTCCTCATCCTGGAGCCATGGCAGGGACTGGCCTTTGCTGGGCACTGGTACCATGAGCTTTGCTGAGCCCCCCAGGCACTTCCTTAATACAAATAATAAAGAGGGATTTGAGCTGGCCAACAATGATGGAACCAAAGCAATCCCAGCGGGCACATATTTTTATAAGCCGAGGCTATAAGAGAAAGGGCAGGAAACCTGACACATCGCAAATCACTCTGCTGTCACTTGCTGTAATCCAGAAACGCTCAATTAAAAATAAAAGCAGCCCGGCTGCCGGCAGCAAAGCAGAATCGAGGCCAGGGCAGAGGGCAGCTCAGGCTCGGGTCTGGCTGCCAGGTAGGTGGAAGTCTCTGAGGCTGGTAAGCGCTGCGCATCTCTGCTATGATTTATAAATACATAGAGCTGCCCGGCTCGGTGGCATCCGTCACCTGCAGCCAGCAGACATAGCTGGGGGGAGATGCCTCCCTCCCTCCCGACTGGCCGGGCTCAGCTCGGCAGCTCGGTCACCAAAGGGCTCAGGACAGAGCCCCACATTTCCAGTTTGTCCCCTAAAATGCACTCCCCGGGTGAGCAAGGGGCAGGCAATGTGCAGGGCTCCTGGGTCCTGCCTGTGGTGAGCAAAGGGCTCCTGTCCCCCCCGGGGAAGCTGGAGGGGGGTCAGGGGACCCCCCCAGTCCCCAGACCAGGGCTCAGCACCACTGGGCATCCCGGCTTGCTGGTCCGGCTGCTGGCAAAGCATCGGGCATGCAAGGATAGCACAGCCCCTTCTCCTCAGGGTGTTTGCTCTTAATGAATTAGACCAAGAGCTAACGAGGTCGGGAAGTCACCTCCTGTTCCCTCGGCCATGGCCATGGCTGCTGCGAGCCCCCGCAGCCCACCGCTGAAGTCAGAGCAGAGAAAAACATCAGTTAGCGGTGGCTCACTTGAAAAATCAGGTTCTGGGGAAACGGAAGCTCTTTGCCAATTCAGCACAAAGTGAGGCAATAATTATGGGGGGAGCAAAAAAAAAAATTAAGGGTGTCAAAGAGCTTCTGGGCTTCCAAAAGAAGCGGTTATGCTTGGGAAATGCAGATGCCTGTTCGACGTTTACCAGGTGAGACCTTTGACAGCATTTTAACGTTTTCCATTTTCGGCAGCTCTGGTCGCAGAGGACAGAGCAGCTCAGGAGGAGGTGAGGAGCAACCCAGGGAGGAGCAGGAGCCTCCTCCCTCCCTCCTTCCTTCCCTGTTCCATCAAGGTTTTCACCACCATGGGACCTATTTTCTCACTTCTCCCACAGCAGAACCAAACTCTCTGGACCTCCCTGTCTCCAAACACCAGTCAAGAGATCTGGGGATCCCAGTCATTCCCTGGCCACGGGAAAAGCCCAGAGCATAGCTGGGCGATGTGCCCCCTCCATAGCACCCTGTTCTACCATCCGCTGCAACCGGTGCACATCAGCTTGCTCAAATAAAGCCCCATCTGTGCAGATTATTTACAGGAGGATGTTTGCTCTGTTGCTGAGCTGATTTGGTGATGAAAGTTTAAACAGGATGGAGAAGGGAGAACCGAGCAGGGTGTCCTAGAGATGAGACACGGCCCCCTGGGTCCTTCCCGGAGTCAGATCCCCACGGCAGCACCCCTCGTCCCTGGACACTGTGAGCACCTCACTGGCACAGGCGCAGAGACTGGGATCCGCAGAGAGCCACCAGCCCTGGGACAACCTGCCCTGCAGGTTACAGAAGACGCAGAATGACTTGTCCATATACAGAGTAAAAAATCCCTGTTGGTGACAAAAGTCCAGGGACTACCATCAGAGATCGCCCTGCGAGCTGTGAACAGCCCCAGGAACAGGCATGGCAAAGCTGCTGGCGAGCTGGGAAGGGCAGAGCAAGGGAAACCCCTCACAGAAACGGTTCCCCCAAAAGCAAGCGCCTGCTCTCGTCTTGCTGCCCAGCTGGGAAAGAAAAGCCCTGCTCGGGGGCTGGAGCATGTTGCTGCACCCCAAGGTAGACCAGCAAACCACCCCGAGGTCCCTTCAAGCACCGAGATAATGCCCTGGCCACCACATCCATTCTTGTCTCTGCCGTTGGGGGCAGACAGGCAGCCCAGCCCTGGAGAAAAACGCCAGATTTCCTCCCAACCCTTCTGGGTCCCATAGGCGATGACTGGTTGTCCCCTGGGCCTCTTGCAGAACATGAAGAGCCACAATGCATCCCTGCCTGCTGGCAGGCATGGACTGCTGAAGATCACCCCTTTGACACTCCACATGCCCCTTCCTGGCAATCAAGAAGCCTTCTGGACCATGGCGAGAGGAGAACCATGGCCAGAATAGCCACATGTGCTCACCCATCCCGTCCCATCCCAACTCGCCCACATGGACTCACGCTCACTCAGCTCCTTCTTTCTCACTGACAGCTCCTGGAGCTCTCCTCTTGCTCCTACCTTGAAAGCACTGATGGAGGAAGATCTCACCTCTTCAGAGCTAAGCCCTCGCCACTCTCCTCTGCTGCCGGAGCCTAGAGCCAACCACCACGTGTCCGCTTCTTCCGTGGGAGAGGCTGAGGAGCCAGGGACCAGCAGCACCTCGGAGAAGACGTTTCCTTGTGAATGGATCAAGAGCAAGCAAAGGGCTGGGGCAGTAGGAAAACCTGCATTCAAGCCAGCAACGCTTGCTTAACCGCTGGTTAGTGGCTCCACAGGAAACACCTTCCCGTGCTCACCTGGAAAGACATGTTCCTAGCGAGGCAAGGCCATCAGCGGGCAGGGAGTGGACGGGAGGCTGCAGGAGGTACACACCTTGGCAGATACAGCCACAGCTGGCAGAGAAAAAGAGGCTGCCAGCAAGTCCTGAAGCTCACAAGATGCTTTTGCTCTCTGCTTTGCAGCGTTGGGGTCTGCTCTGGCCATTTCTAGAGCAAAAAGGGCTTTCTCTTCTAGGAGTAATCCAACCTCGGCTTGCTCCTAGGTAGCTCTGGTATTTGCCGTTATAATGTACCTTTAGACTCCATAGTTTTATTTTAAACTGAAGCTGTGAGGTCGCATGTGAAGCTTTTCACAAACGCTGCTCTCTGCCCTTTCCTGAGCTGCCGCAGGGCCAAGCAGCGTGCAAACATAGCTCTGCAGGGACGCAGCACGCTCCAAGGCCAAGATATGGCTGGTTAAAACCAGCAACATGGGTGGAAAACTGGTGGACCATGAAGCTGTGGGCTTTCAGTTGCTCTAAATCTTGTTTGACCCTTATGTCATGGACAAACCCTGGGGGGAAGTATCAGGGGGCTGAAGTAAGTGGTGGGAGATACCCCAGGCTTTACCACAAGCTCACTTGGACATCTCAGCACTGGTGATGCTCCCAACAGGGCTGGCTGAAGGCATCCCAAAGGGCTGAGGAGAGCAGACACCTGGCGCAGGAGTTTGGGACAACACCATACCCAAACAGGTCTTGCCTACTTTGTGGAGAGCAACCCAACCTGCCTGTTACAGTCATGGCAGAGCTGCTGGAGGAGCCACCCAGGCCTGTCCGATCATGGAGCTCCTGCTGCCAGCTCTCACGGATGGGTAGACGTGGCTGCCATGCTTCAGGACACAATGCCCGCAGCCCCACAGCTCTCCCACTGACCTTCCTGGGAGCTCAGGATGCAGCAGAAGGCTCCTGACTCTGTCAGGAGAAGGTTACTCAAACCAAAAGCATGTGCTTGCATGTCATAAAACCAGACCCTCACCACAGAGCTGGGTGGTATCTCCAGTACTCACCACAGCACTTCAGCCACACAGCTGCTGGCCTCACCAGCCAGGAGCACCTTTCCCGTCACACCCCTCTGAGGTGGCTCCACCACATCCCCTCAGAGCACGGGCATGGACTGGAGAAGAGGAGATCTGCGCCGACATGAGAGGAACCATCACATCTCTGAGGGGTCCAGCCAGGCTCTCTCAGCTGACCCCCAGCCTTACCTTGTGACATGGGACATGTCACCCTTGCCCCTCCTCTGCCACGATGGTGCCAGACACTCAGAGTAAAGCAGTGTAGCTCTGCTGTCATCAATGTCACAACTCATAGCCATCTCCCAAAGACTGGTCTCACTCTTCCCAGGTGTTGGGTACTGTCTGTGCTCAAAGCCCGCTGCAGATGCTGCTTCAAACAGCTTCTGGATGGCTGAATAAGCCCATATCAGCTGCGTTCCCACATCTGGATGAGGCCACATGCCTGTTCTGGTGCAGAGCTGTGGCTGCTCCAGGCTCAGGAAGGCTGGGATATTAAGAGTGAAAATGCTGATTTTGCAAGGGGCTTTAACAGCACAGGAGAAGCAAAGCCCTACTTGGGAGATCTGCAGATCAAACCAAGCCAGGAAGAATTTCTTGCCAGCCACGAACGAAGGAAGGAGAGGAGGAGAACCAGGTGAAGCTCAGGGTGAAGCACCATCTGCCATGTGTCTTTGGAGGACGCCAGCCAGATTTCAGAGCCCTGAAATGGAGACCTCTTGTTCACAAATACATGATGGTGTCTGGTGACATCAAAGGGCGGTGGGGTCAGGGTGAAACACATCTCCTCCATAGCCGTGAGTCAGCCTGTAGCGTTGCTGCGGACAGGAAGGCCGTGAGTCATGGGCGGCAGTTGGCTTGGAGGTGACCACTAAGAACATCACATTATTTACAGCCAAGACACTGATGTGAGCAGAAAGACCCCGGCAGCTGCCCCAGGGCAGGGGCCACACGGTGCGTTGCCGGCATGGCATGTCCTGGGCACCTGCTGCTCTCATCTGCTGTGTCCCTGTCCTGGATTCCCAACCTGGAGCTGGGTTCCTCTTGTGCTGGATGTGCCCACTTCATCTAGGTGACACTCTCCATCCAACAGCCAGTCTTGATGCTAAAGCTAACGTTGCTGGTTGCCTGAATACAGCATTTCCCAGGGCTTTCGCCCCATGGTTACCACCCTTGGAAAAAAATGCATCAAAGAACAAACAGATTTTGCAGAGGGACTTCTACCATAATTTGTCTGTAGTTCAAGAGGCACTAAGGAGATGCAGAAACTCTTGCATGAAGCCTTTCTTTTGCCTTGAAGGTCTGGCTTCTCCAGGTTTTCCAGCCAGACCCCACCTCGGTGGCTCAGGACTCTCCTCCCAACGCTGCAGCCAGCCCTCAGCTCAGACTCATCCTCCATCCTCCTCTGAACCCTTGTTTTGAGACATTTGGGTTGTGCCTCACCAACGGTGAAGGAGCAGCTGTGAGCACAGCATGCAGAGCTACGAGGCCAGGAGCAAAGTTTGCCAAGAGATTCAAAGAAGGGCTGGTTAGGAGTAGCTGCCCTTTGCTAGCTGGTTTGCTTCGTGCCTCCCCTCCAACTGCGTGATGCACTCAGCCAAATATCATTAAAGGTTCATCCACACGCTGATCACCATGTTTGCCTTCAAAGCTGGAGCAAGATCTCTTTCCCTGGGGTAGCTGTTGCACCACCTCCAAAGCCAACGGAGGCTGCGTGTGCTCGCTCCGAGCTTCGCATGGCTGCGGCAATTGGCCGGGATGCTTTGGAAAGAAGTGGTTCATGCCTTCAAAGTGGAGTATGGGTTGGTAAGCGGGGAGCAGAGACATTTTAGCTCCTACTGAGTAATTATCACCTACGGAAGGCTGAGGAGTTCGCTGGTGGGAGGGAAATTATAACCTTTACCATAAAACCAGTCTCTCTCCCAAATCTAGTCTCTTTAGCGTTCAGGAGTGTTTGGTTTGGTTCCAAGGCTCAGCTTCTGAAGGAGTTTGGAGAGGTCCCTCCACAGACCTCCAGCACGGCTGCAAAAGCAGAGACTGCGTCCCTTTTGTTCAGAGGTGTACAAAAACGGGCGATGGTTCGCAGTGAGAGACTGAAGGAAAACAAATGCCTTCGTTCAGGAGAACCAGTTGTGGTGAGATGAGAAGTGACTTAATTACAAGAAGTCTCTTTACAGCAAAACAGCCAGGTGCTAAAAGACTTTTTAATTTAGCAGGGAAAGGCAGATGAACGCCAAGCATCTGGAAGCTGAACCTGGAGAAAATCCAATTAAAAATCAGGCAATGCTGCGAGTGGAACAAGCTATGAAGTGATGGATCATTCATTCCAGGATGTCTTGAATTCAAGGGAGGGGCAATCCAGCAGATCCTTCTAGCACTGTACCTCTTGATGACGAACACTCCTACCCAGCTTCCAGGAGCATGCTCACTTCACCGCAAAAGCAAGGCCACGAGTTTGGCTAAAAGCAAAGTTCCTACGCATGCGATGGAGGATGACCCACAAGTCCTACTAGGTAAGTCGCACTGTTTTATGCGTGGAGGCATTAATAACCCAGAACTAGCAGCCAACTCCATGGAAACCAACTGGTACTCAGTGACAAGTTCTCCTGTTGCTATAGGAACAGGGCCCAAACAAATAAAAATTACCTATAATTTTTCCTCCCCAAAGTTCTCCCACGTTGTATTTCCATAGCAACTAATTAGCTCATTAGTGATCTGAACCAAACCAGTGGACTGGTGGCACTGCCCGGCTGCCATGCCCGGCTCTGTCCCCTCTCACAGTTAGCTGAGAAGATCCACTGAGACAGTTTATGCCAGGTTTAAGGGGAAAGGCTTGAGCATGAGGAGTTGGGTATCTCAGGGCTGGATTTCTTCATGCCTTCTCCATGATACCTCTGATACAGATATCACTCGGTCCCTTCTATTTCTAGCTGTCACCTTACACTTCAGTTTCTTGACCTCATCGTTTCCTTTCTGGACTCCCCATGTCTCCTTCAGGCTCAGCATTGCTCTGTTTGACAGCTGCACGGCTTGGCAATGTGCTCTCATCCTTCTGGCCATGATATTGAGGTCTCTTGTCTTCTTGTTATCTTCCGCACCAAGCTTACACACTTCATCTGCAGGGTCCTTGCAGGAGTCTCTCTTTTTCTCATTTACACTCCACAACTACAACCCTCCATCCTCCCCTGGCAGTTTACTGCTCAGGGTCTCTTCCATCTTCAAGCCATGCTGGAGCATTTTTCAGCCACTTCTACCTAAGTCCCACCAGCCTGAGCCCTGGGGAAGCCATCATTCAACTCTACTTAGCCAAACCAGCGCCAGTCACTTAGGTCTGAAGAGACCCACCACTGCCTTGTTTCAAGTAGCAATGGATGCTGTTGTCACCTGCATGGCCAAGGAAAGACTGTAGCTTTGCCGACGCAGGGTTAGAAGGATGCTTTGGATCACACTTTCTTGATTTCAAGACATCCTGGACACAACATGATCCTCCGCTGAGGCCAATGGACACATTCACACCCCACATACTGCGGGTTCGGCGGAGTTCAGGCTGAGCCGGGCTGGATGGCATCAGTGCACGGGTGCTGTGTGTCCTGCCCAAGCTCAGCAGTCACAAGGGAGGGCTGGTGACAGAGCAATCAGCTGTTAAAAATCAACCAGGAAAAAAGAAAAATTATTTGAAAAATGGAAAACAAAGTGGCGGAATTGCTATTGACAAGTGTTGGTGTAATTAACACAAACAAGTGCATCCAAGAAGATTAGATGCATTAAACCACAGTTGCATGACCACAGAGAGGAGACATAACCTTCAGTTAGTGTCAGAAACTTTGGAAAACAGAGATCAAGTCTGACTTCCTTCACTGTAGTGGAAATCTGCTGAAACCTGAAATCTTCTGAAAATCCCAAGAAATCTGATGACTTGCAGCCACAAGAAGACAGACAGGAAGACAGACAGGAAGACAGACACCCAGGTCTTCTCAGGTTTGTTGGCTATGATTTGAATATTTTGGCACCTCTCAAGGGGTAGTTATGAAAATAAAGTGTAAAGGGGAAAAAAAAATTCAGCAATGAAAGGCAAGCAACAGAGTCTTTGAAACTACCAATCCCAAATTTTAGCCTGCGGCCTTAAATCCAAAGTGAGAACAAGAAACTCCAAAGAAGTTAGGGTGATGCAAGGGGCAACAGCTTTTCTCCCCTGAATTTGGCCAGCCTCCCTTTTTTCCCAGCCCTTCGGATGGACAGACCTACTCCCGGACACCTCAGGTCCATGCTGAGCTACAAGAAGGGGGTGGGTGACTCAGGGACTGGAAGCCCTGCAGAAATGCAAAGTTCCCTTCTCCTGTTCCCTTTGTTTTTTTCCATTCCAGCGTTCCTGGCAGTCTGGAGTAATCAGAGAGGGTAGCAGAGTATTCCTAGCTCCAGAGAGCCATGTCTCCAACCTCCCTGGGAACCGTGCACAGCGGCCATGCATTCACCTTCCCCTCCAGCATGAAGATTCGCAAACTGCTCCCAAGAACAATGTAAGCAGGTGTCTTTTGGGACAACCTGGGTGCTCAGGACCTGGGGACTTCAGTCAAAATCGTTTCCTGGGACTTCTGATAGAGTCGGCTGCACTGAACCTGCTCCTGAGCCCCTCATATAAATTGTTGAGAAGGATGAGTCAGTGGAAACAAGAGATCTGAGCGCTGGTTTCATCAAAGGCAAGAAAAATCACTCTAATTTTTGCGGATCGGCTATCACCAGATGGAAGGGAATCTGTTGCAGAGACCACTGATACCATCTGGAAACCTGCCCACCCTTCGCATCCTCAGCTCGTGACACTTTCTGGTACAAACTCTGCTCCACAGGCTCCTCAATACAGCAAACCCTCTCCCATCCCATCCTCCTCGCCAGGCTGCAGGGTGCCTCCCCCACCCCGGCGCAGGGGGCAGGAACCCCCCTTCCCTCCCACCTCCCCACCGGCCAGGGCAGAGGGGCAGCAGGAGCGGGAGCCAGGAGGGGACATGCTGTCCCCTATTACGTGAGTGGTCAGCATCTGGGGTCCTCAGCGGGAGGAATATGAAGCTCAAGTTGATGGTTTCTTCCTCTTCACTTTAGGATACACTCGGGGACATTTTTAGATGTTCGCTGCCATTTTTACACCTTGCAATTTCTCCACTGGTCTGCAGCTCCAAGTTAAACCTGAATTTACTATCTACCATGCACTTATGTACGTTAGATACTATTTCTTTGTTCTCCTTGTTACCCCTAAAACCAGTTCTGTTTAGCTCTAGCTCTGCGTGTCCTTCACTGACTGTTGGGGGATTGTTTACAGCCATAGGGCCTCCACCCAGGTTCGCCATTCCATGTCTGTGCTCCTCTACGCTGCATCCCACATGTCCACTTCTCACATCTCTACTTTCACACCAGACCTATATTTCTCTATCCCACATCAGTATTAGTCAAAAAAAAAACCTCATTCTACACAGAATAACTTCTTGCTGCTGTTCTCTGCATAAACCTAGGGCTGTACCACACAAACAGAAGTAAAATCAATTAGCCGTAGCTACCTGCTCCATTAGAAGAAGCACTGTGACAGCGACACAAGAAAAGTTCAGACAGAGCAGGTCCACCAAGCCTCCGTCCTGAGGCCTTGCAAACTCGCTGCAAGGCTTATGGCCTCGTGCAGTTATGGCACCACATTACAGGACTGCAGGAACCAGGGGTTGCGTTGGGGGCCCCCATCTTCTCACCTCCAAATACCCTGGGGTGAGCATCACCGGCACCCTGTGGTGGGGCCAGATGTGTCCCTCTGATGTCCCACTGAAGGACACTGAGGTCAGGATGGAGGATTATTGTTTTCCCACCAGCCTGGGGGATAAATACCCGGCGTCTCAGGCAAGGGACCACAGCCCTGCTTGGTATCTCCAATGCCTTCACCGCTACGTCTGAGCCACTGCTGAGGACCGGGGATGGAGGACTGGCTGCCAGCTCGCTCTTCCCCGCCTGCTTCATTACCTCCCAAATTACACACACAATAAAGGCCCAGTTAAACGCTTGCTGACTGAAAGGCATCTGGAACAGGGCTCTGTGAGGAACATTCCCCCCATCCCAGGTGAGTTCGTGTAAATCACACATGAATTCCCGTAATGAATCGCTGCCGTCCCCGGCGGTGCTGGTGCGAGCGATAGCAGACGGGGCGGGCGTGCAGGGGAGGCAGAGAGCTGAGCCCACATCTACACATGGACACCAGCGAGGTCAGGACAAGGCCAAGCCGGGTGCCACATGTGCCACAGAAGTGGGGGGGGATGCTGGAGGGGCTCCCCAACACCCCACAGCCGCAGCGAGTTGGAACCACCTTGGGGCTTTGCCGAGAAAATTGGCTTTTTTTGACCAGATACACCACAATCTGTTTGGTTCAGTCCCCATTGAGACATGCAGTGAATTCTCCTAGCCCCAAAAACACAATCCAACCCCAGGATGGATGGAGCTTGGCTCCTGTGTAGCTTCTCTGCTGTCTCGTAGGGACCGAGTGGCATCGGCACAGGCACAGAAGCCCCCATCTCGCCTCCCTCCTCCACCGGCCCCATCTCTGTGTCACCCATGGGAATCTGATTATCAACGAGATCTCTGCCACCGTCAGATGTGATCAAAACCACAATTCAATTAAATTTGATTGGATTGAAAGCTGAGGGTTTCGAGGAGACAGGCATGTACGCCCAGAGCGGGATGCCGTTCCCCGAGAAAGTGGGCTGAGATCCGCAGGATGGTCACCCCGAGGTGAAGGAAAATCTGGGATGCGGCTCCGGCCCCAGGATGAACTCCATCCCTCGGGACCAGGAGCCTTTGCAAGTTCACACATCTGACTTCTGGAGGATCCTGGATAGCGTAAGGTGAGCCCAGCCTCCCGGAGATGCTTTTCATTCTTTCTCATCTTTTGAAATCAAATAAAATTCCGGAGGAGAAACTTTGTCATCTGAGCAGCGGAGGGGAAAAAAAAAACCATGCCTGGAGATGAAAGGGAATTCTAGATGGGTATTTCATCTCTTGCTCTTGTAACGAACGTGAAAAAAAAAAAAAAAAGAAACAAACAAACAAAAAATCCCAGACAG
>Ga0065711_1040887_pt1 | contig 16598 bp, 7 predicted proteins | sample Hoacrofraction12_FD_59098 | JGI IMG/M metagenome (GOLD analysis project Ga0065711, IMG submission 59098) | Hoatzin crop microbial communities from Cojedes, Venezuela - Epithelial fraction 12 v2 (version 2) | ecosystem: Host-associated > Birds > Digestive system > Esophagus > Crop | place... | reverse complement strand
AAACTTTTTTTTTTTTTTTTTTTTTAATTCCTCAGCTGTAAATATAGGTCACAACTCCAGGCACAAACCCCCCTACTGTATAAGGAAAAAATGAACTCAGAAGCTCATCGTTCATGTAAGAATCATCTTAATCTCTTGAGCAACTGCATGGCTTTAGAAAACTACATAAAATAGTGAACACAAAGATGCAGAAAGGGTTCATTTGATCCCTTTCCTCTTGTTTGCATTTAAAAAAAGAGGTAAAATTGTCTCTATCAATTAGACACAGAGCTTATGAGAGGAAAGCATCATGAAAGTCTTCAGTAATCCAAGATTAAAAATACTTTGTTAGTAGAAATCCAAAAGATTCAAAATAAAACTTTAAGGATTTACATGCCTCAGTAAACAGCTATATTACTTCCATACCTTAACTTAGTCACAGTATGTACTTGAATTGATAAAAATAAACCTTTCACTGAATTTTTGTTGTTGTTCAGGGTATGGGTGTGCACTCAAAAATAAAGAGGAAGGTTCAATTTTCCAAGCTTTGGAATATTAAGAACTTAGCGAAAAAGAGAGGATGTGAAGAAGCAACAATCAGCTTTATGACAGGCACTTCATTAACCCACATACTTTATAATTTGCTCACCGAACTATCTGCTTTTCCTCTCCTCTCAGCAGGAACATTAATAGCAAAGACTATCATGAGCTGTTATGCTACTAGAAGACTGTTAATCTTACCAAATATACCACAGAGCGTTTACAGGTACATATTTATTTATTTAGATTTGGAGTATGATTAAAGGGAAAACAAAAACCATATATCTTCAAGATGCATCTCAACTGATACCTAAATTGCAGCATTGCACTTGAATAAAACTCAACTGAGGTGGATAATTTAAAGAAACCAAGTGCTCCAGCCCTGCCAGCAATTTCTGCACATATTCTCAAGGTACTATCAAAAATGCCCTGCCAAGGAAATATCAACCAGCATTGCAGATGGGACCAAGATGTAAGGAGGTGGAAACAGGAGCTGTAGAGGGACCGGCAGAGCTCTTTGTCCCATGCAATGGACAGGGAAATTTGGGTCTGGGCTTGCACAGGGAGGGGATGATAAAGCAAAGGCCAAGCCAAGTCCAGGTGGCATGGCTCCCAAGAGAGGGGTCTGCAGGCTTGAGGAGCGGGGATTGAGGTAAGTTTTTGCTTGGGACCCAGCTGCAATTTTAACAGCCAGTTCTATCCACTGGACTGAATGACCTGCAGCAAGACAGCATACAACATCCCTCTCCTCAGAGAGGAGCCTTGCAATATGCTGGGACAGTAAGACCACTGTTTGCCGGGGAGAGGGGATGGTCGGTGAGAGGGGAGTGCAGGTATGTCCATACAAGAAGTAAAGAGTTGAGAAACAAAATAATTAACACTAAAAGAACGCTATTATTCAACTACAAGAATAAAGGGCAATTGGTGGTGCAATCTCTATGCTTTTTTCCTGTATTTATTTGTTATGTGTCTGAGCCAACATTCCTCACAGTAGGAGATTTTTGATGGCCTTCAGTAGGCTTTGATGAGGCCCATATTTGCTCATTTACACAATGTATTTATCTTCACCCCCAACTGCGTCGATCAGCATGTAGCAGCAAAGTCTGCTGAATGCTTTAAATAAACCCCTCACTTATTAAATAGTTCTAAGTTCAGATTGAAAAAGCTTTATATAGCCAACATTACCTGAGTCAATCCTCTGAGAGAATTATGGACTGAATGTTGAGAAGACATTTCCAAAGTGCTTAAATGACTATTAATGGAAGCTGTGCTCCAGACTTATTTGTTTTTGAAAGTCCCAAGCAAAACACAGCTTAGCAATGGGAATCATCAGCTGAACATTTCTGTTATACTTATTATAAAAACAATAAGACAGAATCAAATTCAGCAAAAATGAAAGGTTTGTGCATTTACAACAGCAAACAACAGATTAAAGCAATATGCAGCAGAATTATCTCTACAACATCATCTACTGGCATGAGCTCAAATACCTCCACTAAGACCACTGCACTTCTACAGCTGCAGTATGCCAGAAGGCTTTATGAACTCTCAGTTTACTCCTCCAGTACTCCTAACCTTATAAATACAGCCCAGTGTTCAGGTCACAGCTCCATGTGAACGTGAAGAGGAGAAACATGGAATGATGTCTTGGGCTGATTTTCCTAACAGCCCAGTCCAGAACCAGGAGGCCACCCTGGATTTGCTGCTCCACTGCAGAGACGTTACAGAGCACGGAATCCTGGTCTGTGACTTGGACTGCGTGAGACTTGGCACCACTAGGACAGTTGTGATTTTGTAACACCAATTTAAACAGTAGTGCATCATTACACGTTTCAAAATAGCATTTGGTTTTTCAGTTGTCAAGTCTGGCCTTGGTTAAATACCATTCCTAAAAAAAAAAAAAAAAAAGAAATCTGCTTCTTTCACACCTAATTCTTCTGGAAAGGGCCTTATTTCCAGTATATACAGGTTTCTGATCTATCAGCATTTGAACCCCCCAAAAACAGTCTGTCACAAAATTTATGACTGCTTTTTTTTTGTCCTTCTGACTAATCCCATTTGCAGTTGGAACATATCAAGCTGGCAATGCTGGTTTTATCTCATTTGTAAGTGCAAATCTTTTTTGCACTACTGTTCACCAGGGTACAGTTTTTAAAACATTGGTACAAGAGCCAGTGAGTGTCAGGCTGCAGAGAGACAAGGCTTGTAGGGAGAGGAAATCTCTTCCTGTAAGACCAACCAAAAAAAGGGGGAGGAAGGACAAACTTTCACACTGACAAGGCCCTGTTTAGGTATGAGCATTAAAAAGCAATGAAGACAAACTGGCTCCCCCTATAAATCTTGCCTCTTTGTAGCTTTACACATGCCGACTGTTGTTACCAAGTTCCTGTTAGGCCTTTCATTTGTAAAAATCTTTTCTTTCACTAATTCCATTAAAAACAAAAGTTTCATGCATGAATATTTGATTCACACATTATTAGGAAAAGTATGAAAAAAGCAGCAGGGTCACATTAAGCTCCACTGCCGCAGCCATCATCTTTCCCAGCATATCTCTGTATCTTCCCCACACAGTGAAAAGGCAAAAAGAGAGAAAAGACTATGCTCATTAGGAAGAAAAATGGAAGCAGCTCTTCTGAGCACCCCATCTGCTGCCATCATGTCAGAGACATCACATTTTACTGCTGTCACCAGCAGGTGCATGCAATTAGGTGACAGCAAAATGAACTATGGCTTCCCGGTGACTGTTTTGAGCAGACTTCAGGCTGTTGGCAAGTGCATGATAACAGACTATGGGCATTTGCCTCTGAATAATTCCTGGAATTCGCATGAAAAATGTACAGGTGATTCATTTCATTGTAGAAGACTACTGGAAGAAGTGATGGAGACAGCTACTGCAACGAAGCAGAGGACGACGGAGGGCATGGGACAGGCTAATTCAGGGTATTGTGGTTATGAAGACAGCTAGGGCCAGCGTGTTCAATTCTGATCTCATTTACACTAATAAACCAGGACAATCAAGTCCAGAACAAATACTTAGAAACACATTGATGGTACGTTGAAGGACTAGGGAGAGCGCTTGGATCTTTTCTACTAATTTCACCAAAATATATTGTTACCGCTCAAGATTGGTGGCTAATTAACAGAACGGTTAATGCTCAAGAACAGTTCACCAACCTTCACGTGAGGGGAAAAGCATAACACAAGGCTGACTCAGTTTGGACTGTCGATACTGTTACAAGCCAGTGACAATGCAGCCAAAAGTCTGTTTTCCATGCGCAGCCTGTAGCATTGCACAGAAAAAGGAGAAAACGCCAGCAAAGCAGACAGAGCAAGGAAGGTGCTCCTGTGGGAAACCTCTCAGACAAAATCTACAGGGAAGAAAGCCGTACTGCCAATGACTATTCATACACAGCTCTGCTGCACCAGGCGAAGATGCCAGAAATGTCTGTAAAGGTGAAAATGTTCTTCCAAGGAAAAGCTCCTTTCTGAGGGTTGGGTTTTTCCTTTGTACTTCATCCTAAGTGTTTACAGGACTCTATTCACACTTGCTGGGGACGATTCCTTCCTTCCTTATCTGAATGTGACAATGAATCAAAAGTGCCTTCTCTTCTGTTATCTAAGGTGATAATAGAGAATTGAAGTCTTGCCAGGGGCTGAGAGATGACTTCGCAGTGCTCTCAGAAAATCATCACCCAAAACTGGAGCAAAGGCTAATTTTTCCAGGTGAAAAAAGAAATCTCTCCCTGAGGAATTATATTAAGGAGGACCATGGCAATGCAAAACATTCAACTGCGTTCATTAGCTGCATCTGACTGTTAGGAATTTTACTTACTGGTAGCCAGCTCCTGAGAATGATAATTATTTTCTGAACAATAAGTGATTATTCACCTGGTATGACAGAAGTGCTCCATTTGGCTTCAGTGATTAGCAACAGTAAAGCCATTTTTACCACGTCTGGCGTAAGCCACTTCAATGGGATTAGCACAGGACTGCAGCGTACCTGGGCATCTTGCTTTAATTTAAGCCAGTATATAAACGTTACAATAACAGGGAATTGTTTGTTTCATAACCCACAGCTTATTTTAAGAGTGATTAACACAGCCACAGAGATAGGATTTTATCTCCAGTCAAAAGTGTTAATGTTACCACTCGAGCAAAATTGTTTTCCATGCAGATATATTCCTTTCTCCTTAAGGAGAGAATATCTTTCAAAATCATATTGTATTCCATAATTGTATACAGCAAGTTAGGGAAACCAGGGCATTTTCAAGTAGAGCAATGATGATGGAGCAGCCCTCTAAATCATATCTTAGTAGGGTTGTATAAGTTATACCCTAAAATAACAAGAGCAAGCAACAACTTGTTGGGCTATGTTTCTGACTCCTGTCATCTTCTTGTGAATCTCATAATATCTGATCTCTTATTTTAAGAATTTAACTATTAGAGTCTTGCTATGGGAAAATTTCAACTTCATTTATTTAAAGTTATGAAAAAACACAGCTTAAAGTTCAAGCCACTCAAAGAGTTCAAAAGAGTCAACTTTACTTTTCTGTAGAATCCCATGATATCATGGTGCAAGTGTCATAGTTCACATGCTGAAATGCAGTAAAGTACATGTGATGCTTGAGGAAAAAAAATTAGCTACAAAGAAAGAAAAATTTGCATTAATAGGTGACTGAATTCACACCACTACTTACTGCAGAATATAAAATAAAAATTCCTGTAACCAAACAGAAATGTGTACAATTCTTTTTTATGAATTAAATGTATTCCTGAATCAGCAGATGGATTCAGTGCTGTTGCTACGGTTCACAACTTTATCAAACAGTAGTGCAGCTGCAGCCTTTAATGGGGAGCTCAGAAAACATTGCACCAGACGTGTCTGCAGAAGTGACACTATTTTGAGAATGGGAAAGTGAACAGGGAAAGCTGCTCTTCCCCACCTTGCCCCAGCATGAACTAAGATAAATGGGTATGGGAGGAAGAAGCATCTGCATTGCATCACCTCCATGTAGGCATCATTTGTCTTTCCAGGTTCAAAACATGCTCTTTGAGCACTTATCCAGTGCTCTGAGACCCCACCCTATTAAAAATTTCCACACAGTCAATTCACGCCCATGAGGTTGCTCTTTTTGCAATAGCCCTTGCTGGTAAGAGCATGAAGCAGTGAGGAGTCTTGTTACTTCACTTCCTTAGCCTGTACCTGGTCATTCAAATCAAGGAGAGGGTCTAAATCTAGGGCAGCTCTATGAATTGCCTATGTAAATTAGCTGCTCTGCCTGTAAACTAGGAACATGATTTTTACCTCCCGCTACACCGATGTCAGTGTCAGGGAAATGCTGTGGGTCGGGACAGGAATTCAGAGTGAAATAGCTCTTTGTTTCACTTCGACCATGCGATAGCAAATAGGTGACTGCGTGCACACAGCAGCCGTGCCAGGCGGAAAAAAAATCCCCAACTTCAGAGGACAGCACTTTGCACAATAACCAGGTCTCCTAGGCATAAAACGCTTTGATTAAATTGGGGCAGCTATGAGGCAAGCAGGCAAAGGCAATATCAATGTTTTCTCACATGTAAAGATATTAGTGAACATTCTGACTTCAGTAATATTTTTCAGCACAGCTGAGCTTTAAATTTAATGAGATCCTCATTTATATTCTGGAAAAAGGAAGAGAACAGTAAGCTGTATATGTAGTGGAAATCAGCAACAAATAACATAGTAACATTGCAGCAACCAAGTAAAAACACGTACTGGTATCTTTTACCCTTCTATTGTGCTCACTGGCCTTATTAAAACCCTAGCTGGAGCTGCTATCACAGCAGCTCTACCCTGCAACCCTAACATGCTGTATCAATAAACTCGTTGTTCAGTAACCGCTGCAGGGATCCACTTACCAAGTTCTGGCTACAGGGACAGACACCCTGACGGGTTGCTGCGCCAGGGAGAGCCTCAGCACAACCAAAGCTGGTGTCTGATACAATATGAGGAAACACAGCAGCGAAGCAGCTGTTTTTTCCCCCCTCCATCACCACTGCAGTTCCAGGGGATTGCAGACTTCTTCAAAGGATGGCAAGAACAAAGCAATAGAAACAACAGCAGAAAGGGTGGAGTAGGGGGGTGACTAAAGGCAGTACAAGCAATAAACTCTGATTCCATATGTTTGCCACCTAAGTTTTTAAATATATGCCTTTTCATTTTATGACTTTAATATTAAACTTGGCAAGTAGGCAAGACAGGCAACCAAACAGTAATCTTTCTGCCCTACTGCTGACCTCGAGGAAAGATCAAGACAAGCTTCTAATTCTCTTTCTTTATTATTTTGCTTTTGTAATTTACATTCCTATATATCTAGCAGAGCTTCCTCCACTCCTAGTTCATTTCTGGATCATTACTTGAGGCTGCAGATGCAATTCAAACAACAGAAAGGAAAACAACCATTGAAATGAGTTAGGAGAAGAGGATTTTTTTAATTTAAAAAAATAAATAAACCCCAGAAATATTGCAGTTCGTTGGCGTACTGCAGAAAACCATTTCCAGCCCCCTGACAGAACATACTTAATATAATATTCAGAAAACAAGCCAACTGGAGTCACTATGCACAACTCCCTTTCTTTGGAATATATGCTTGTGTATCTCACATCTGCAGGTAGCTTATTAACATTAATGAGAATTATGTACCTGAAGAGAGAAGTGAAAGCATCAGTTAAGCAAGCTTCTGGTTCAGATACACTGGCTACTCTCCTGGCTGCCCCAAAGAAAGCATGAAAGGAAACTGCTAAACATATTTTGCTTCATTTCTTTAAGTTACAGTTGGCTGTAAATTACATTTAATAAACCCATTATTCAAAGCCTTCTGAGAACATTCAAGCAGCAATAATGTTTACTATCTCAATGTACTGTGAGCTTTTATAAGCCATGTATCTTACTGAAAGTCACTGGGCCAGCTCCACGGCCACGATTCTCATGAGCTTCCTTTTGTTCTGGCAATTAGGCCATCTGCCAGGAGCTGAAATGATTAGCAATAAAAAGAAATGCAATGGCACTGCTTTGCAATCTCTTCAGTTAGTTCTGGTTCCCTTATCCACTGGGGGCACCATGAGAATCGGGTGAACAAAGAACAGTAACAGAGGGCACTGTAAAGAAGGGGGGAATTTTTAAAAGGAGCATTGTAAGGTCAATGTGAAACCAGAAAAAAAAAACCGCAACTTGTTCTCAATTAGATTTCTTTCAGAGCGGCACTAGGGATTTTGTCACATCCCTTTTATTTATTTCACACACACTGGTCCTCAGTATTGCCTACCAAACTTCTACTCTTCTTTCGCTTGCTCAGTCAGGCATTTGATCAAAACTATTTCCTGTTATCTATACATGTGTGCATAGGCACACATGGATCACATTCTCGATTAAGGCGTTTAAACACTGCTGTGATTCAAATAATAATACTAATAATGGATTAACCAGCAGTGGACATTAGTGAAGCTGATGATCTTTAGCCTCCTGCCTTGAGCCTGCAGGAGATCAGAAGTCCTTGCCCATAATTGAAGCTGGGATGTACAGAGCATGGAAATTCTGTTTGGCAAAGAGTTTGGATCTTAGAGCTCTGTTGTTTAAAGCAGCATGAAACTCGCAAATTTTAAAATCTTCAGAGAGAAAATAAACAAATCTAATACATTAAGACCACTTTGATGGAACAGCATTTTCCAATGGGAAAATAATTTTATTAACCTTTCTTCCACTTAGCTGCAATATCAAAGAACATAATAGTATCAATGCTGCCAAATGATAACAATCTCTAAATGCCCTGGACGTTGTTACTGAAACCCAGTGGGCACCAATGTGCACTGCTGGTAATGTATGGCACAGAACAATCCCCACATTGCTCAGCAATTTCCTTTCATGACGTAAAAGTAGAAAGCTACCTTATTTTTAATATGAAAATTTTAAAAAGCCCAAAATGAATTAAAGTGTGAAGCGTGGTAGGACACAGGCCCATATTGACCATGTATTGCCTTATTCCAGAAGATTGACAAAAGTTGAAGAGTGATAAAATTTCAGTGACTGTAAATATAATAATTCAGCAGAATTAGCTATAATTTAGCCACGGAAAAGTGTTTATAGAACTGCCAGCTGATCCTCCAAGACAGTTATGTGCATGTGCTCTCTTTGAAAAGAGGTTACACAGAATTACGTTCCTTCCTAACCTCCAGACATTCCATTCTCTTATGCAATAAACAAACAGATGTTCTCATTTTTCATTTTTATCTTTTATCACTAAGGTCCTCATGCCTCTTAAAATTGTGAGGCTCCTCTCCAGGCATGGGGGCAGGGGGAACAGACACACAAGATGATAAACCCAGGAATGATCTTTTTTCTCTAAGTCACAAGACATGTCTACTACATACTCAATCACCTCTCTATCCTTCTCGTGCATCTAACAGAATGTTTCCTACCTACCTCTGGCAGTAGCGTAAAAATATTGGATTAAAGTAATCCAGTCCACAGAGAGAAATCAAAGGTGAATGTGGAATAAATTAAATTACAGTAGTAGTAAACATGACCTTTATCATATTAATCACAATAACTTCTCTCTTCTTCAGTTAGCAGATGATTCAATAAACACATCAAAAGTGCAGAACCTAATTCTCAACAAACTTGGGCTCTGCATGGACTTTTGCTTCTCATAACTAAAAACTATATGCACCAAGGTAGCGTGTCAGACACCAGGATTTCATTCAAAGGTGTTTGTTGTTAAACAGGCAATCAAAGCCAGTGGTTAGGGAAAAGAAATTGCCAAACATCAGGCCACATTCGTTATGTTTGGCATCTTCCACGTGAAAGGATATGGTAGCTTTTAACCAGCAAGCGACATTGCAACCAAATGCAGGACTGATTGTACTCGAAATGCACATTCTTGCTTTTTGGTATCTTCGCTTTTTTTTTCCCCCCACCCCACAAACTGTACGAGTAAAGTAAATTATAACACTCTATTTAACTTTTCTCGTAAAATGCACACATGAACTGTTTAGGAATCAAACATTAAACAGTGGTATGAGAAACAGCCACTCTATTATCCAAATAAAATGCCACAAAATTTCCAAGGACAAGGGGTATGCCCGACTAAAACAAACAAACAAATCACTGTCAGAGATGAAATGCTACTGGTTTAAAAGTGCCAAGGAGAAAAAGAAATATTAGAGCATATGATCAGTACAAAGCGCTTGACAAGCCTCTGTTGATGTTTCTTCAAGAAGCTATAAAGAATTCAGAGGCAAAGAAAGAAAAGTGTGGTGCTGCAGAATGGGAGGTGTCACAGTCCCTGTCTTGGTGGTTTGATCCAGTGGTATCTGGATACCACACTGTCCCTGCTGTGCATGTATTCCTCCAGGATCCTCATCCTCAGAGATACACCGCTATTGCAGAGCTGTGTTTTTTTTTGGAAAAGGCTGAGAAAAAGTCTGATTTGCAGTAATGATTCAAGAAGGACAATGATGTTTAGAAAGCATGAAAATCAATCTGAACCAGCCATCCAAATCCATATATGTCTGAACACAGACTTCATCTAGAAGTTAGGACCAGAAAAACTTGTAGAGGAAAAAAAAAACCAGCACAAAAACCTCTTGTGAGCCAACCAATACAACTATTGCTGCTGAAGAAGATGTCAAGAGGCAGATCAAGTTAAAAACTGATGCTTGGTGTGACCCTATAAATCTTCAAATGTGCCTGTGAACTTCAGAGTTTTAATCTAACCTGAACCAAAGCTTTATCATCTCCACCTGCAACAACCTGACTGATGTCAATGGTACTATACAAAACGAATTTCAGACTCCAAACTTTTGTTTTTACTGAAGTCTTTATCCTAATCAATTATTTCACCCAAGTTAAGTCTCTCTCAAGCGTTCTCCCATTCGCTTTTGCAGACAAATGTGGTGTGACACTTCAGATGAACATCTCTACCTCAGCCTTTGAGTCCACCTCATCCCTGAAACCATGCAGGGCTCCTGTGAATAATTTAGTACTGAGACTTTTTTTTAACCCTGTTGCAGTGCTGATAATTTTCATCAGCATTACACTCTTCCCATCTAACCCACCAGTTGCACAGCTGCTTAATTCTTTATCCTCCAACTTCACTCGTAAGGAGCTTTGCATGCAAATTGCTTGACTTAGCGGTTACTCCACTCTCATCTCACGTGTCATGATTGCCACTGTGAACGCACTAGTTCGAGTACAGATAACATGGTCTTCGTTGTCCAAAAATCCTACTACTCTCCTACCTCATCTTTTCTCTTTAATTCCACTGCAACTCCTTTCCTAGATGCTACAGATCCGTTTCTTAGCATTTTCTAAGGTATGAATATAAGATGAAGGAAGTATTTTCAACTAAAAACCACTATCAATACAAAAATTTAACCAATCTCACCAAAATTGCTCATGGTCAAACCACTGATTTCAACAGGCTTTTATAGTCTACCTTTGGGCTCCTGAACATGCAAAGAGAAACAGATGGACAGGCTAGCTTTGCTTGTTACAACATTTGTAATTCTTCTTAGCTCCAAGACAAATCTGATCAAAAAACAGAGGTGAGCCTTTAGAACCACATGGCAGTGGGACCGCAATTAAAGCGATGGTCAGAATTAACTCCAACAGGCCTGGCACCCTGGGGTATGAAGCCACATTTGCGGGTGTCCTTGTGCATGCAAAGCTTACACCATCACAGGCTTTATCTTTATGGCGGAGACGGACTGAGCCATCTTAGGGGAAATAAAAAATTTTAAATTAGGACAAAGAGAGATATTCTTCTGAACACTTTTCTCTCCAGCGATCCTTTCTGTTTCACTGGGTTTTAAGGCCATTTTCCCCATGGGTAGAGTAGAAAAGCCACAATGACTGGAGGAAAACAAAAACCAGAATACAATTTCTGTGGTCAGGAGAGTAGGAGCCTTTCAATTGCTACTGACAGCATGAATATACATTAGTCATTTATACATTCATAGACTTCACCTACACAGTAGTTGAATGTCCCACACATTCAAATTGTACCCTTCAGGCACAGAAATATCCCTTTATTTATTTTTTCACTTTTACATTGTGTATGTGCTTCTATAGTAAACAAATGCAAATGGTAATATGACATATTAAGTATCACATGGAAAGCCCATAGCAAACTCATTTTTTTGTGTGAGCTATTTTACTGTGAGATCAGCTCTCTTTTCTGTGATGCTGGTGTTAAAAATAAAGAATGAATCATAGAAAAAAAGGCAAACTAAACAAACCCTGCAGAAATTACTTCCCATGCTCAGGTATGCATCCACAACCTGCAGTTTAATGCAGAGAAACCTCAGCTAGCTTTCAGTGAGCATCCTACCTGTGACTTCTTAGCTCACTAAATCAACTTAAAGGGAGCTTCACAGCACCACAACAGATTTCTCCTGACCTCCAAGCAGTACATTTAGAGGCAGTTTGAACAGTCCTTGTATCCCACACTGCAGTCATGAAAGTTGATATAATCCTTGAAAGCTTACCAAAAGCATTACGCGACAGACAGTTATATTAGATAAGATAATAGATACAATCAATCCATTAAAAAGACTCTCTCATTTGGAACCCGATGACTGTAGCTATTTGGCTGTGGAATACACACCAAATACAAAACATCTTCTGCTCTTGGCTTCTGGTTTACCCAAAGGGGAAAAATAGGGAAGGAAAAAACAATAGCATCTGATGTTTACTCGGGTATTCACAGGGGAAGACTTGGGTATTGGTAATCTCAGATCAGCTGAAGTTGAACAGTGACTCTATTACAACACCTGTGACTAATTTTGACATTAGAGATATCGCTCACATGTCTGGGCATCTGGGCTAAACAGACCACTGAAAAGTACAGCTAAAAGTTACTTCCACTGAAGGCAGTATTCACTCAGCTGGCACTTGATGATGCACTGAAATACCCATGCTCAAGAAAACATTCCAGAAAATGCTAGATAGCCTTCCCCAGGCACCCGAGGCATCTCAGTTTAAAATAGACTTTTCCCTAGACAGTGAAAGTTGTGTTCCCTTTCATCTCTTTCCTGGCTAGGGTGACTATCAAGGGTAGTCACATTAGGATGTTTTGGATTCAGATATGAAGCATCCCAGCAAAGTCCTCTCTGGAGTGCTGTTTTCTAAGCATGCTGCACGTTGCACCAAACCACTTAAAGAAAAAAATACATAGCAGGATTTTTAGAATCAATTGCAACAGTAGTTTGCAATTCTTCAGCTTGGTGAGGGCCAGGCCTGGATCTACTTATCCTCCATCCATATCACTGCAGAATAACAAGTTGCAAAGATGGTTTTTAAGTAATGACACATTAAGGACCTCTCCCAGCGAAAGGCCCCCAACCTCCTGGTAGCTTTTTACTACTTCAGGTAGTTAGTAGTAGCCTCAAGTTTATTGCCACTGCCCAGCTGCAGCTATCTAAGCATATCCTACACCATTATTTTTTCTGTCCCTCCACAGTAGCTCTTGAGCATCTCAGTTCAAGATGACTACACTGGTTTTGTTTCACGCCCTGTTTTATAAAGACCTTGCCCCACATGCCAGCCAGAGCTCAAACTGGGCTACATGCTGCGAAGTACTGTGTTACCAGCTAAGAGCTCTCGTCACGCCCTCCCAGTATCTTGTTCCTTCGGGGATGGCTGTGAAAGTTCACTGCCTGACCAGCAACACACAAAATATGACACCAACCATTATTTCTGATCCTAGTACACTACTGTTAAAATCATTCAGCTGACGGGGCTAGCATACTGCCCCTCCCCTGAAGAAACTCCTGTCTAAAGACAGTGAAACCAAAAAGCTATCTTCTAAGTAATATCAAGAGACTCAGGGCAGGGAAGTCTAATCACAGAGCAATATCTGGTTATTTGGTGGTTGTAGTGTTTTGCACCTCTGTGTAAAAGTGTGGTACATTTATGATTTTTCTAATTGGTTTTCAGTCAAATTATTCCACTGAGAATAAGCTCCAACACTTGCAGGAGGCTGGGGAGCTAGACTGGATAACGGAAATGCTACTCTGGCTCTGGAGTTTCTCACACCTGCATTTTGAATACATTCTTAGCTCCTGCTCATTTTATAACTACATAATGGTTGAATGATACTTACGGCAATTCTCATTTATTTATGTTGGCTCCAAGTTGCTTAAAAAGTTGGATAAATAGAGTAAAAGTAGAGGGCTATTTTCCTTATGAGCGCAATGAATGAAGTAAGTGGAACTGAAGTAGCCCTCAATTTTATTTTCCTACTTCTCCTTATATCCTTATAGTCCATTTTGTGCAAGGCACAACTCAAGAGTAATGAAGTATCTTTGGGTCATTGCTCATTCAGGCTGAACTTGAGTACAGCTTTAATTTTTTTTTTTTTTTGTTACACACATAAAATTTAAGAAACCTGTTTTTAAGGCATCTTTACTGACATATTCATCATTGCTGAAAGGAATGATTAGGGACAGAGCAGAACAGAGCCTGAGATCCAAAAAGGTAAAGCAATTCGAGCGAGTGAGCTTGGGTAGTTCCAGTTCCTTAGCAAATCTGTCAAAGCCAGAGCATAAGAAAAAGTAAAATGGTAAAATGGTATAAAAACAACTTGTCTAAGGTCCCAGCCTTCTAACACTATCAAGAGAGGTTTAGAAAAAGAAAAGAAAATGAAAGAAAGAGACAAACTTTGAAACTAGGAGAAGTTTTTATTCTTGCAGTTGAAAAGGAAGAGATTCCTGGAGGTCAGCTCCACCAAGGAAACTCAATTCACTGTTCAAGCCCGTCATTTTCAAAGCTGAGATGCAGCTCTTAAGAACCAGCTGCCTCTGCATAAATTGCAGTGCAGACAGTTTCTTTTAACACTTTTATTCCTCTACCCATTTATTGGTTTGGTGGCAGGCTGCTTAGTGGCATAAGGCTTTAAGTAAACAAGTAAATAAATAAATATATTCCAAACAACAAAATCAAGGTAGAGAGATTTAAACATGATGCAAGGAGTAAAATGTAGATGATAAATGTTGGTGGCAAAAGGTGGCTTTATTGAAATATTCAGTGAAATAAAAATAAGGCATTCAGTTCTGAGGCACAAAATGAAAAATGACTGGCAGGGGAACAGCTCACTTTTGCAACGGTAACTCATTTGTGAACATTTCAGCAGCTCCCTTCCCTTTGTTTCTACCACTTCTGCTTTTTCCCCAATAGTTACACAGCTAATAATAAACTTCTTAAGAAATGGACAAACCTGCCAAACAGAACACCACCCTAGAGGAGTGCAACATCCAGCACAGAAATGAAAACGTGGTGCAGATTTCATTCCCCCTCCCACACTCGGTGACAGACAGGAAGCTTTTTAACTCAGCTTCCTCACATGCCAGTGCCAACAGCCTACCCACCTCTGCTCTTCGAAGCTAAAGTTGCAGCTATTGCTCTCAGAAGAAGAGTTTTATGCCATATACTTAAGCTAATTTTTGAAACCTATAACAATTAACTTAGGTTGAGCTGAGTGATGGCGAAAATATCTTGGTACAATCCCAGTTAAGAGGAAGACTTTGCCTCTCCATGTATTTTATTTTCATCTAACAGTAAACAAACTGGTTTGATAAGCCAGCCGAACATGCTTGCAGGCAAACACTGTCACTATCTTCCATGGAGAAAGACTTCCCTAAGTGGGAATTTACAGCCCGAGATCACATATGCTGGACTGAGAGGTTGTAAAAAGCAAGAGGCTGCATATGAAGGTAGAGCAAACCAGTGTTTGGGGCTTGTGTATAATGCAGCGATTTGCTAGAGCGAGCTAAAAACGGCAAGTGGCTAAAAAATTCATCGTATTTTTGGACCTGTTACCTTTGATTTTTTGCGCAGCCATCGACAGCAGCTAATGTACATACCAGAACTTGAATACTACTGTAACAGGGGGACACAGCTGTGCTACCACTCCAGGAGAAAAAAAGATATTCAAACTCCCCAAAGGCTTGAGCGAGAACAGCAGCACTGCAAGCAATTCATATACTATGGACAGGGTGGGTATTAGTAACACACCGCAACTATAAACCTAGCTGACAAGTGGAGCTAAGAAGCACTAGTGTATCACTTCTGCTGGGTCTATCAGTGTGGTTAAAAGCACCCCTACCCTTTTATAGGCTAGATTTTTTGCACGGGTATATTTGTGGTTAGGACCTGTGACACTGTCCTCGCTCAATATTTGACCGAAGCAGCAGGGATGATCCTTTCTAACCGAATTAATTGTCCTTATAATGTCCTCTGTTTTGGTTGTGGTGTTTTGTTGGTTTGTTTTTATTTCCTTAATTTAGCTGTTTTCCTAGCAGGGAATTTCAGTTCCCACAGCCACTTTACATCAGGTCTTTCAGGCAAACAAGTCATGTGGTGTGATTCCACTGACTTGAACTGCAGTTGCCAAATGCCTGGCACATCTACAAAGACCAAATCATTCCAACTCTGCAGACACACAAATGCCTTACATCTCTTTAATAGCCTCAGTTTTCCTGTTCTTGCAATTCTTGAGTTTTTCAGAACTCAGTCTTTCTTCTTCTTCCTTTCTCCCTCTCTTGCTACAAGTTCATGACTACTTTTCCTCCCATCTACATATTTGGTGATATTCAGTGGCTAACTGAATAGCAGTTTAAGGCTTAAGGTGGGATAATGTCACTGAACTCTGGTGGAATTTTGGTTTTGACAACTGTATAGCCAGGAGCCTGAAGCTTTAACATCATCATTTGCCCCATGGCAAAGGAAAGTGTATTCTTAGCTTTACAGGAACTCAACTGAATTTAACAGAGTTGATCTCAAGGGTCAGGAATCACTTGCATAAATGCAAAAATTTCAGAATAAGATGTCTTGAAAAACTTTCCAGATCTTCTCTCTGAACGTCTGCATTGTGTAAGTGCTGACATGCAAATTGCAAGGCGGAGTTTTGCAAGCTTGGCCACAAAACAGATCTACCCTAATGATTATTGAGAACAGAAAGATACTGGTTTTAGAGTTGTAAAAAGCTTCAAAGACAAATGATACTGAAATACAACAGCACACAGAATTAAAAAAAAAAAAAAAAAAA
>Ga0065711_1040886_pt1 | contig 16599 bp, 9 predicted proteins | sample Hoacrofraction12_FD_59098 | JGI IMG/M metagenome (GOLD analysis project Ga0065711, IMG submission 59098) | Hoatzin crop microbial communities from Cojedes, Venezuela - Epithelial fraction 12 v2 (version 2) | ecosystem: Host-associated > Birds > Digestive system > Esophagus > Crop | place... | reverse complement strand
CCAGGTGGGGTCAGCCCCCACCCCCCGGCTGTGCCCTTTCCTGGAGTCCGGTGAAAATTAACCCTGTCCTGGCCAAACCCAGGACATTCATAATTTGGGAAAGAGATTTCAGGTTTCTCATAAGACATTAAACATTGATTTAAACATTTTTTTGTTGTTTATTTGTATCATATTAAGACTGGAGTAGTCATGGATGGAACTACATCTTAGATGCTGTACCAAAAAGAAAAAAATCACTCTTGTCAAAAGTAGTCTACATCCAGAGCCGAGGTACAACCGTTGTCTTATGTAGCTGAAACTTAAGAAGAAATTGTAAAGTTTAGAATTCAGGAAATCATCTTAAATGAAGATTTCATTATTACTTAAATAAACTCTTATATTTTATTCTCTAAGATAAGAAACTATCCTACCAAATTAAAATGACTTGAAATTTGGAAGGTCTTCATTTGAAAAAGTAATTTTGTTATTTCTTTTACTTGTTGAAGTTTATAAGATTACATTTATGCCTAAACTAATCTGTTTTTTACAGTTTATAACACATTTATTTTTCTTATCAGTTTGTCTTGAGGTTGTTTTTTGTTTTGCTTTTTTGTAAAGTTGATTTTTTTGTGTGTGTGTATGTATAGACACATCAGACTTTGAAGACTTTTTGATCATATCTGCACGCCCTTTAAATAATTCCTTAATGCAAGCCTGTTAAGCCATTTAGATGTAAACAGTTTGGAACACACTGTTCTAATTGGATGCTGAAAGGGCTTTTAGACAAAAGTCATGCTGTTTGTCCAGCATCTTCTTCACTTAGCATCCCACTCTTCTTCAGTTACAGACTGAACATTGCACTCGGATCTGCAAGCTGCTGTTCTAGTGCTTTTGTCCATTTCAGAATAGTTTTCAAGTTCAATCTCATTTAGGAATGTCTTCTGTTCAAGGTGCTGCAGAAACATCAAGGAACTAGAGCAAGTACCTTCATATGTGTTTAAAGTCCCAATATAAACAAGGTACAGCAAGGCAGACCAGTGATATCATAAAACAACATCTGCCCCAGGAGACCTTAATCTGAAGGAACATTTTTTCTGAGTTTGCAAGACTGAAATGTCTTTCTGCTTTTTATCTCAGTGTTTCAAAATGTTGAGATGAAAATCTTTCTTTTTTGCATGAAGGGATAGTGAAATTTTTAAAAAACCATAATTAAAGCTTGGCATTCAACAGTATTGGGAATTAAAAAATGTTTAGTGCACATGTGTGATGCAACAACAAATCGTACCTACTGGAGTCAGTGAAACCTGGGAAGGTGGAGTTGGTTCTATGCCTATAACTTGCTGCACTTAAAGTATGTTTGGAAGGGTATGGTCTATGTAATACAACCTGGCTGTTGTCATGGCAAAAAAAATTTCTGTTTCAGTGAATGGAAAGAGGACGCTGTCTTTGTTTCTGTGTTTCTTGTAAATACTTTTCAATTTAGAACAGTCCACCTGTGTTTTCCAGATGGGAACCTGGATTTGCTTGCTTTTTCAAAACACATTTATTGAAATTGGAGCCCTTTGTCAAACTTTTACTTGGAGGAAGCATCCACTTGTTTTTCTGTGCTTAACAGAATAAGTTTCAAGAAATTTTTGCAGAAATTACTTTTTAAATCACTAGCCTATAGGAGGGTGCCAGTCTTTCATGCCGTTCAGAAAATGCCCCCCTAGAAATGAATGTGTAGGGCTGCTTTAGAATGAAGACAGCTGCCCGTTGCTCCTGCCTCAGTATGAAGACTAATTGTCTGTCTTCATTTTCTGGACTTGTCACTGGCAAGTGTCTGAGATCATACCAAGCTGGTAGTTCTAACTCTAGCTTGTTGAGTAGCAATGGAAAAATTTGGGCTACTCACCCATTTCTTATGTGTGACTTCTTATTCTGCCTAATTTACTTAATATGCATCTCTATAACCCTTGCTTCTCCTTCATAATCTCTCTGACCATTTGTGTTCAGATTCATTTTTTAAACTGTGTTCATCACTTAAGCAGACTGTAGTCAAGGTACTGTCCATGTGTCCTTTCATTTGTTTAATTCCTACTGCAAATACATGAGTAACCTTTCTAAACCTTTGCTTAGAGAACAGAAGAGTAATGGCAGAGGCAGGATTATAAACTAATCTCGCAGATTAACAGAAAGCTTCTGGATTTAACAAAAACAAAATAAAAAAGGAAATTGAGATCTTGGAAAATAAAACATTTGAGATGTTGGAAAAGTAAACATCATGGTCAACGCGCTGGCTTCACCAAATGATTGAAAATGTGCACAGTGAAAAATCTGTGTCTTCAACCAGACAACAACTGTGGAATTACATGAAGCACATTACATGCATTATCCAGGTTAATTTATAAATGTACTTGGAAACTTGGTAGTGTTTAGTAAATCATATGAAGGACAAGATTACAAGGCTGGCTTAATAAATAATGCTGCTTTTATGACCACTTTTTATCCCCATAGTCATTTAAAAAATAGTAATAATTAAAAACAAACAAAAACAAACAAACAAAACCCCAACAAAAACAGGTTTTCTTGTCTAGCTGTTGGGCAGAAAAATGCCCTGGTGCTGTCTGTTCTACACGCAGAGAAATAACACCTTTGGTGGTGTTCTAGTCAGTGTAAAGGAACTGCTCCCATCAGTTGTTGTTCTTGTATTACAGTTCTAGAGCAGAATGGCGTAATGCTTAGAGCTTAATGAAATGCATTCAGAACTAAAAAAATCAGAAAGTACTTTAATGTTTTGGGTTTTAGCTATGGGGTTCAGAAAATTGAGTAGGTCCTAGTTAGGACTACTTTGTTTAACCTAGTCACTGTACATTTTATGCTAGTAAAACAAGGAACCCAAGAACAGAAAATACACAATGGGACCTTTTCATTAAGGAAAAAAAAAAGAATTAAGTGTTGTTTATAAGAGACTGATAGTGAAATAAATATGCAGTTGCATGGAATAGGGCTTTGAAGAACAAAATATATTCATATTTCTGAAATTCTTTTAGAATATGCTGTGCAGATTGATACGTGAGCTGATTTTAAATGTGATTATCAAAAGTTCACAATTCACTAGTAAGATGAGTGTTTATTCTCCTTTTCGTGAAGGGTAATGCTGTCAATCAGTATTATTTTGCTCTGTGGTGAAATCAACTGAGATTTTCCCTTTGATATTTTAAGTGAGAAGATGTATTAGACTGTATTGAAAGAGAAGGAACTATTGGAAAAGACACAGTGACAAGGGGAAGTATTGGAGAGCTCCTTGGAGAGGTTAAACACAGTATTAATTCTAACAAAGGTTCACCAGCATAAAGATCTTGAAAAAAATACTAATTTTGTCCTCTTCCCCCCCCACCCCCTTGCAGTGTGGTGTTCACTTTCAAGAGGAAGATGTGATTATCCTTAATGGCAGTAAAGAAGATGTGGAAGTATTGAGAAAAAGGATGGAGGATAGAAGACTTAAAAGTAAATTAGAAAAGGTAATATTTTTGTACATTGTTTAAAGCAAAATGGAAATAATTCTTGTCTGTAACGCAATCTGCTCTTAGATTGCATAGCTTTGTCTGATAATCTTTATGCAGATTGAAGGATTTACTCAGTAAGCTGTGTTGTACTTCAGTGCTACCTTTATAAGTAATGAGATTGTGTGCATATTTTGCTAATAGCATATTCACGTTCTGTGTACTGAAACTTTCTTTTGACTAGCAGGCAGTGCATAGTGCTCTGAAAATCACAGAACTTAATGCTATGGGTAAATGGACAGTGTGCCAGCTCTACTTGAGGTTTTTCTTCAAAGAGCTTGTGTTAGTTAATTCCAGTAATGACCAACATCTGCCCTGTATTACATAGGGTAGTTCCTGGTGGTAGGTTGTTGGTTTTTTGGTCTCTAGGTATACTCTACTGGCCACTGTCTGTCAGAAACACAGTACTGGAATATGTAGATTCCTGGTCTGATTGTATAAGACCACTGTTTGGAAACTTTGTCAGTCCTGAGTGATCACTGGTGATGCTAATTCCCACCACGCTCTTGACATCTTTGCATTTCTTTTTTTCTTTTTCGTCTGACCAGGGAAAATGCCATGGAAATAAAGTCATTGCAGCTCTACTATATACTGTATACTACTGCTCTGTGAGGTAGTAGTTGTTCTGTTCCACTGTACTGTCAAATCACAGTTCTGCACATGGGACTTTTTTTGGTGTTGCTATTTTTTCTGAACTGGCGTTGCTGTTCTGGAGGATGACAAAGCAAGCAAACGACTTTAGTGTTGACTCAGTCCAGAGTGCAGACAGATTTAGCTGAATCTCAAGAGTGTGAGTCACCATTGTTTGACACACTCAGCAGCTGAGACTTTAGATGGAGGTTGATCATCTCACCCCAATTACTGCGCTTGATTTTTGTCTGCCTGTAGGATTAGATGGCATACAAATGTTTTCCTAGATTATTTTCAAACAAATGCTTCTTGCTTACCAGCAAGCATATGATTCCTTGTCATCATAGGGTCTGTATTCATCTGTACCAATACAGCATCATTGGGCCTGGGCAATACGACAAAGTATGGTTACCTGTTCTGTTTCCTCTCTGTTCATAGCCTCTGCGCTTAGTGTAGAGTGCAGAGAACCAGAGTTGTTCTGGTGTAAGAAAAATACTCTAAATCTTACAGTGTCTCTTCAGATGGTGGGGTGTTTCTCTTTTTTTTTTTTTTTTTCTTTTTTTCCCAGTAGAAAGAATTTTAAAGATAATCTGAAAACAGAATATTGCAGATCCCAATAGAGGAGTAACCAGCCCAAAAGCAGTGGTCATTTGCAATTGATTTTAATTAGTAAGGTAGCCCTAACAAAGCACCTGTAGCTTTAGTTTGAATAATCTGGAATAGTCTGAAAGCTGGTGCTGTCCCCAACTTCTGCACAATAAAGAAGTACCAAAGTGTGCTGAGCAATTCTGCCTGTTACAGTGTCAGCACAGTTGCTCGTGGGGGCAGACAAAAGGAGATCGAGCTTCGGCCTTTGGGCTCTGTATGCCTTAGCTGAATATGTAAATATTTTTTGTTTGTTTAGTGGAGGTTTACATTACAGGCAGGTACAGTATTTGCAAATCTTTCAACAGGCCTCTTCCATTTTGTCCTCAAGTTCTGATGGCTTTTTGCAATACAGCCTTGCCTTGGCTCACCAGCTGAGTTTTTCTGCAGCTAGAACCAGTCTCCTCTGCTGTCACTAGCGCCATTCGCTCTAATCTGAGCTCTGTGAGCTCCAGTCGCAGCATCCGAAGGCCATGTCTAGGCTGGAGTCTGTTGGCAGTGCTGTTCAGACCTCTTCCTCAGTTCCTGCTCTCAGCCAGGGAGCAGGCTGAGCGGACCTGCTGTGCTTGGAGCAGGACGCACAAACTCCTTTCCTTTATACCTGTGAGGCAAAACGTCAGGAAGATGCAGCTAGTGCTAGTATGAAAAATTATTCTAGCTTAGCTATGTTGTATGTGCCCATGATGAAATATGTGTAATATATATTCATTATGTATAATATATATGCGTACATATATTTACAAACATCTCATAATTCCGATGCCAGGTCCTGCGAGGTAACTTTTCTTCTTAAATGGTAGAAGCCACCATAATAACAATGGTGGAAGCACCCTGAGAAGAGGTTTCTCAGGTACGCTGAAGACAGGAGATCCAAGCTTGCTTTTAGACTAGTAACCCTCTGCCACCACCTCCTGGCTAAGCTTTGCAGCAACATGTCATACGGCATTTTTTTCCTCAAGCATTAATTAATCATATGCTTGACAGCACGGGTTCTCCTAATTTTTATAACACACTTAAATATATTTGTTTTCTTTGAGTTTTTGTAGCTTTCTTGAAATACGTACACCATTCTGAATGTATACAGAGTCATCTTCTGTGATAATAATGCTAATGACTGTTTTAATACATCTTTCTTTTTCAGCTTGGCATTTATGTAATCAAAGCCAGTAATGGGATTCTTGTTGCTGTTGTTTAGTTTTTTGTGTTTTTTAATCTGGACAAACATAAATTAACTTGGAAAATCTGGTCCACAGATGCTTTTTAAAAAAACTTAGATTAACTATTTGCATCTTTTTTTACCAAGTAATCCTGCAACAGAGGGGCCCACTTATTGAAAGTTACCCAGGAGGGTTTTTTTATTAACTAAATAAAATTAAGTGGATATGAGATGCAGGTTTATTCAAAAATCTTTATTGAAAAACATCTTTATTGATTACGGTTAACTGTGTCCTGTTTAATGTCATGCAATTTACTGTCCTGCCTTGTGGGTTCAGAGTATCAGATTGCCTTAATTAACATAACACACACACCCCCTGCAAAGTATACAAACCAAAATACCATCTCCAGATAGTTTAGTTTTGGCCTACACGATTTTCTTTAAGGAGCTTTCAAGGCTACCAAGGTTATTATTTTTCCATATAGAAATAATACCAAAAGTGTGGAGCAGTACTGTGAAAGGAAGAGTTCCACTGTATAAGACATAAAAATGTACTAAGTGGAATTGTGTGTCTATCAAATAGAAGTTGGGAACTGTATATTCTTTCTGTACATTACCAGATTTCTGCTTGTGTTTTTTCAGAAATCCAAGAAATGTAAGTCAGTGGAATCAGCTTCTCGGCAGGATCCCACTGAAGGTAATGTCACAGCTACAGATCATGTGTAGCCTTCTGAGTCATGATGCAGATTCATGATTTCATTTTTTTTCTTTCATAGATTGTCCAGGTCCATCAAAAGCTAAGACTGAAAAGAACTGTATCGATTCCAGTTCTGGGGAAAAGAGGCGGATTATCTTCACCAAAAGTTCGGGTTGGTGTTTATTCTTTAATCTAAATGTGAAAAATGTGAACAAATAGTTCTGCTTTGATAAATACTGTAGGAGAGATCCTTCTCTGTCTATTTTGTACTAGGTTTTCGGAAGCTACCCTCTCACTTCCTTTTTTTTCAGCCTTTCTCAGTAATAAAAGGTCAACTGCTGTCTTCAAGGGAGCCATAATGTCGCAGCACACTTCTTCAAAGAGCTCCCTCTTTCAAAAGTCTGTCCTAAAAGGCTGCCTTTCCATGCTGGGGTAGGAAGCTGCCTCATGAACATGCACAAAGCTCCTTGTTCAGCAGAAACTGTAGTCAATTTGACTTTTTCTTAAAACAGAGCTTTGTTTTACAGTCTGCAAAATCTACAAAACTGACTCTATAGAAAGTGTGCAAGGGCTTCTGTTTATCTGTTTTTCCTTATTCTGCCCGGTTTGCCTTTGTCCCATCTGCTATCCATCATCCTGTACTTTGAGTAAATAGTCAACAGAGTAGGGACCGAGTACTAGTTATATTTTCACAAAGTACCAAAGACATCAAGGTCTCTGCTCACCCTTGTGACTGGCAAGTGCTGTAGGGATGCGGATAACTAATAAAAATAATAAATGCTTTTCACCACGTTGCCTTTTTTTTTTTTACCGTGAAACAAGCCAGATTTGCTTGTTTGTGTCATTCCAGTATTGCTGTGCTTTAAATTGGTAGGAAGCAACTTGAATTAATGCGATTAGAGATTCTTATTCACACAGTGATATAGTTGAGGGTTTGGTGTATCTGTTTCATTGGCTAGGAGTTAGTGTGAGGAGAATTAGTAGTTGTTTTTCTTAAGTACAAGTGGTCAAAACATCTGTTACGGTAGTTTATTTTATTGAAGTGTATTAAAATGCCCCGAGCTGATGACTTGACTTCTAGTCCTCTGTTTTAGCTGCTAATTTGCTCTATGTCACTGGGAGCACTGGAATATAGCTTCAGGAAGTGCTGATGTACCTACAGTAGCCATGCAGCTACGAGTAAACTTGGCAGTCCTTTAGTCCAAAGGATGGTGCCCTCTCTCTGTGTGATATGTATTATTTAATGTCTCCAGTTCATACTGATGTTTTCATACAGAACTATAAGAAGTTTCAGTTTGAAGTCAGTCTGGGGTTTCTGTGTGAAGTATTCAATCGTATACATTACAGCCACAGGAACAGTCAATATAATTTGTTTGAAGAATCTGAGAATAGTTAAATGATGAACTGTAGGTAACTATGTGAGAAGCTGGGGGAATTGCCCTCCGAAATGCCTTAGCTGCCCCCTGCTGTCTGCTTTTATAAAGGATAGGCCTTTAAAAATATTTCATTCCAGATGATTATAATTGCTCTTGGATGTTCAGGAACCTAGCAATTCTAATAAAGTTTGATGTATTTTTATTTTCTGAGAGCGTAAAAGAAAAAATATGCTTTTTTGAAACATCAGATCATTGGCTTATGTTTCTGGCAGCAGTTATATTGACCAGCAAGAGCTTAAGAGGAGAGAAGGAAAATAAAGGAAAATCCGTGGACTGAGCAATGCCAGTAGCATAGGAATTAATTTGTGATTGTGACACCCTAGGGCTTCTACTCTTGCAGGATACGTATTCATTCTTTCAAATCCAGTGTTTGGTAATTCTTTCCAGACAACTATTGGTGGAATTAAAAGCAACATTCTGAAAATATGAAAAGGGTCTGATCTATGATGGTTTAGGACTGCACGTATAATTCCTATGGCTACATGCAGAAATCAGTTAAGTGCAGTTTGAGACAGGCTCCCTACTAGCTATTTGCATGCCATTGTGCCTAACTTAAACTAAATATCTAGTTTATGCAAACTTCCATGTGTTGATTTCTTTGCACGAGAGACTTGGCACATGCTTTTTAGGATGCTGTCCTTTGACTTTGGAGATGAAATAGCTCTTAAGGAAGAGAGCCTGGGGTTTTTTTGTAGCAGTAGGTACAATACACTGAGAGGGATGGGCATTCTGCTATCCCAAGTATAAAATGATGCAGACCATTGTTATTGGTCAGAAATGACTTTGCAAAGAATAAAGGAAGGAGATAGATTCCCTGGGGAGAGTGTGTCACAGGTGTAGCTTTTGTCATTTGATAGTTCATTTCTAAACAATACTTCAGGGTGGTGGAATACTTTCGTGTTTCTTTCTTAAGACTAGGGTTCAGAGCCGTTTTTCGGTTAGAGGAATAAATATTGTCCATACTGATTTACAGTGCAAGGAATTTACAAAATTAGGAAAGAGTTCATCTCTCTCCAAGGTGTCTAAATGCATTTTGAGCATAAATTTGAAAAGCTAGGAACAGATTTGCTGTTAGGAACATGTTTGCTGTTGAGTACAATTACAGGATATATTTGTGATAGCTCTGAAAAGATGTATATACTTCATCTCTGTACATATTATCTTTTAAATACTTGTCTCCTTCTTTATTTCAATACTTTTGTCAATTTTAAGCAGTTATGCGTGCTTCATTCTATTCATTTTTCTCTTTCAGATAACAGAAATTCATCTGTACCAAGAAAAGTCAAGAAGGCTTCTTCTGCTGCTACGAAGAGATCCATTGCAGACAGCGAGGAGAAGTCTGAGGCATACAAATCTATTTTTACATCTCACAGCTCAGCAAAACGTCCAAAGGATAAGTGTTCCAATTGGGTTACTCACACAGCATACTGTTTCTGAAACAATGAGGAGCCTGATAGTAGCATTCATTACTGCTTTCCTTCCCTAAGGCTTTTTCTGTACAACGCTGATACAGAACTTTTGTTGTAATCTGATGTTATCTGGAATTATTCTGTTTGTAAGTTGTTTATAAACTCGTGAATAACTAATAAATTTGTAGTAGTTGCAACTTACATTACATAAAAAATAGATCACCAGAATCCATGTTGCATCAGCAGACCTCATTCTGAAATGATGGATTATTTGCACAAAAATTTTTCTTCTCCCAGTTGGACGCTGTTGTTCTTAGTCACACTAACTAGTGTCCTCAGGAGCAGGGGAGAGGGTAGAAGGATCTGCCTACTGTCCCCTTCTGTTGATATTTGCCACAACTGTAATTACAGTTTTCAACATATTAGTACAGAAATTCGAACTTTTTGAAACTTTCTGACAGTAAAAAAAGCAATAGTGCTTTTCTTTTGTACTAGCTAACTGAGGACTCGGTAGAACTAGTATATGTTCCTTAAAGGTTCTGTAGGCATTTTCAAGTAATTTACCTTTTGATGAAATATATGCAAGCATAATCATTAAAATGTTTGTACAACATTCTTCTTGTTCATGTTGTTGTAGCCTGTTTTTAATAACTGAGCATTGACTTCGAAATCATTATCTATAAAGATAAGTCTGTAATAGTAAGGCTATTTTTTTTTTCCCCAAAAAGGTTTTGGGAGTTTTCTTTGTGGCTATGTGTTTTAAAGTTAGGAGTATCAGGTCTGAGCTTTCTTTCTTTGTCAGAGGATCACGATACAGTGGAACGAAAGTAGGAGTTTCCTTACTTTTCTGCTGAAACAGTAAGGTTCTGTGTACACCTCTGAGGAGCGATTTGCCATTTTGAATTCAGCAGCTTACATGAAAATATGAGCGTTTGCGCAGGAGGAGAGAAAAACGGGTGGTGACAGAATAGGAGCAGGCAGATCTTAACTGGGTTTTTAGGGAGGAACAACTGCACACCAGTGCCGTGCGCGACAAACCCGTTGGTGGCTGATGGAGGGAACCCTGCAAGGCTGGAGTTCGCTTCTGAGAGCGTTTCACTTTACAGGCGAGTGAAATGTGCCGTATGCACAACATCTGTAGTACACATTTTTTTTATTTTATGACATAACTTTCTTAGCAGCAGACAATTATTTGACTCTTAATTGCTGGTTACGGAAAGATGCTAAGCATCGTATATCATTCAGGTTTGCTTGTATATTTATGCTTTTTATCCCTGTGCTCTTGTCATATCACCATAACAGTTCATGTTCAGCTGAACAGATATACAAGTACTTATTTGTCGGTGTTATTCAACTTTTTTATGGGCTTTCTGTTGACCAATTTATTCTTAGCTTTTTTCCCCAAGCACAAGAATCCTTTTTAAATGTTAATGTACCAAAGCAATGATTTAGTGGCTGAATATGTGAATCTAATAATATCTAAATGAAATGACCAGGTGGAGGGATGGAAGCTTTTCTCCTTCCTCTTTCCCTCTTTTAAAATTAATATATGCTTTTATAATCTTGGCACAAACTGAACAAGAATAGAAGTGCATAAAGTAGGAGGCTTTTAAAACCACCACATGATGTTATATTGTTACCTTTCTGTGTGAAAATGATTAATTATCCTCATAATTTATATTTTAAAGTGTCCCCATTTTAATTGGCAATAGTTAATTGGAGATTCAAATGCTATGTTTATATTTGCGTAGGTGGTCTCCATGATTCAAGCATGTTGAAAGAAACTGTGAGGCTTTTATTATTATTTTGATAGGTATAATTAAAAATTGGCTTGTTGTAGAATTTATATGGTGGTAAGCATTTTTGTTTTCCAAATATGTGAATGCATATATAGATCACATCAAACAGTTTGAGGTTTACTTGAGCTTCCAGGAAGCACTCAGCCACGTTTTGTATGCATGTCTAGTAATCAGCTTTGTTCTCCCTGTTCTGTGTTCTTTTGCTCTTCATTATTATCCTTTGTTAGTTACAGATAATGAAATTACTGCACTAAAAGATACACTATAGTAAGCCCTTTATTTACAGTCTAATTCTGTTTTGACAATTTATGTTAATGTCCTATTAGTATTTTATAGCAGTGCGTTTTTCTTTTATTTAGATAAGTTACAAATCCTAAGGGGAATTAACTTAATGCTTTTGATTTAGCTATTACTTTGCTAAAGAATATGAGAAAACATAATACGCAGTTTTGCTTCCCTTTTCTTGATAGTCCATTAGGCAAAGTCCAGCCTGCTGACTCGGTAACAGCTTTGCTGCTCACTGGGACATAATAGTGACTTGTTTTTTTTTCCATCTGATCGGTGCGTTTATTAAAGTTCGTGACTACACCATGATTTGGTTAATGTACAGATTCTTCATATATGCTTGGGTTTATGATCTGGAATTGATAGTTTGTGCCATGCCATTTTGTTAGGATTTTGTTTGCTAGTTTACCATCCTGACTTTGTGGATGGAGTTCTTAAAATGTTTATGGTTTACGCAAGCATTGTCAGTGACTGATGAGGTCTTTTCCTTCCCTTTACAAAAAACAGCTGTGAAGGAATGTGATATAGTGTTGGCATGTGATGCAATTCATCGCCACAATTGACTTTTGTTAATGTAAAATAGAGGAGCAAAAAACTGACACTTCTGTTGTTGGCAGGCTGGGTTAGGCAGTTGGGACTGGAACGTTGACTTGGCAAGTTTTAATAGATTCAAGCGAACAGTTTGCTGGAGGATGTCTGCTTTGTTGTGGCTTGCTTTTTGTGGGGGAGGACAATTTAATTTTCTTTTAATGTAGGTGAATTTGAATGTTGGTGAAAGTTGAAGACTGCAGAAGTCTTAGAATCTGAAACCTGTATTTTCTGAGATGCCACGTAGGTCTGGCACAGCATTGCATCCCTGTGTCTGTTCTGGGGAGTTCACAGAACAGTTAGTTCTGTTTCCACGATGTTCGAGCCTTGGCCTCGCTTCTCAAGAGCTTGAAAAGGATCCAGTTAGTGTCAGTTGTATAATAGAGGGAATTTTTTGTGATGTAGAACCTGCCCACTGGGAACTGGACTGAAATGCGACAACTTCCTTCATATAGCCCAAGAATCAAATGTTGGTCATGAAACCTGGCCCAGATACACACTAGTGACAAGGACTGTAAAGCTGTATATCCTGATTTACAGCCCTACGAACTGTCTGTCTTTCTGTGCCCTTGCAGAGCATTCGGTCCTTTTAATATTGGTACCTCTAAAACTGACAGCCTGAGAGTGCTCAGACTCAGCGGGGATCAGCCTGGTATCAGCGTTCAGTACTGCAGCTTGGCTCCCTGGTCATACCAAATCAGATGTGCTGTTTCATGCTATTTCGCACGGTATCCAAAAACTACCTTTTCCCCTTGTCCCCGACAATTCCTGCTGGCATCTGGCCTGGTGAGGCTGCCTCGGGGGCTCTGGAGCAGCCGCGATGCCCGACGGCAGCTGATAAACCGAGTTGTGCTCGCCTGTGCTGTGTGCTGGTCTGCAAAGAGGGATGGGGGTGCTGGCGGTGTGGCTTTTTGGCTTTGTGGAGGACCGTGAGCCTTGCACGCCAGACGTCCTGGAGCTGGCAGAGGCAGGTCTGGGGGAGACTGCTCTGCCCTGCCTCCCGCACACCGCAGTACAAGGTGAGTTCCCTCCTTTACCCTGACCTCTAGTACCTCCGTTCGTTGGGCGTCTCCTGACCTCACCGTGTTGCTGGCACCATCAGCTCCTTCCCGTGTGTTTTTTCTAGCCGTTGGGCTGGAGGTACGTGCTGGTCGGCTTGCTGGCAGGCAGCGGCTGAGCTGCGCAGCACGTCCCTCTGGAAGGGCATTGCTGTTGGAGGTCTTGTCTCTCCAGCCGTTTTTTTTCCACAAGACCTTTAAACGCGGCTTGTCTTCAAGGGTTTTGTCTCTCTGAATCTTAGTTGAAATTCAACAATGTTTTATAATGTTGCTGGTACCCGTGAGGGTGTAGCAGCCCTGAATCTCTAGAAAATAGACAAAAATCCCTTAGACAAAGAGCAGTACCCCCAACATCCACTGGGAAGGCAGAGTTGAAGAGGAGGAACGTGTAGTATCTGTTCTGGAAAGACTGGAATTTAGTGACATCCTGCTGATACAACTCTCTAGTTAGTGGATAGGAAGCTTCAAGGGACACACTTCTTTCTGTAAGGGTATTTTAAATTTTGTTTCCCTCAACTATTTTGTTTCTGAATAATGGTAGAACTATCTTCTGTCTAATGGGAATACACTTTGAGGGGTGCACAGTGGGAAAATGCGTGTGGTGTGCTAAGATGATTGGAAGATTTTACTGGAATCTCATAACCTCTCTGATTCAGTCTCAGACTTCCATGCCATGAGATCATCGCATGCCTGTGAAAATGACCAAAAAAACCCTTAGAGTTCCCTTTAAAACATGATGCTTGTTAGATTAAAATATTTCATATTAATGTCATATTCTTAGCTAAACTGAATGAACACAATTGTCTTTAAGTGTCGTGTCCTGCTTGCTTTGCAGCCTAGATGCCAGTTGCAGTTGGTATATTTTGCTCCAGATTCAGAACTGTGGTGGCCCTGCCAAATAGTTTCTTAGTTGCTTTTAAAAATAAAAGGGCTGTTTATACATTACAATCCACAGAGGGTCTGAAATTCAGTGTGTCCTAAGATGAATACAAATCATAGACAAAAAGTGGTTTGTTGGAAGGCTTCACAAGTATGGAACTGATTACAGCCAGGCAGCACAGATTTCCTTCTGTAAGATGGAACTGATAGAATTCCTTCCTGACAGCTAGAAATTATAATTGGGTTGGGGGCTTTTTTCTGTGTTTTAAACTTTACCAGTCTTCAAAATGAGCAAGAGGGATGGAATCCTAATCCATCTGCAATTGATGGGGATTCTGCCTGTAAGCCAGGATGTTAATCTAAATATCCATCCAACTACCCAGTCACTGTGGAGGTACTGCGAACAATTTCATAGCTGTGGTTTTGTCAAGCGTTTATGTGGATTAAAATATCTCTTACAGGTCAGTGACAGAATTCAGTCTGCAAATTGACCACAGATCTTTTCTGGGGGGAAGAACCGATTTCACTATGACATTGAATAAAATTATATTCTCTTTCTAAAATGTTTCCCCCACCAGCTCGTTGTAACACGTCCAGCAGAACTCAGCCTTTGTGTAGCGGTCATGACACCGCTAAGAGATTTTCTCGAAAGTTACGGGTGTGAGTTGGTGAAAAACAGCCCCTCCCACTTGTAGAAGCATTCATCTGTCTGACCCCACCACTACTTTTCACCCAGTTTTTCCCTTGTTCCTCCTCTTTTCCCTGCTGCTTTCTGCTGCCTGCAGCAGCCCAACGGTGCTTTCCTAGGTGACCATGGAGGGAACAGGGACTGGTCGATGCCGGGGTTTTGCAGCCCTGTTTGCTCTCTGGGGCTGCTCGGCGTTCGTTACGCAGCCGGACAGGCAGCCTTGTCCTGCTGAACCTGCTCCACCATCCAGGCCAGGTCCTGCGTCTGGTGGCACTTCGGGTCGGGATCGGCCCGTAGCTTGTTGCAGGTTACTTATTCTGCTCCCTGTGGGGCAGCTTTTAAGGAGCAGAGTTGTGTCCACAGTGGAGGGTGCAAAGATGTTCAAGCTCTTTCCTTGCCGTGTTACTGGTAAGAAGGTATGAAGGTGTTCCCTCTTCCTTCTGTGGTCTTGGATGGATGTCCAGTTTTTCACTCCCGTTTCTCCCATGTGAGATATTTCCCTGCTGTGCGAGGATGTCGTAAGACTTCATTGTGACGTTTGGAGGACGGAAGGTGTCCATATCAGGGTACAGCGTAATTTGTAAAGAGAAAACGAGGAATGCTTTTCCTTGGGCTGTCAAAGGCTGACTGGACCCTGGAGAGAAATACGTTGTTAGCCTAAAATAGAAATAATTTGATGGTGTAAGATTTCCTCATAGCCGTGAATGTCACATTTTTATGCCATGAGTTTCCTCTTTTTTCAATTAAAAGTAATTCTGAGGAATGACTTGGTATCCACTTTGCAGCGATAAGTGGGCTTTGCTTTGAAAGGGCTGCATTGAACGGGATGGGTGTAGCAGTCCTCAACTTGCCTACAAAGCTAAAGAAATGCAAAGCAGCTTATTGCTCAATTATGCTGACTTTAGCAACTGGGCAGGACAAATTAAAAGAAGAAAAAGGGAATATCTAGTCTCAGCCTGGGTATGTAATGGGTCCCAAAATGTGCTGAACTCTTTAGTCTAAATGGCCTCTTTAGTGTGGTGTCAAAGAAGTTAAAAAGCAAGGGAGCTTTACAAAGCTTCCCTCATTGTTTAAACTTGTTTAACTCATGTTAAGGCTAATGTACATTTATTCAGACTGACAAAGTGCTGAATTTACACAACAGGGATAGTAATAATTAGGTCAGATACTTTTTAAATGGCGATGGGGGGGTGGGAATCCCTGACTCTCTTATGCTTACGAGCGGGAATGCCGAGTGGCGACTCGAATGGTGATGTCCACTTAAGACTACCTAGTTTCTCTATGTTTATTGTAAATGTTTCCCCTAACTGTTGGCATCCCTGCGGCGCCGAGCTGAGCCGAGCTGTCCGTCCCTGGCACCTCTCCGGGAGGTGTTTGGTGCCGGTGACTCCTGGGACAGGATCCCGGGCTGGCCAGTCCGTGGAGCTGATCCAGCACAGCAGGACTTGTTTCTCCAAGAACGTTTTTTTCTTGGCTTTCCTAATATTTGAACAAGCACTCTGGTTTAATGCGGTGAAACAGAACCTGCGGGCGCTTGAGTTGCGGGCAGCAGCGGGCGCGCCGGGCTGGCCGGGGCTCCGCAGCCAGTCACTGCCCCACGGAGATTTCAGCGGCTCCGAGCTCGCCTGCTCTGCACCTTCCGCTCCTTCAGGACCCATTAAACGGCCTCAGACGTGCCCAGCGCAGGGTGGGCAGGCGGAGCGCGCTCCCAGCCCCCAGGAAGGAGACGGAATTTCCCTGGGTGGGCGCAGGTTCGGCGCCGCCGGGAGCGGGACCTGTGCGGGGCTCGGGGTGCGGGGCGGGTG
>Ga0065711_1007261_pt1 | contig 16599 bp, 12 predicted proteins | sample Hoacrofraction12_FD_59098 | JGI IMG/M metagenome (GOLD analysis project Ga0065711, IMG submission 59098) | Hoatzin crop microbial communities from Cojedes, Venezuela - Epithelial fraction 12 v2 (version 2) | ecosystem: Host-associated > Birds > Digestive system > Esophagus > Crop | place... | reverse complement strand
CCCCCCCCCCCACCGCCCCGCCTTCCAGAGGGTCGCATGTGATCCCAAGTTCAGCACCGAGGCTAGGCTATACCAGCAGCCCTTCCAATCTGTTGCTTTGCAGTTTCTAAAATGGTATATTGCATTCACAGAGTAAGCAGTAAAGAAAGAAACAACCCATAACTTCTGTCTAGAATTTCTGTCCCTTTGGTTTTGGGTGGAAAAAAAAAATGCCGTGAAGTGTAGCTGTTAAAAGACAATAGGCTGTTATAATTGAGGTGTTTCTCTTTCCATCTCTTGAGGTCCAGGCCAGAGATATGCCTGCTGGTGCTTCATTATTAAAAAGGAATGTTTTATTTATTTATTTATTTTCCTCTGCATGTTACAGAAGGGTATCCACGAGTGGAACTTCAGTGCTGCTTCCATCAGGGGCGTGAGGTAAGTTGTTTGTGTTTCGTGTTTTGAAAAGAAGAAAGTAATTGAATGGGTATTGTATTAAGCTGCTGCTGTGGACCTTGGTGGAGTAACAGACAGAGGTACTTTCACAGGAGCCCTGCTCGAAGTGAAGCCCCAGGAGTCTTATTCCAGATTCAGAAATGACCGCTTGCAGAGTTCATTATGTAAAAATCAGCAAACATAGCCTGTTAAATTAAAGAACTAATATTTTTTTGAAAAGTTGGTAGTCACTTTATGCTAATTAAGATTGAGTTAAAATTACTGCCAATGTTTCATGTCAGGATATGAGGAGCTGGCAAGGTTGGGGGGGTCTCGCAGTATCCTGATTGCTTACCTGCTCTTGGGTTTTGGGGTGGGTGTCTATGTTTGGGGTTTTTTTGTTTGTTTCTATGTCTGTTTATGGGCGCAGCAGCAAAAATGTTTCAGGGGAGCCCCATAAGGAGAGGGGTCTGTCAACGCAGGTGGGTAGACCAGAAAGTGAAAACTTGAAGACTGAGAGAACAGAAAAGAGTCAATAGAAGAAGGGAGTAGGGAAGAAAAAAGAAAGGAAAAACCAGCCCCAAATGTCCCAATGGAGTAGGTTAACATGGACTAATAAATCATAGGATCATACGACACGTGTGAGACTGGCTTGACTGGATTAGAAGAGAACAACGTTGTTCGTTCAGGGCCACCTTTCTTGTCTTCAGCATGCTTCCCTCTCTGACACAGGGCTTGAGATAATGACACAGGAGGAAACTTTGCTGTCTGTTTGCTTGATTTCTGCAAAATATTTTCTGTCCACTAGGGAGGCTTCTTCTAGGAAGAATTCTTTGCTGGAGGGGGATTTAATCTGGGTTGTGTGCCATATCATCAGTAGAGAACAGCCGAATCTGAGCTAGTGGGTCTGCTCTGCTAGCCACGGTTGAACGCAGTGTGCATCCTGCTTGGCAGGGACCAGCCTTGCAGTTTGTATCTACTGATACTAAGAAAGTAGTGTTCTGCCACTGCTGTGACCTCTTTGGGTCAATTCTTTGTCTTCGTATCTTTTTTTTTCCTCCCTAGAATTTTTCCATAGTTTGGCAGCCTGCAACTTTCCACTTTGGTGTTTGCTTTTAGTGTAATTAAAAAAAAAGTCCAGAAATCTTACTTTTTTTTAACTAGTCATTGCTCTGTTCTAATAATAACTGTTCCACGCACACAAAACTGTTGCTATGTCTGCAGTCCATTTTTGCACAGATGGATGATTCTTTTTCCTTCCAAAAAGTAACTTAAAAAAACAAACTATCAATAGGCACAGAAATTCAATCCTGTGGGCTTCAGCTTATTTTAGGCAAAAATTGCAATGATATGCTTAGTTCAGTCTGGTTTGGGTTTTGGTTACAATGTGGTTTTGTGAACTTCTAAAAAAAGAAAAAAAAGTATTTATTTATTGTCTGGTATGGTTTTTTTTGCCTTCCCCCTTATTAAGCCATGCTGTGGTCAGTACTGTGGTATACCCTCCTGCATTTGTTATTTAAACTGTCAATTGTCATTTAATTTGTCAATTAAATTTCCAATCTGTTCATCTGGACAGATGTCCAAAACAGCTTGGAAGACTTTACAGTGAGCCAAGAGTCACTGTGAGTGCTTAGAAAACTCTCTGGCTGCCTCCATGAGGAGCTGCAGGGGGAAATCTTTATCTTGTGAAAGTATAAAACTGAATAAGCCTTTTTTTTCCTTCTTCTAAATATATGCAAGTTTCTGACCACTTCATTTTTCAGTGTTTTTCAGTTTTTTTTTTTTACTCGTTTTATGAAGGCAGTTATTCTTTGGAGTGGGACAGCCTTCAGAACCAGGCCTGCTTCTAGTGTATTTTTGTATCCAGACTATTTTTAGGCCCTTTGAAGATCCGAGACTTAAAGCAGTCTAGCAAGGGTGAGTTCCCATCTTTATGAGGATTCTCAGCCCCTGTAGACTAGTAAGAGCCAGCTTTAGAGGTGCAGCATTAAGGTACAAGGCAGGTCTTTGTGCATCTTGGAGGCTTTGTCAGCAAAGGCCTCCATCAATATTTACTGCATTACGTAGGGAGACAGAAGGTCTGAAGAGACGTCTAGCACTGAAATGGCTAATGGTTTTGGTAAGTACTTCAAGGAAGTGGCTGAGCGGTCACCACTTCCGTGTGCCGTGTATCAGCCGACGTAATCAGCGTCTTATTTCATGAGTAACAGAGTTCATCTCTCAAGAATTGCGACGGAACTTGGAAAGTACATAGTGATCTCTGAGCAGCACAGTGCTAAATCACGCTCTGTATGCAGGGAGTCATAGTAATTTGGTTTAGCTTAAACTCATTGATTAGCGGTTTGTGCACCGATGTAAATAACTTTGTTTTGTCATATGCTTTCTTGACCTCTTAAACACAGAGGTTTTTTTATTGAGTCGGGCCAAAAAATACTGCTAACCTTAAAGGCTTCATCAGAGCTTTTGGAACATGGCTGTTACCCCGAGGTGCTTTGCATCTTAGGTTATCCAGAAAAGTCTCTAGTGTTCTGCAGAGCTGACATCATACGAGCAAGAAGATACCATCTTTATTTTTCCAATTTAAAAATAAAAAATAAAGTAACAGACTGGAGTTGCTAGGCTACGAGTTGTCTTTTTCTCACTGTTGGGGACAAGCCCTGGATCATGAAGTAACTGCTGCTTGTGTTGTTTCCGTGGGAGAGTGCCTCCGAGGTCATGCTGACGAACGTAGTGTTAGAAACAGTGACAAATTTGGATTCAGATCTGCATTCAGTTTTCTTCGTAGCTTAAGAACTGAGAGCAAGAATGTTCGTCTTCCATCCCAAGTTCTTGGAGCTTGGAACCTCGTCAGAATACTTAATTACGACAGTGAGGGGTGTCTGTACTGCTGCACTTGTAGCAAACACACAGAAGTTCCACGGAGCTGCTTTTCTGTGCTTGTTGCCAATGCTCAGCTATTCTGTGTGCTGCTTCATCTGGAAGTATTAGTAAGCAGTACTTACAGCATTTGCAGTATTTCTCATCAACTAAGGGGAGTTCTCGATGCACGTGAGCTGGGCACAAAGCCAAGCTGCATCGTGCTTCCCTGTTTGTCTGTGGAGTTTCGCAAATTCAGCCCCAATTCTGCTGCCGTAGAAGTCAGTGGTACCGCGCGTGCTTGGGAACTGTTCGAATGCAGCATTTCCTGAGCAAATTATCCCGTCTCTTTTTATACCTTTGTATTTCTTAGTTTTCCTTTTTTCAATGTAACAACTTTTTTTCAGGGAGAAAAGCAACATATAAGTGATGTAAACACTTACTGGAAGGCCTTAAATATTTATGAATTTGCCTGTCTCCTGTGTACATTCCACATTCTTACCCTTATAATCACTGTTATGTTAGTCAGTGGCTTCTGTGCATGTCAGGTTTAAACTGATGGTTTAATCAGCAAAATGTTTAAACTCACATGGAACTTGAAATTAATGAGTAATTCTGTTATATCAGTTACATCATATCTGAAGAATTTACCTATATGCTTGAAAAACTTGAATTAAAATTTTATCAACTGGGGACAATGGCTGTCTTCCCAGATGTTTATGTTACTTAGCACTTATGAATTTTTCCTTACGTGAAAATGAATCGCCACACCCAAAGTCACATATTCTTATAATGAGGCTCACGTTATGGAAGGCAGGCCCCCCCATTTTGTCTGAAGAGCCATTTATTTATTAAAAGTTGCAGGGCTCTACAATAGAGGAATCAAAGGAAGCGAGGATTGGACAACCTTAGACAGCTATTAAAGGTTGAAAATTACAAGTATTTCCTGGTATTTAAAGAAAACCTGGTGTGGTAGTCAAATCATAAATCCTTTGGCACAACACAGAATACCATTCTACTTTATTGTGCTATAAATTAATTAAAACCATGATGGCTTTTTTGATCCAGCTAAAATAGATTGATTTCACTAGTGCTGTGGATTTTGTCCAGTATCTTAAGAATGTTAGTAAGGAGACTTAATTAGTCTTAGTTTCTCAAATACTGTGTTATATTCCCTTGTAACACCTTTAGCTATCTTTTTTCTCCTTTTCTAGTATAGTAATAATTAATTATACTGCATTAGCTTGACACCTGACACTCAATGTGAAAAAGTTACAGAAAGAGCCATGTCAAACAATGTTTAATATTTTCTATAAGGAGCACAGTAATGACATGCACATAAAAGAATTCTGGTGATTGAATATCTTTGCAAGAGCTGCAGCCTACTTGGGGTAGAAAACTGACAACTGTACCAGAATTTACACCTCTGCTGCTCCTCTGAGACATCTGTGCATCCAGAAGAAAATGGCATGCCATACATATAGAGGATAAAACCAAAACTGAAAAAAGGTGTGGGTGGGCAAGGGTGGTAAAGTCATTCATCTCATTATTTGATGCTGACTTAGTTTTAAAATGTTTTTCCAATATACTATCAATGTACCAATTCACAAGGCACTAGTCAGAAATTTTTGTGTTCAAGATTGAGCTGTGGCTGATTTCTAAAGCAGGAAGAACTCATGATTTGAGTTCAAAGTCCAGCTTTTGAATGTGATCCTGAAAGGATGTTTCATCCTGGCTGCAGCAGTGGAAACTAAGGGCCTTACCTAAATGCACTGAAGACAAAAGTGACTGGGGTCAATGGAAATAATCCCATTAACTTCTTTGCTCCTACTCTTTCTTGCGCAATGTGTGGACTACTGGGCAAGGTGAATGATAGCAAACAGCAGAATGTGAACTTTGGAGGATACAAGAGTGTAATTTTACAAGAAGGAAAAACTATGGCTGCTTAGGTTTAATCTGCTGCTTTCCCGTATTAAATGGCTTGATCTGTATGGTTTGATGTAGCCGGTAGAAGCCCAAATGCGTCTTTCCCATAACATGTTCTGCTTGACTGTTCTTTCAGCATTTCGAAGTTTGAAGAACGGTGCTGTTTCCTATATGTGCTGCACAACTCAGATGACTTTCAAATCTATTTCTGCACAGAACTTCATTGCAGAAGGTGTGTCACTGTTGTTATTTCAGAAAAAAATGGCCTGTGGTGGGGTAGGTGGTGTCTACATGCGCAACTGGGACTGACTGTTCCAGAACTATGGTGAAAGTTGATCTGAGCATCCTCAGTGATCACCATCTTTCATATGAAAGCTTAGTGCTACAGTACCCTGGAGATGTGTGAGGTTTGAAGGGTCAAAGTGCAAGCTCAGACGAACATTAGAAGTAAATATGATTACAAATTTAATTATCTTTTTTACACACTTTGTGGGAGTATTTTTCTAGTACTAATCATATTAAGGCTTACTAAAAGTGTTTGTTGCCCCCTATCCAGCAAAGTTTCCTGAACTTCAAATGGACTTTCTGAAGTGGGAACACTTGGGCTAACAACAGGGTCTGGTCAAGATTTCTCTTTTACTGTAACTAAAATTTTATTTACGATTATGAAGAAGCACACTTGATCTCCTTTACATTAGCATCGTGTTTACGTCAGTAAGATTGTACCAGTATCCCTACAGGAAACTTAGCAAGGGTTTATTGCACAAAATTAAGGGTGTCAGAGTTTCTCTAAACTGTGTTTCTGCTCCGTCAGATTGAGGGTTGTAATCTTGAATTGATCCAGAAGGCATTCCCAGAGGAAATTTCATTTCTTTTTGTGCCAAAAAAGGCTGCAACTTTACTAAGAATTGCAGTGGTACTCCATATTAATGGCTGTGGCCACCTCCCAGCCCAATCCCTAGCTTGTCCTCTCATCCATTTTACTCCATACAGGTTCTTTTACCATGTTCATTCCCCTTCATATCTGAACATGTAGTAGAAGACAATACCTTAGCATGACATGGTATTTGAAAGGGGTAGAAGTCATACATATTAATATATTTTTTTAATGGGAAGTTGTAAAATAGACCCCCTTTTTACTCAAGCAAATACTTTCTGCACTACCAAAACTCCTACAAATGTGGGCAAGACTTCTGTGCACTTCTCATGAGGGTTCAGTACATTGAACAACGAGACAGGGGGGTAGGATGAGAATTTCACCTGATGCATATATTTTGAAATATGAATGCCATTAATAATTTCAGACATCATGGATGTTTTGCATATATAAAAGGAGTACATAAAAGAGGTGGGAAAACTATAGATTTTGACTGTTAATTCTGCATGTAAAAAAATTGTTCTTTCTTTTTGCTGACAAACAAACTTTTACACTGAGTTTATACTTACTATACTTCAGTCCTCTTTTGGATCATTCATTACTTCTCTGTAATGTTCTCTTTGTCCCTATACTGTCTCAAGTGTGTATTTTCTTTTCTTTTCTTTTTGTTTTTTTCTTTCTTTCCTTTTAACAGGTTTTTTGACATGGTGAACAGTATCACTGAAGAAATAGGGAAGACTACAGAGGAAGGGGAATGTGATGGAGACTCTCTAGAGGTATTTTTACTTCCTCCCCCCCCAGCATATGAAGAATTTTGGGCTTCTAGCATGGCATTTCACTGAAGGGAGTAAATTACTCATCCTTCTCTGGAAGAAGTTAGACAAGTTATTGTTTACAAAACTTTATCCTCTACTGTTCATAAACTAATTATTTTTTTTAGTGATGCTCATACAGTTTTTATAACCAGCACAGCTAAATCTCTCGTATTTCAGTTAGCGTACTCACTTGAGAAGGTACTTAACTCTGGAATTCTCCAGTCTTGCTCGTTACATACAAGGTGGCTCTTGTAATGGTTACTTCAGAGTGTAATCATAGCCAGGCAGTATTAGCATTTTTTGAAATTTAAAAGACTGTTTGTTGTCTGTTTCATGCATCACTGGAATCGTGTACACTTACATTACTGCAGGTCGTCTGCACGGCAAGTGAGGATATCCCCAACTGCAGTAGGGGAAGGCTTGTCCTTGCCAGTTGCCATCTGCAGGCAAGCACAGCAGCGAACAGCGGCCTCAAATCAGATGATGGTGTTGGTGCTGCTGGGAGTCTGTTTATACCCTTAGCCCAGTAACTCATGCTGAAGCTTAGGATGCCCTACTTCTGCTACCACCACTGTTAGCGAAGTTATAGCTTGCCTGGGCATGCCATTACACACTGTGTTCTCACCTTGGGTTTCTATCTGCACATAGACATCGTTGAAAAGTGAGTACAGGGCCACTGGGTGCAATGCAGTGCTTGGGGTGTTTAGGCTTTCTTTTAGGTGACAGGGAACAGGATAGAATATCTAAACCCCTGTCCTATCACATGAAAGTCTAGTCTCCCAAAGCTCTAGAGACATCCAGAACTAAGAGAGTGAGTCAGTACTGGGTAATGAACGCAGACAGCCCTCTGTCCCAGTTTTAATGTTGGCGGTTTAGAACACATCTGAAATCAGAGATGAGACAAAGAGAAACCACTAGAGTCACTTGTGGGACAGAAAAATACCCTATAGCGAGAACCTTAGGGTGCCCATTGTGTTTATTTTAGCAAAAAGAAAAGCAGTGGGTGACTTGATTACAGTGAGTAAGTATTTTTACAGGGAAAATTACTATGTGCTAATGGTTGTTTTAATGTATTGAAGAAAAAATAATGAAATACAGTGACATTAAAGAAATTTGAATAAAGAGGTGTGACTTTACCATTAGAGTAATTAATTGTTGAAACAAAGTACTAAAAGAAATAGTGGATTCTCTCTTTAAAAAGAAAGCAGTCTTTATTTGGAGGAAAAGAAAAAATACTTTATCTAGGCATGAGCTACTGGGCTTAGCATGGGAGTGAGCGTGTGAAATTACACGTCTGTGTTACACAAGAAGACAGATCAGATAATCTGTCTAATGACTGTTTCTGGACTGGCCTTAAATGCTCTGAAATTCCAGTTCAGCTGAAACTACACTTACTACACTGCAATCCTGACTAACCTCCATTGGCACAGTCTGCTGGCTGACCTGGCACAGGCAAAAATTGAGGTTGTGCTGTTTTTGGAAGATGCGGTCAGGTCAGGAGAGCATCTGGAACGAATTAAGCGTACCCTGCCTTGCTTTCGATGTCTGTGTGGGAGCCCAACTTCTCAGGTTGGCGCAGAGTGCCCTCTCTCGTCCTCTCTTGTTTTTACAGCACCTGCCCGCAGAATTGCAGATGCTCTGGAGTAAGACATGCAGTTGTCACTGCCTGGAACAGATAAAGGCTAGCTTAGCTTTATGCACTTACCTGAAATGAGTACCTTGGAAGCCAGTGCTTCCTGTACAGTCAGTGGAGAAATACAGGCATGTCTGCACGGTATCCAAAGTGTCACCTTGAAGTGTTTTTCTTTCCTTCTCCATGGTGGGCAGGAAGCAGCTAGTGTCCTAGGTGCCTTAGTTATGAGCACAGTGTCAGATAGGTTAAATCTTATCCCTCTGTTTCATTTCATGTTGTTGTTTGCTTTGCAGTATGATTATGAATATGATGAAAATGGCGAGCGAGTCATTCTGGGGAAAGGAACTTACGGCATTGTATATGCAGGACGAGATCTGAGCAATCAAGTCAGAATTGCTATTAAAGAAATCCCAGAGAGAGACAGCAGGTATAGTAACTGTGGTTGATTCCAAATTTTGTGCGTTCCCTAATTTCATCAGTAATGTGATCAACCAGTTTGCTGATCAAGGACCGCAAGGCTCTTCTACAAAGCTGCCAATGAATTCCCTGTCTGTGGTATATAATGGTGTTCCCTGTCTTTGTAACTAGTCATTGCCAAGTTGCAGAATAGATTATGATCACAACTGAGAATTTAGATGTTTACTGGTCTTGGTACTAGTAGTTTATAATATTTTTTTTTTTCTTTCCAAAAGAAGTATTGCTGAAGCACAGAATCTCACTCAAACACCTAGTGATAATTCCTATCTACTTAGACATGCTGAGGCATGTCCTTATAAAAGAACTATTGAACTTCACGTTTTGTGGAGTCCTTTAAACTTCTGAGCCTGAATTGTTGGTAAAGAGATTTTCCTTTCTTGTTTGCACATTGTTTATTATGAAGCCCCTTAACATTAGAATAAATCACATTGAATGATCTTTTTATCCACATTTTTTAGAAACAGAGTCTCATTATATATGTATTGCCCTCTCTCACTTACAAAGGTTGGCGTGTAAAGACCAGATTCTTCATGTCCTTTGTACTTGTATATCTGCAGTCTTGCAGCGTATGCTATTTTGAATACATAGCTTTCCATAAATACTGTAATAAATATGAGAGCAAGTTTGAAGATAAGATTTTTCAGATGAAACCGACTGTATTAAACTGTCAAGTTATTCTTAAATTCTACATTGGCCTTTGGTTTTTGTAGTCAAGTGTTGTACAAGCTGCTTCTTAACAAGTGACTTGAGTGCCTGGATCTTTAAAGTGCCTCTCAGACTGTAAAATATTATCAAAGACTGTAATTCAGGCTTATGTTCAGGAAAGCTACGAAAAGTAGAAAATAAAGTCATTGCCATTTGTGAAGGAAGCTCTTCTGATGGAACACTGCTTGGTAGCAGGAGGTAAAATACTGAGTGTACCAACTGGTGAATTTTTGTCCCATCATTTCAGTCAGTAATGGATTCCGTATTTCCAAGTTTCTTGTCTTCTCTTGCCCATTTGGCTTTTTTGGTTTACTACTATGATCTCTAATGGATAGCTTATCCTTCAGCAGGATTTCTCATGTTTTGGCGTACCGCATTTCCTCTGTAGGAGGAAATAACTGTATCCTTGTTTGTGCAGTGTTCAGTCTGCAGCTAATACCAGGAAGGAAGCTGGTTTTACTTGTCCCTACATAGCAGTTGTCTTAAACAGACTGCCAGTATTCAACACAGTAGATACAAGAGGCTATTCTAACCCACCACAGTGGCTGTTATTCTTCTCACTTTTATCTAGAAAGTGTGTCCCTGGGGGTAAAACCACCGGTTGTGGAAAAGGAGCGTGATTTTCTACAACCTATTCATCATCAAGTACTGTTATTTAAGTGGTATTGGAGCCTAGATGTTGGCAGGACACTGTGTGATAACTCTTATTAAAAGTTTTCTTTGTGTAATTTACACACTGGAAGGTCAGTAATGCCAGCTGGTGCCCTAGCTCAGTTTCTTTTTCATGGGTCTCTCTTGTGGGCCTGCCTTCGGTTATTCTGTCCTCAGTCGTTCTTTTCTTTGACGTTTCAAAAATGAATCCTTCTAAATCTTTTTGAATCCATGTGTATATTGGCTGTTCAATATCGATATGTGTGGTGTAGTAATTTTTCCATACTCAGAATATTTTAAAGATACTAGAACTTAGATTATGGAAAAGGGAATCCTTCCATCCTCTGTATTGCTATGGTAAATTTAACTTCAAGATGTGTTACAATTTCTTAGAAAGCATTGCCTCATTAGATAAAACAATCTCTTGACTCAAAATAGAGTTGCAGTTTTGTATGTGCCAGGAAGAAATTTGTTGCTTATAACAACTGTGGTTAATAGAAAGACATCCCCAACAGAGCTACTTAAAAAAAAAAAACAACCGTATTTTTCTTCTCCAATATGCATTTTAAAAGAATTTCCAATGGAAAAGGTTTGAGGTTCAATATGCAAAACATACTGGGAAAGTTATTATTAAGAAGCTGTTGGTCTTTCATCTAGACTCTCAAAATATTTACAGGCTTCCAGGACAAATTTCAAATGTTATTCTTTTAATGGCAAAGTAAGAAAAATTTATGAATTCATTTCTGATTAATTATAACCTGATCTTTTAGCATTTTGAAAGAAATCTATAGAAAGGAAAGGATTAATCTCTGAAGGTAATTCTTACCATTTTCAAAGTAAAAATTACTGTATTTTGGATTCATAAGAAATAATTAAGTTCTGAGTCAGAGCATGGCCAGAAATGCAATGATTTCTGTGCAAAAAGCAGTGAGTCTTTGCTACTGCTATATGTTAAATACAAGGTATGGAATAATTTACTTAATTGTCAGGAAATGTTAGACGACAGAGTCACATTCTGAAAGAAAAGGAAACATTCCTGCAGTGCTGTTGCCCTCAAATGCATTTCTAGTACTACAAAATAGTACCAGTGGCTGTATCAATTTTCCAAGTTAAAGTAAAATCATGTTAGGTATATAATAAGATCTAACTTTCTAAGATTTGGATTTTTTTTTTCTTCATACCGTTTAAAGTCTCCTAATGACTAAATTCTAAATTAAATGCTTCGTGCCACTGGAGAATTTTCTTATGGCTTTATTTTATTTGCTAAATTATTTTAGTTGCTCAAGACTCAATTAACTGTGCAGTTTAAATATGCAGGGGAAGAATTATAATGGTCTTGCTGTTGCTGCTCTGAATGAATATCCCATTAGTAGAACTCAGGAATATAATCTTTGATGATTTTGTATTTCTGAGTGACTAACAGCGTAGTCAGAATCTTTAGTCATGTGTGGAGAGGCAAGCCAGAACTCAAATTAGTTTTAAGTAAATAGACTCAGAGCTGTGTAATCACACTTTTCATTAACCAAATATTTTCCTTGTTTTCCGCAACAGTTGTTTTCCATAGGGATTTTCAGATGCCCACTTTTTTTTCTTTTCCCTCCACTTTTTTAAGAGTTCAGCCTCCACTTATAGCTTGATGCTGCTGTTCAGGTGAGCTGATGACCATCTGGGATGGGAGCCCACAGGCACTTTTCCCCTAACAACTTCAGTTGCCTTCGTGTTTTGATTGCATTCCTGGCACTCGGCTGGGTCCAGGAAGAGCCGGCTCCTGGACTTGAGGCAGCAGGAAGCTGCCCCTCCTCCCAGTAATTAAATAAAAGGTTTCTGCCCGTTCATTAGGGGAAGAGAATGTACAGGTGTCAGCGCGAAGTCTGTGCTGAGAGCAACCTGGTGAAGGTGGCAGGAGAACTACTCCTTTTGGGGGTGAGTAGCTGCAAGGTGGAGTTTGCAGTTACGTTCAGTCCTCCCTCAGTGTAAGCATCCGAATGTGTCTTCCACTTGCCCTGCAAGACTGCAGCTCCTTCTCACATCTGAACTGACAGGAGGAGGTCTGTGTCCTTCATCTAGTTTTTTCAGCTGACCTGAAAGTCTGACTGCAGATGTTAGCGCTTGAGTGAAAATAGCCACCAGGCTCTCAGCATGTCATCCGCATTTTGCCAGGCAGATCACAGAATCTGGCAGCTGACCTGCGTCCAACGTCCCATGGTTGGAAGAAGAGTGTTAGGGCTGGCCCTGGGAACACATCAGCTGCTGAGCTCTGCTGGTGTTCCATGTCGGAAGAGAATTCGGGCTCCAGAAACCTTCTTGGCAAAAAGACTGCTGAAAAGCTTACATCTCTGAAAAATGTTTTACCTTGAACTAAGTTACATTTGATGAAATTGTTTGGATCAGTTCTTCTGAATATCTCCCCATGAAATGATTCCCGTTTTCTTACTCTGATAGCTATTCACTCTTGCTTGCAGATAAGACTTCTACTTTAATTAAAATTTAAATGGTGATCTGTTTTAATTTTTGGGGTGATTTTAATTATACTCTAACTTTATGGCTTACTAGTTCACTTTGGCATTGGTCTGCTTGCCCAACTGTTTATTCTCTTTGAGTTAGGCTGGAGAGGAATTCATTTTCCACAAATTCTGTTTTACTCAGTCTATGTACATTTATAACATTTTGTGTGTGTACGTATACACAATATTATATATATTTTGTTTTGTGTATTTATATATGAATATGTAATTTTTTAGTATGTGGTGGTCACAACCACTGTTGTTAAATGCATCTAACACATAGTCATTCTCAGTGTAAACATGTTTCATGGGATCTTAAATAGATTTTCAGCTACTATAGTAAACACAAGACTTCCTTCCCGAAGGTCAATATTGAATAAACTGCTGCTTTTCTTTCCAGGTACTCCCAGCCTCTGCATGAGGAAATAGCTTTGCACAAGCATCTCAAACATAAGAACATTGTCCAGTATTTGGGTTCTCTTAGTGAGAATGGCTTCATTAAGATATTCATGGAACAGGTGCCAGGTGGTAAGTTGTGGGGAAGACTGGTTTGGTGGTTGGCTGGTTTGTTTGGGGATTTTTTTAAACATTTTAAAAGTATAAAACCTATAACACTGCAACAAGATACATTTCATGCAAACATAATATTCTTTAATATCCCTTTCCTAAATTAAAGGGGAAAACTGTGTCTTCAAAGTGCGTGAGTCCTCTTATTCAGTATTTAGCTAGGATGTGCTACAGAGACAGCTCAGATCATTGCTGTGGCAGGCAAGTTCCTTTTACTTACAGATCAGAGATGATCTGTGGTCATCCTACAGGAAAGACTGTAGCTAGCCTGAGATGGGTGAGCCCTCCGTAGGTACCTAACGCAAGAGAATGGCGATTGCTGCTTCTGTTTGAGACCAAAGAACTCGCAGCAGCCAGGCGCAACAAAAATCCCACTTCTTGAGCTGAGCTTTTCAAGAAACTCTGGAGCTGGTGTGTGTAGAAAGACATACACATGCACATCCGTCCTTTTTCGCTCTTTTACAACATTCCTCTGGGGCAGCTTCTCTCCAGGCGTAGGAGAGAGATGAGCACGTTGAATAAATGGCTTCTGATCTACCTGCCTGACAAAGCATATGCTCCTCTGCTGCAGCTGAGGCCAGTGGAGATCCTGAGACTCTTTTTAATTGCTCAGGCCAGTGATGATGCAAGTTAGCATTCTCCTGGAGGGGCCTTTGGTGATAGAAGAGGTGTCTACACTTGGTGTGGGATTAACGTTTGCTGTTAGTTTTTTTTTTTCCTTTGGGGGAGAAAGCAGAATTTAGTTAGATTTTTACTCTCACTTTTTTGCTCTCCAAATTTATAGGCAGCCTTTCTGCTCTTCTACGCTCAAAATGGGGACCATTAAAGAATAATGAGCAGACAATTGGCTTTTACACCAAGCAGATTCTTGAAGGATTAAAATACCTCCACGATAATCAAATAGTGCATCGGGACATAAAGGTAAGAATTTGAAGGGAATTAAGTCTCATAGTGTTATGTAACTGAATAACCATTTATTTGTCCTGTAATTTAAAAACTTTTTCCTGAAAGTTCTTCATTGTCACATACCCTTTCTGCAGTTCTGAACTGTGGGTTAGGTAAGTCAACCATTGTTAATTTGAATTTGCACCAACAAAATATGTGTTTTTTTATTTTAGAACAATTGATATATAGCCACATAAGATGTGATAGAGGATATTTTTATTTCTGTTTTCAATGACATGATTGAGCTTCCATAAAAGTTTATTAGAAGTGAAGAATATTGTGGATGGGATATTAGCAGGTTCTTTTTCAAGGAGACTGCTGATGAAAAATTTCCTTTTTAAAAAAAGAAAAAAGCCTTTTTCTCTCTCAGTATTCTTTAACTGAATTCCTGTAGTAGGGGAAGTTCATGTTGAGGTGAAGTTTCTGATAATAGGATTACATAAGACAGGAACACTATTGATTCCTCTTAGATCTCCCCTCTTAAGAGCCTTAGGAAGTAATTGTTACTTACTAAAGAGTGCATTAAAGAAATAGGCTATGCAAGAAGTCTTATATGAAGAGTCAGCAGAGAAAAATAATTGCTCTGAATGTTCTGCTCCTCAGGGTGATAACGTGCTTATCAACACTTACAGTGGAGTGTTAAAGATTTCGGACTTTGGAACTTCCAAGAGACTTGCAGGAATCAACCCGTGTACTGAAACTTTCACTGGTATGTTCCCAGAGGAGACACTCTTTCCTCACTCCAGCTGTGCATGTAGGGTCAGAATCCACAGACACTGAACTTTGACTTCAAATCCATGTAAAATGTTGCTGCAAGAATGACTGTTTTTCTATACCTAATGTTAAGCTATACACTGTACTTGTATGCACTGTTCAAAGAGAATCCTGTNTTGGAAGTTCCACTTGAGACATGCAAGTCCTCTACAACAGAAGAGCTGTCTCTTTCCTATGTTGTGTTTGAGTCTGTCTCTTCTGCGTGCATGGCTTTTTCGTCTTGCTGTTCAAAGGGCAACTTCTTTTTTTCTTTCATGACTAGCTTGGACATCCTGGCTTCATCTCCAGAATTGCCTACATACAGAGCCTGTCATGAACTTGATCCTCATTCTGCTTGATAATTTGATTTGGATGTTAAATCATGCAGTGCTACTGCATTGAATAATTGTGCAAAATGAGAAGTGACTGTTACATCCTCTGCTCTTCCACTTCTGCTCTTAAGTGGAACAGAATGCAGAATGATGTGTCAGGTTGATTCCCTTACTTCAGAAATAGTGTTCATATTGCCTGCTGGTTTAGGTTCAGATTTCAGGTTTCACTTCTTTTCCTCTCTGGATGCGATTCAGAATGATCTTCCTTATTTTAATCTTAATCTATAATACAGTAAATTAAAATTATGTCTGATCCAAAGCTCACTGAAACCTTGTAATAGTTGTCATTGACTTTGAAAAGTGATATCATCAGATCAGTAGATGGTATTAGATGCTCTTCTAGCACAAGTAATATTTTGAGTAGTATTTTGAGTTTTCTGTAGAACACATATGGAAATCTTTGAATTTTTGAATAATAAAGAGTATTTTTTTAACTCTCCCACTATTGCTCACACCCCAATGATTTTGGTCCTCTTGTCCTTTAGCTATCTGTTTGCATCATTTGTGCACCTAAGTGAAAAAATGAGTGTGTTTTAAACAGGTACCCTTCAGTATATGGCACCAGAAATCATAGACAAAGGGCCGCGTGGCTACGGGAAGGCTGCCGACATCTGGTCTTTGGGATGCACAATCATTGAGATGGCTACAGGGAAGCCCCCGTTTTATGAACTGGGAGAACCACAAGCAGCTATGTTTAAGGTCAGACATCTTCCTTGTACAACTCAGACCAGTATTTGTAAACACAGGAAATCTTGTGACTGTTTTGGAGAAGCTAGAACTAGAGATGGCAGGAAAAGAAGATAAAGGAAATGCTTGGTTAGTGAGGATGTTGGGAAGAATGAGCTGATTCAACTGAGTGGGAGTGCTGCGTAGTTTTGAAGAGAGTAATGCAGCAATAGCAGCTATTCAGTAGCCTGGGTGTTTAAAAAAAAAAAAAAAACACACATACACACAACTGAAAAAAAAAACAAAAACAAAAAAAAAAAAACCAACCGAGAAAAGCAGCAGTGAAGCAGTTTTCTGCTTGACGAGAGCCTCTACTTGCAGTCGTGGGTTATTTTTAATGTAATTGTTTATACAGTTT
>Ga0065711_1040885_pt1 | contig 16600 bp, 14 predicted proteins | sample Hoacrofraction12_FD_59098 | JGI IMG/M metagenome (GOLD analysis project Ga0065711, IMG submission 59098) | Hoatzin crop microbial communities from Cojedes, Venezuela - Epithelial fraction 12 v2 (version 2) | ecosystem: Host-associated > Birds > Digestive system > Esophagus > Crop | place... | reverse complement strand
CCCCCGCCGCCCCGTGGCTCCTGCGCAGGCCCCGCCCGCCCCGGGAGCGCCGGGCGCTCCGCCGGTCCCCGCTCTGCCGCGCGGGTCGCACCGTGGCGCCCCAGCTGCCCGGTCACAGCAGGGGCAGGGGGGAGCCCGACTACCAGTGCGTGTTTGTTAACTCCGAGGTGTGGCCTCTGGGGCGCCACGCGTCGTGTGAGCTGTCAGTTACTGCCCGCGCGGGCTGGTGAGCGGGCAGCGGGGGTAACGGCGTGGCCGAACGGCTGCGGCCGGGGCAGCGAGGAGGCGGCTGACCAGCAAGTAAACGGCGGGCAGAGCGTGTCTGCGCGCTGAGGTGGCACGACGTTGTGAGCAGAAAAATGAGGAGACAAACGCACTTGAATTGCTTATTGAAAGTAGTGTTGAATGGGGCTTTTGGTTTGGGTTGGGTTTTTTTGGCATGAGGAGGAGAGTGTCACCATAGCTGACAGTTGGTCATAGTACTGGTGACTTTTGGCTTTGCGTAGAGGCTGCCCAGGGAGGCTGTGGAGTCTCCTTCTCTGGAGATACTCAAGACCCGCCTGGATGCAGTCCTGTGCAGCCTGCTGTAGGTGACCCTGCTTCGGCAGGGGGGTTGGACTAGATGACCCACAGAGGTCCCTTCCAACCCCGACCGTTCTGTGACTCCGTGGTTTTTAAAAGGGCCTACCCTGAGGATTTACCCATATTGAGAAACAGTTTCTGTCACGTGTGAAGACAGCTTCCAGTAGGCAGGGTGATCCCCTGGCGCACGCAGGAGGTGCAGAAGGAACTTCTGTCTCCGTTACACTGCAATGCTAAACTTCACAGTGGGTTTCTAGGCCTAGCGGGGAAGAGCAGACAGTCAGTGAAACAATCTTCAGTTCTTGGATTTTGCATGTTTTGATGCTCGTGACAGCAACACAAGATTTTAGATAGATAGAATTGTCATAATGTTCCAGTTTTTTTCAAACTGCAAATTTGTAGGTTGCAAATGTGTAAAATGGCTGTGTTTGTAGTGCTAGCACACATGACAGGAAGAAACACAGCAAGTGAGGCTGAAGTTTAAAAGTATTCTGTAAGAGGTTATTAATTTTTAATTAATACTAGCTTATAGTTTCAACAAGTTGAATGCAGATGTTGGTATAATCTAAGCAGTGAACAGCAAGAAATGATAACTCGTGGTAAAAACACTCTGTTTTACCCTGTAATGTAAGGATCCAGTATTCCCTCTGTGCCTTGATGTACAAAGATAATTAAGACATTTCCCATTTACCATCTTTTATCTAAGATGCATATATTAAATTGCATTAATCTTTCTTCAGAGTTAATATAATCTATTGTTTTTGTCATTTATACGTTCCTTCTGATTTGTCAATGTTGCTGTTTCTTTTATAGTCAAATGAAAGAAAACGCTGCACAGTACTCCCATGTGTGAGATTAGCAAAGCTGGTGTAAAGAGGAATTATTACCTCTCTGGCTTTAAGAATCAAACCTGGTGTATACATTTGTATATGCGACATTTGCTTCTCTTGAAATAGTACAAACTCGTCTAACACATGCATTGCCAGGGACGGCTCAGAGACGAAATACGCCGTCTTTCCTTTTTTTCTATGTCTAATATCTGTTACATGTTATGTTTTTACATACATCCTTCGCTTTGCAGCCCCTCCAAACCCCCCATATTTTTCTGTTTATTTCCCACCTTTTCTCAGCAGTCTGGCTGGTGAATAGCTGTGTAACTACGTCCCGCTTCTGCTCTCATGGGGTGAAATTGTGAATACGGAGGAGCTGCATTTGCAAAAACAGCCAAAATGGATAGGTACGATAATCATTAACAGGATGGGTTACTTGGAAGCTGAAAAATAGATTTGTGTACCTTAACTGCCATAAAAAGAGCCAAAATAGACTGAAGCGATGCAGTGTTTTAGTTTAATTGGTGTCTGTTGCCATATAATGCGTACAGAAACCATAAGACGTTTTCCTTTATCAAGGTTTGTTTTGTTTGAAAGAAGGAAATAGTGAATTACAGTCTTGGAAGGCTTTCTGTATGTATAGCAGAAATGGAAGAGGGGTTGATTGTAATAGAAGTAGGGAATTTGCCCATACGATTGAAATAGTTGTCAATTAAATAATGATCTGAATAGGATAGATTGTAGATAATGTGATGGACTCTGATGTATGTTGAAAGAAGGCAGCATGTCTCAGAAAGTTTTATTCCAGGTCTAGTCCAATCTGGTTCTCTGGAGTCCTGTCTGCCTTGTAAGGCTGGAAGTGACGTTGCCATGGCCCTTTGGGCTCCTGGATCTCACTGCCTGCTTAAGCCCACGCTGGCTTCACGTTAGCTGCCAACGAGTCGGACTGGGGAGATGAACAGGCTGCAGACTGCCCTTGCTGCCGGCGTGGTGGGTGTGCGGCTGGGCGAGCCCCCGGCCATGTCTGGCTGGAGGGGTGGCTGCGAAGCAGAGAGGGGTGGCTCTGTGCGGGGCGTGGGACAGGAGGGCAGAGCTCGGGCAGCTCCGGGAGAGGCTGGGGACGTGATCCCGTCTGGAAGTGCAAAATGGGCGTGTGGGCGTCGGACAGCACCTCGCAACACCGCTGTACGTTCGTAGCATTCAACAGAGCCATTTCAGTCCACTTAATGGTATCTTGGCAGAAAAAAAAATTCTAATGTGAAAGAAACCAAACAAAAGAAAAGAAGTAGAAGGCTGCTGCTTGGGGGGAGGATAATATGATATGTTTAAAGGAAACCTTTATTAAGTTCAGTTTGGCATAATTATGCCTGTGCAAAAGAAAATGAGTAATATACAACAGGCCAAAGACGCTGCCAGATATTGGAAGGTATAGTTGCATAGGCCCAAATGGATCTCTTAAAAATAATCAAGCAGTTTTGGGGGAGGAGGAGGTTTTCCACATAAACTTTGCATGTGCATGAACTGCACTGCTCCGGAGCTGTTTGTCTTGAGGGTTTACATAGGCCTGAGTCTGCATTTTTACCTTTTTTTGCAAAGTTAAATCCACTTAATTGGAAGTCAGCTTGACCTGTCGTAGTTCCTGAAAAATCTCTCTGTATCATCTGGCCCTACTGATCTCCATTTAATGTAATTCTTTCATTAGCTTATTCTCCTTTAACGCCCTGAGCAATTTTTCATTTGTCTTTTAACTCCACACAATTCTTCATGCTTCCTTTAAAATGCCAAAAGGAGAATTCCTATTTGTAATGCTGATTTATCCTTCTTTTGTAATGGTTTGCTGTTTCTTCTTACTTGTTGTAAACTTCTAAATCTTATGTTGCTTTTAACTCTTTAGAAGTAATTTACCTCCACTTGCATTGTTTAGACTAATACATTTTTATGAAAGCTGTATGCTCCGCCCTGTTTCTTCCTACTTACTTTGAGCCTGTTGACCAACGTCAGCCAAAATTGACAAAGGGGCATCAGTGTACAAAGTTTTTACGGGTTTTATGAAAATCATTAAGTTGGTAGAGGGGCAGTGACCCAAATTAGTGTGTCTGCTGATGGAGAATCTGCAGCATGATTTCAAGTTGTCTGCTCTGTTAGACCTGATGTAAGCTGGGCAGCTGGCTGATGCAGAGCTCTGAACCAGTCAGCGGTTTCTGCCCTTGGCTGAGCTGATGGGGAGCGTGGCCGGGTTTCACGACAACGCTGTGAGAGCTCCAGGCTGTGGCTGGAGGAAGCCTGGAGTTTGCACTGCGGACGTGAAGTTGTGTAGGGTGCGTGTGTGAGATAAGTGGTTTGCACCTGATCTTGAAGTGCCCTAGGTGGATGGTTCTTAAAATTGAGCTCTGTAAAGCCATAATTTTCGTGGAGCAGCCTTCAAACCGTGTTAATCGGTGAAATTTTGAGTTAGAAGCTGGTGTCTATGCTGGTCTGCACATGATTCCCGGGCTTGACAGCAGGAAGTTTGTTGAAGTTTTGTGCCTGTTGGCATAATCTATAAATAGATTTTTCTTTTTAAGAGGGGAAGAAATCCGGAAGGAGAACGTATTTGTATTCTTCTCTTAGATCTTAGAGCACCTCCACACTGAAAAGATAAAATCCCAATTTTCAGTTTGGAGTTGTTTTGGGGGGTTTTTGGGTGTTTTTTTAAGGAGGAGAGATTGGGGGTTGTGCTGCTTTTTTTCCCTGCTGCCTTTTCTGAAAGGTGGTTTAACAGGATGTTTGGGGAAATGTGACATTACTGGGTTTTGGCATTCCAGGAGAGCTTGAAGTGGATCCAGCATATCATCTTATGCATTCCCTTCTGCACAGAATGTCAGGAGTAATTCGTGTTGTTGACAGCTATGTCAACATGTGAAACTGAATGAAGGACCGGAAAGAAACAAAAAGCTAATAACAGAAGAGGCAAGAGAGATGTAAACACTTGTTTAGTAAACTTTCTCGCTATCATGAGTAAGAGGGTCAAATAGTGCAGCCTGTCCTTATCTGTTACCACAAGCACCTTCTTGTTGGCAGCGTTCAAGCGAAAGAGAGCTGTTTGTACATCTATGTGTGTTTTGTGAGTATGGGAAATGAGCAGTTTACCCAGGAAATGTGCACAGTGGATTTATATAGAGGCATACAAAAGTCACTTTGATTTGTCTCCGTTTGTTCAGTTATTCACCCCACTTCAAGATAATGCTTCCAAAAATTCTGCGAAGTATGGTCTCACTTGTACCTGTTGCAAATATTAGAAATGTGGTTTGTCTGCCAGGCAGTGCGAGGCATCATGTTAGTTGTAGTTTGATGCCTCTTCGGCAATGGAAGAGTCACCTCTGTTGGTTCAGTGATTACCACAGTGTGGTAATCCTGTGCTAAACTAACTGGCAACTCCAGTATAGGCCGTTGAAGAAACGTTCATTCTATTTTGAGACGTGCTTAGTCATCCCTGTTTTGGCCTCTGACAGGGTACGGGCATTGCTCCTTATTTTTTCGCGGTGAAGCAGCTGAATGCGTTCATGGGAAGGCCAGTTTGTGAGAAAGAGTTTGTGGTGCTGGAGACAGTGAATTCTGGAGTGCTGTGTTACTGCCCAAGTGTGTTGTGTACTGCTAGCAGAAATCAGAGAATACGTTCCACGTTCCGCTGTGCGTTGGTAAACCTAGCAGTTTACATCATACAGATATGGAGCCGCTGCTAAATATGGGACAAACATATGTAAGAGGATCTTTATTAGTAGGGAATACGATACAGCCCTTCTATGTCCTGAAGACAACATTCAGCTATAAATATTTCTTCACTGTTGTAATAGAAAATTTCAGTAGAGAGACTTACCTTTAATTTGGCTTTTTTCTAATAGTTGAACCTGCTTGTTTGTTTGCTTTACTTGTGGTTTGGTGTAGGCCGTGTAAAACACATTCATATCCTTAATTATTAGCATGCTTTGTGTTGATTTTTGGAGGTGATCTTGTGTGCAGATCTAGTAAATTTTGTGTCTAACTGAAGTGTTACATAAATGAAAATATTTTCTCTTATCAGAAATAAAATGCTTTCTATGGGGACTTTCGATGCCAGGACTCTTCTGAAGACTTACTTTGTTGCTTGGCTTAAAGGAAGATGATGTTGTTAATGAATTCTGAGCATCCTTCAGGAGGCTGATGACCCTGCCATCGTTGGTGAATGCTGTAATGGGCAACTTCAGAGGGTAAAGACAGTGTTTTTGTGAGACTGTTTCAAGCTGGTGCTCTGATATAGGAAGCAGTGGATTAAGTTTTTGATTTAGTTTAACTGCTGAAACTCTTTTCACTCTTAAAACCATTCACAAATCATGGGGACAAATTAGAGGAAACATTTTGTTGGAGTAGCTGTCCAGCTTTCTACATGAGCTGTCTTTGAAGGGTGTGTTTACTCTCTAGGTTGTGACATGGTCTAGATATACTTGAGCGAGCTTGAAATGAACTACTTCAGGTCCTGGGAGCAGTCTTACTGCAAAATACAAGCAGTGAAACAACTTAGGTTTTGTTGAGATGTGTACTACTGCAGCCTGACTAGGTACCTGAATACTTTGTTTACAGTCAGTTTTAGTTTAAGTAAGTATTTCAAAACCATGCTACAGATAATTTTAGCAGTGCCTTCAGATACTCTACAGTTGTTTACTGCAAGGGTCAGATTTCATTTCATACTTGATTTAATTTCTGTAAGTCAGTGCAAGATTTTTTCCTCTTAATAAACCCCTGAAAATGTGTTTCTGTTAATAAACCCCTGAATAGTTTTTATTATTAAGTGCTTAATTTAACCTTTAGTCTTTTCGTTGCTTGAGAGCTAGTTTTGACCAAGGTTTCTTTGTAGTCTTCTCTTTTTTTAAACATAGTAAGTGGGAAGCTACACTTAGTAGCTTCCAACTAAATAACTGTCTTAAAATAAAATGTAATAGGTTGCCCAGAGACGTGGTAGATGCCCCATCCCTGGAAACATTGAAGGTCAGGTTGGATGGGGCTCTGAGCAACTTGATCTAGTTGAAGATGTCCCTGCTCATTGCGGGGGGGGTTGGGCTAGGTAACCTTTAAAGGTCCCTTCCAACCCAAACTATTCTGTGATTTGAATAGTTTATTAGTGTTTTAGTAGCAGTACTTTAAAAGGATATTCGAAAGCGTACAGTTTGCTTTCTAAGAATGTTTTATCTGCTCACTATGTTTATTCATTCTGTTTTATCAGCTCTTTTCCAAAACACCACAAGCAGTTAATGCACTTTACAAAGGACTCCTGACCTTTTGCATCTTCCCAAGTCGTATCTAGATGTCACCAGTGTTTCCCATGTTAACAGTTCTGAGCATGTTTTACTATATGTGCCTTCGGCGCCGAGCTAGGACAGCGACGAGAGGAGAAATGAACAGCCGGAGGGCTATCGAATCAAACACCCGCGCCTTACCTATCAATGTTGAAATAGTTCAGTACGCCAAAGAGGTGTTGGATTTCAGCTCGCACTATGGTAGTGAAAACAGCATGTCATATACCATGTGGAATTTAGCAGGTATTCCGAACGTGTACCCGAGTTCTGGTGACTTTACTCAGACGGCCGTCTTTCGAACTTACGGCACCTGGTGGGATCACTGCCCTAGCGCTCGGCTGCCCTTCAAGAGGACACCGTCCACCTTCTGTAGCCAGGACTACGTGGAACTTGCTTTTGAGGAACCAGTTTATCCCACCGCTGTGCACATTCTGGAAACGTATCATCCCGGAGCTGTAGTTAGGATTTTGGCATGCTCTGCAAATCCTTACTCACAAAATCCACCAGCTGAAGTAAGGTAATCTTTTTTTCTCCTTTATGCTTTTCTGTAAGATGTTCAATGCTACAAATAATGCTGTTTAGCAAACTTTATTTGCTAGTATTTCTCCACTTGGTATCTGACCCACTAATGTTTTCTTAATTTCTGCATGTTTTAAAGACTGTGGTGTCATGTTTTCATAGCAACTTCAGAGATGTGGATTTTTCGTTAGGAATTAATATAGGTCCTAGTATCAGATTTAATTTATGTAACCATAGTTTTTGTGTTGGAATTTTTATGAGCAATAATTATTATGTATGTACAGAAAACACTTTTGAAATGACAGTGCTTAGTTCTTCTCTTTCTCCAATACGAAAAGCAAATTGTATAGAAGAGGCTGAGGATTCACAGTTGCTGTATCATCCGACTTCAAGCAGCCATAAACTCTTTCTTCTGTTTGCATGCCTTGGATTGTACGTGTAGTACAATCAGGCACTATAACTGTGTGTATGGAAATGAGGCCAAAACCAGAAGCACAGAACAGTCGGACAAAAGTTGATGCCATTTGCCTGATCTTTATTTTGGTTCGATCAAAGGATGTGAGCTGCAGTTCATTTTTACATTTGCTCGTAGGCTGAAAGAAGCTGATTTTATCCGGTTGGTTTTGCTCATGGTAGGAACTCCTGATGAAATTCCAGTGGGGGGGGGCAGACAGGCAGGCAGAAGGGGACCTGGGGAGTGGTAAGATAACAAAGAGAAATGCTGTGTTTGAGGTGTGAAGCTCTTAGTGGTGAGACGGTGAGGAAATAGAAATGAAGGAGAAAGAACAGGTAAAAGCACATAGTGGGGAAAAACACTGGGAAAAGCTATCAGTATATGCAATCAAAAATATTCCATGTGCATCAAAAAGAGATGAAATGATGCCAAACCCATAAAGGAAGGGGGAACTGATAGAAGAAAGACTGAACAAAATTTATCCTCTGACACTAACGTGCCAACAAATACTGTATTCCTTTAATATGCACGGTTTGGTGGTATAAGCCATGTTAGCCTGGATGGTGGGTGGTATTTCACTGACCTGCCTTTTACAGATACAGCTAAAAAGCGTACTCCTAGGCCTAACTTAGTATCCCATGCTTCCTAATACTAGGCCGTTAATTTTTATTCAAAACCTCTAGAAAATCAGGTGTCATGTTATATATTCAAAATTCCAAATTAGTATAATATATAATATAATAGTATAATGTAATTTTTTGTGTGATTCTATCATCTACCGTTGTTTAGTGCAGTTGTTTGTTTTACAGCTCTCTAATGCGCATATACTGCATAGCTCTAAACTAAACATCCGAATTCAAGGAACAGTGATAGGTCAAACCAATAATAATAGGCTGCCTGACTTCAGAAGTAGGAGTGCGTCTGGCACTGTAATACAGAGCTTATTTATAGGATGGTATGTGGTGAAGGCAGCTTTTAAGACTTTTGAGCTTAGAACCTAATGTGAAATGACTTTTGGCCAATTACTCTGTGAACTTTTGTTTTACTTTTTTATTTTATGATATAGATTTTACTTCTTTATTTTCTGATGATTCGTGGTTCATGCAGAGATTTGTGATGATTCAGATTCGTGTAGAGATCATTTCTGTAACTGTTGATAATACTGCATTAGAGTGATAGTAAGATAATGTGATGCAGGGCGATACAAGGGCATAATTCTGAGGAATAAGCTAATGCTGTTTTATAAAAATGTCTGTTTAGGTTTTGGTTCTTAAAACAATACACTTAGTTTTGTGTAAAGACCAAGAAGTGTTGAAGGAGAGCTCAAGAAATGGTAACTGAAGGATCTCTCTATTAAGGTGAGCTAAAAAAAGAGATAATTGTTCAGAGCGCTAAAAGAAGATGAGTTGAAAATACTGATGTAAAACTTGGGGATGTGCTTTATGATTCCTCTTGCGGTGTGGTCAGAGTGCGAGCTCAGACTTTTCTTTCTTCATAAAAAAGGATGAAGTTTCTGTAGGACCTTGCTTTTTAATATGTAGGCAGGAGTATCTTCTGTTCTACCTACCTAGGTTAACAAAATTTTTGGTTAGAAGAAGGTTGTCTCGGGGAGCCCCAGAACCACTTGTCTGTGCTATATCTTCAATACTTGCCAGTTTTGATGCTAGAGAAGTGTTAGAGGGACTCTTTTTTTTTTTTTTTTTTCCTTTGGCTTACCTTTCCTTAGCAGCTACTTGTCTGTTCAGAGCTGCACATTTGGTTTGTCTCCTTCTTTCTTCTGAAAGAGACAAACATGTCTTATGCATGGTGTCTGGAAGGGAAGATGAAGGGACCCTTTCTCCACGTGAGGTATGTAGTATTATTTGTCTACTCATTTGCTCACCTGTGGGAGGGGAATATGAAGAGTTGGAAGAACAGAGTCTCTTTTCTGCTTCAGTTCTTGGTCCCTTGTTTTCACTTGCAAAAATTCTCTGAGATGTCAACCAAGAATTATTTTTTTGAAGGTGGAATGCTGCTGACAATCTCGGGTGATTCTGTGTTTAACTGATGTTTTGGACTTGAAGAACTGCCATTCTATTCTGTTAAAAAAGGCCACGTCCCAGTTACTTGAAGGGCACTTAGAACCTTGTTTTTTTCCTCTTCTGACTGTTTTGATACGTGATTTTAAATTGCTGTATTACCTAAAAACCTTGAAGTGCTGCTTTGTTCTGCTGACTGTGGACCTGTTTCTTTCTGAACACCGCTGTAGAGAGGGCAGGTCGTTACAAAGGTTCCTTTCACCAGTTCTTTCTTTGGCATAAAAAGAAGGCCAAATTAATGGTGGAGTCGAAACTGTTGAGAGGAAGAAGTCTCCTGAGACTTGTTTAAATGTTATGCTTAGTGAGTTTTACTAGTCTAGCAAAGTAATTTTTTTTTCCGCTTTGTTTAGTATTTATAACATCAGCTTATCCAAGACTTTGCTGTGTGCAAAAGCCTCTGACCTACAAGAGGCTCTGTAGGGACTTGATATACTGCAGTCCTTGCACAAGAGGACTTTATATGTTCTTGCAGAAAAATGGCTATAGCCCACATAATTGGCCAGTGTGTTGCTCTGTTGCTCACTGTGTGCTTCACTTGCATGAAAGAATGACTTGATGCAGGTGTTCAGAAAAAGGTCTTTAGTCATGTTGCTCTCTTGCTGATGCATGGAGTACTACCATTGGTTACAGCTTTGCATGACACTGTCTTAGATCAGCCTTATTCAGAGTCTTTTTAGAGGTGGGATCAGCTCTTCATGGAATGTAAATAAGCAGTTATTGTTCAGAATGAAATGTAATTGTTCCTAAATAATTCTAATGCTTAAAACTTGACAGTTAATTTGATGTTTTTTCATTGTGGTTTAACCAGCTTCCAGCAACTTGAGGATTCTCTGTCCTCTCATATATTTTGCTTCTTTAAACACAGAGGGCATTTGTTGTGGTTTAGCCTGGCTGGATGCCAGGTGCCCACCAAAGCTGCTCTACCACTCCCCCTCCTCAGCTGGACAGGGGAAAGAAAATGTGACGAAAGGCTCATGGGTCAAAATAAGGACAGGGAGAGATCACTCACCCGTTACCATCACTGGCAAAACTGACTGAACTTGGGGAAATTAGTGTAAGTTATCACCAATCAAATCAGAAAAGGGTAATGAGAAGTAAGAACAAATCTTAGAAACACCTTTCCCCACCCCTCCCTTCTTCCCAGGCTCAGCTTCACTCCTGTCTCTCCACCTTCTCCCCCTGAGCCGTGCAGGGGGATGGGGAATGAGGGTTACGGTCAGTTCATCACATGTTGTCTCTGCTGCTCCTTCCTCCTCAGGGGGAGGACTCTTCACACTCTGCCCCTGCTCCAGCGTCGGCTCCCTGCCGCAGGAGACAGTTCTCCACAAACTGCTCCAAAGTGAGTCCTTCCCACAGGCTGCAGCTCTTCACAAACTGCCCCAGAATGGGTCCCTTCCCACGGGGTGCAGTCCTTCAGGAACAGGCTGCTCCAGCGCGGGGTCCCCCACGGGGTCAGCCTCCTTCAGGCATCCACCTGCTCCAGCGTGGGGTCCCTTCCACGGGCTACAGGTGGAGATCTGCTCCACCATGGACCTCCATGGACTGCAAGTGGATCTGTGCTCCACTGTGGACCTCCATGGGCTGCAGGGGCACAGCCTGCCTCATGACAGTCTTCTCCATGGGCTGCAGGGGAATCTCTGCTCTGGTGCCTGGAGCACCTCCTCCCCGCCTTCTTCCCTGACCTTGGTGTCTGCGGAGTTGTTTCTCACGTATTCTCACTCCCCTGTCTGGCTGCATTGTCGTTACGCAAGTTTTTTTTGCCCCCTGCTCAAATACGTTATCCCAGCAGCACCTACCACTGTCACTGGTGGGCTCAGTCTCGGCAAGCAGCGGGTCTGTTTTGGAGCCCGGTGGCACTGGCTCTGTCGGGCGTGGGGGAAGCTTCTATCAGCTTCTCGCAGAAGCCACTCCTGTAGCACCCTCAGTACAAAAACCTTACCACGTAAACCCAGTGTGTTACATCACTCTTCTCCGCATAAAAAGATTTTTAAAAATCATAAATGTGGGAGAAACTGCTGTCTTTACACATGGAGACCTTTTGTGCTTTTCATTAGTGCCACTCACGCCTTGACTGATGAGAAGTGTTTAATAATTTCTTAAACTGTACTAATGTATATTAGTATATATGTTCAGGACGTGGTTTAGCAGGCATGGTGGTGTTGGGTTGATGATCTTAGAGGTCTTTTCCAACTTTAATGATTCTATGATTCTATCCATGTACAAATTTGTTACATGAATTATCTGACTGCAGAAAATCCAAGCAAAAATTAGTAATCTGAAATTGAGGGAATATTGTAGCATGTTGTCTCAGTTTTTATGTGGTGAAGAAATCCCTCCCTTTTTTGTATTCTGTTGTGCTATGATTATTATACTGGTGTGCCCTGGAGGTTTTGTACTGTGGTGCCCATTCTTTGTACGTAGGGTTTGGTGACAAAGATCAGCCCCTCTTTGGCCAGTGGAAGAGGCAGAGCTGCGTGCAGCCGTGGTGGGGTCACCGCACCGATAGTGGCGTGAGCTGAGCCCAACCAGGAGAATTTTCTTCCTTTCTCATATTGTATTAAATTGGTAGACAAGATATTGCTAGCTTCTGTGATGAGAAGAATGTTTTCTTTTCTGTTTCTTTTTCCTCCTCGTTTACCCAGAAGGCTTACTCTTGGCAATTCCCTAATGGCTTCTTCAGTGTCAGCCCTTTTGAAACATTTTGATACTCCTAATAGTTAGCTGCTGTCAGACAGGAAGAGTTTGTGTGTGTGTTTAAAGGGGAGCTTTCAGTCAGAAATAATTTTTTCAGAAGTTTTTCAACTTTTTTCCTTTTATAAAAATAACTTTGCTTTTTAAATTTGGAATATAAATGAAAAAAATTGGTCCCTGCTCTTCTTCTGTTGTGGTCTTTTTTTAACTCAATTTGACAGTTTCTGTTATCTCGTGTACATTATAGTGACACCACATATTCATGTACTTTTATAAGAGCTCAAAATCAGAGATTCCTAACTAGTCTGGGATGTGCTTGGGGTGATGTTTCATAGCATATGTCCTTACTGCTATGTGATTGCTCCTTTAGTAGGTTGGAAATTCTTTTGTGATTTATTTTTTTTCTTGTTTTCTGCAGATACAGTGTAACACTGGTTAGGTTGTTTCTCACAGGTGAGATACCATGATCATTTGACTGGTTGGGAGAAGTTCCATTCTGCATTGTGTGTTCCCGCCATTTATTTTTATTTAATTTAATTTCTTTCATGCCTGTTGGAATTTTGCTAGATGCCCTTTTGAGCAAGAATCTGAGCTTGATTTGTAGATGAACAGCTTGGCTCAATATTTCCTGGTTTACCTGTGTTTGCTGCGTGCGAGGTTTCTTTCTCTTGCTGAAGGTCTTGAAGCCCATAGAGGCAGAAGATAGGCTAAGGAAGATGGACAAAATAAAAGGCTTCCTCTCCTTCCATTAGCAAGTTCATTGTATTTGGGCAATACAATGCTAATCCAGGTGGGAATGTTGCAGATCTGTTTGCTGGCAGCCAGGATAGGGATTAAAATGTTTGATAAAAAAAAAAAAATCCCCCTTCTCGTAGAGGGAGTGAAACCAGAAAAGCAGTGTACTGAATGTAAAGTATCTTGAGTCTCTTGCTTGTGGAGAGTGGCATTCAGATGGTTCTTTTGATCTACCTTTAGTTCCCTGTGAATCTCAGATGAAGGCACCCAAAACACTGCTGATACCATCAACACATGAGAGTGTGATAAGGGACCTTCGGGGCTGTATCTCACCTATGTGTAACACACAACTTAGATTCTAGCCGTTCGCATCCTTACTTATAACTTGTTTTGACATCTTCAGGGAAACAGCCTTTTTCTTGTCCAGATGACTGTCATAGAAGAATGAATTCTGGGTTCATGGAACACACTCATTTTTGAGAAACCCATAAAAAGCTCATGTGACCAGGGCAGTTATTTCAAATATCTTCTGCTATTTTAAATGCCCTGCGCATTCTTCGAGTCCTGTCTGCTCTCTCTGGTGTTTCAGAATTGAACTCTCAAGGTAGAAATGAAAATATGCTGGATATTCCCCCACAGTAATTAGAATACTGTGAACTCTTGCTTATCACCTTGATCTGAATGGTTCTAAAATTGTTCTCTTGATCAATCTTCTGTGCCTTTTGTATTCACGAACTCACAGCTGTGGCCAGGGCTGCACTTTCCAGGTTATGCTGAACGTAGTGTGCTGAAGCATCCCTGGCTTGTTAGTGGGCAGGAGACGTTTGCTTGTAGGTAGCCTACAGATTATTTACAGAGCACTTGCTTGGATCAGAGTAGAAGGGGTGTATTACAATCACATATCATGATTATAATTGTTGCAGAAGTTGCAGTTTCAGCAAAAGTGTGGTCACGTTATTCTCTGAGTTTCCTTATGTTCCCCTTGTTGATCTGTCTGAAACTTTCCCTTCTTTTGACTTCTAACACAGCTATAAATTTCTTGGGACAGTGCATTTATTTTTTGTGCTTGAATAGCTCGTAGTGTTTTATTCGCTTTCTACACCAATCTCAGCAGATTGCAGGCAAAGTTTAATCTTGTCTCGCTGGAGACAGATCTGATTACTTTTCTTAGGAACCACTTTTCCAAAGAATCTTTATTATATGTTTTCTTCAGAAGTGACCAGGCTTACTCAGGCATCATCTTAGCTATTATGAAGCTTTGCAACACATTAGGTCAACAAAAAATTAAATAAGCATTAAATATGTGCTCTCATTTGACACAAACCTTGCAAGTATGTTTTTCAGTCTAAAAATCGGTAGATTGTATTTTCCTTCATGGTGAGGAAAGGAGAATGGAAATTTTTTTTTTTTTTTTTACCACATAGGTGTGTGGAGTCTTTAGTATCAGAAATTTTAGCAAAATGAGTTGCTGGCTATCTTCATGAGGTAGAGAGAAATCTAATGGGAAAACTGAGTCCATTAAAGCTTGAATGGAAAAACTTCACTTGAAGTCCTCATTTTCTTCAATCACTAGAGAAAATAATACAGACATTACGGCCTCTCATTCAGGCTTTGCGTGGTAGCATAAAGACTGAGGCTTTCTAGCCCATTGCTGGTGAAACCTTCTTATCAAGACACTCTTATTGCAGCATCTTTGATCAGCTGTGACAATATATCTGCAAGACGAGAACAAACAATGTCCTACCTTCAGTCATTTGATTCTGCTTGATTTTTTGATAGCTACCTAATTAACTCAAAGCAATGAGGGAATGAAAATTGCTTTGACTACTTTACAGGTATTTCTTGGGATTCAGTTTCTCCTTGTTTTGGGTTAAGTAGTTTATTGAGCATCTTGAGCTTGGAACAAATGCCAGCAACCTTATTAGGGATTCTGGTTTTGGTATGCACCCTCGAACCAGGACTGACTGTCAAAATGCACTTCTGAAGTATTTTGAAATGGATGACCATTACAAAAAAATGCTCCAGTACAGAAGTGCAGTTCTTACTGAAGACTCTTGGAAATTTAGACTTTTTTGATGCATTTCCAACTGTGGAGCCTTTACTCCCATTCAGACTACATGCAGGCCATTGAAGTGTCAATGTGCTGATCCTAGAGGAAGAGAGCACTTCCAGTTGCAGTAATGGGTGTATTAACAGTATGCCTGCATTCGGGAAGAATATACCGACCCTGACTCGGAGCACTGGCTATGGCCTGTTCTCATGTGCGGTGCCGCCAAGGCAGAGAAGAACATCAAATCAACCTGATAGACGTGAGATTTTCCAATGAAACCAACAATGAGCTCCTTTAAGGTTAGACAGTTGGGCTGTTGATGAAAATAAAAGTATGACAGGGACAGTGGAAAATAGTCACCGGTATTGTTGTTCGTCAGCTCTTGGCATGTAATGTGGAGTTTCACAAGATTGTATAAAGTCATGCTACGTGTCTTTCCTTTACTCGTCTCTAGTTTGTTACAAAGACTGGGAACTAGAGACAGTGCTTGCTGAAGGAGGTTGTTACTCTGCAGTCTAGACCTCCAGATGCGTTATTTTTCTCCAGAGCTCTGCTACTGCTAGATGATCCTCTCTCCAGGACACCAAAGGAGAAGTCAATAACTGAGACATATTCGGTTAAAAGTTGATGGTCCAGTGTGTGCTAAATTAGTGGAAAAAATAGCCTTGAGTTTCCTTAAGGATAGTTTGAGTGGGTATAAGAAAGTGTCTAAGTGAAATGTCAGCTGGTGATCTGGATGCGTTCAAGAAAGGTCGTGTGCATTGCCAGCATTAAGTATTTGCTTAGGGAATCGACCTGTGCAAGCGGGCGAGACAGTGGGACTACAGCTGCTGCCTTTTGCCATGGGTTGACATTCGTTTCCTGAATTAATGAAATCTTTGCTTAGTAATAAGTCTCTCTTACAAAAACAGTTGACCTTAGGGTAAAGGTGTCCACTCGCCTACGCTGGTACTTTCTGATGTGCCATGTATTCACAAGTCCTGCATGTTTGTTTTCAGTTCCTGACTTTTTTTTCCTTTGACAGAAGACTTCTGCAGGCCTCCCCTTGTACTGTAAGGTATTTGTGGAGAGTGGTATGACGTAGGATAGGAAAATTTATCTGTGCATACCTGAAAATGTCTATTGTGAAATGGATGTTTCAGCCGATACGGATTAATTTTCCTATCCTTGAAATAGCAAATATCAAGCTTCTAAGCCTTACTTATACCATGTGCTATGTTTTAATGAAAGTCTTTATGTTTGTTTTACTTTCTGTCATGATGGACAAAGTTTAAGCAGTTGGTTCTGGAAAGTAAAGCATGTTTGATTTTAATTTTTTTTTATTTTTTTTTAATTATCATCATCCCCCCCCC
>Ga0065711_1040880_pt1 | contig 16600 bp, 11 predicted proteins | sample Hoacrofraction12_FD_59098 | JGI IMG/M metagenome (GOLD analysis project Ga0065711, IMG submission 59098) | Hoatzin crop microbial communities from Cojedes, Venezuela - Epithelial fraction 12 v2 (version 2) | ecosystem: Host-associated > Birds > Digestive system > Esophagus > Crop | place... | reverse complement strand
GGAGCATCTCTCGTATGAGGAAAGGCTGATGGAGCTGGGCTTGTTCAGCCTGAAGAAGAGAAGGCTCAGAGGGGACCTTATAAATGCTTATAAATATCTGAAGGGTGGGTGTCAGGAGGATGGGGCCAGGCTCTTTTTGGTGGTGCCCAGCGACAGGACAAGGGGCAAATTGCACAAACTGAAGCACAGGAAGTTCCATCTGAACATGAGGAAGAACTTCTTTACTCTGAGGGTGACGGAGCCCTGGAACAGGTTGCCCAGAGGGTTGTGGAGTCTCCTTCTCTGGAGATATTCAAAACCTGCCTGGACGAGGTCCTGTGCAATCTGCTGTAGGTGAACTTGCTGTGGCAGGGGCGTAGACTAGATGATCCACAGAGGTCCCTTCCAACCCTTAACATTCTGTGATGCTGTGATTGGAGTTTGATTGTTCTGTGTCGTCAGAGACCTGCTGAAGCAGAGGAGTCCTTGACATGACTACCTACCCTAGAAAAAAAACAAATCTGAATTTGAATTCAAGGCAGTAGGAAAAAGATTAAAATTGACACTAATGAGAAACTTTTATTTTTCTGTTTGACACAGTATTAGTTAGGGCTCTTAAAAGGAGGTAATAAGAATTTAGGGCATCTATGAAAAAGAACAGGCTTGTGGTGCTGAAAAGAATGAGGAAAAAGGCAAAAAAACAACAGCAAGAGAGATAACATCTCAAAAGAAGAACGAAAAGGATAACAAAGCATCTGATAAAAAACATGGCTTACTATGTGTGATGGGTTTTTCAGCTGCAAAGAGTTAATATGAAAGATGCAGCCATAGTCATGTGGTGCAGGACAACGCACTGGAGGAAGCCTTTAATGTCAAGTGTAAAATGGCCTATCAAGCGTGTTGATTTCTATAAAGTCAGATAATCTTTTAAGAGAAAGTTGGGGGGTTTTTTAATTTTCATTTTTTCTAGATTTCTAGAACTAAAAATAGGAAACATTTTGAAAATATGTTATTGACTGTGTTTCTGGATAATAATACTGAAAATGAGGGTAAATTTTTTTAACTACTTGAACCAGCTTCTTTTGAAACAACTGACCCTTTTTGTCTAGATTTAACTCATTGCCATTGCTTTAAATATCTTTTTCTCTGCCGATTATTTTCTTAAACCCCTCAAAGTTCTGTTTGAATCCTGAGTGAACATCAGGGTAGTATGGTATGCTTGTTCGCTGCTTGTACTCATTATTCTTTTGAGTATCTTCGCTCTGGTGCAAAAGAGAAAGATAATTATGGAAGGTACACAGACCTTTGATTTCTCAGTCAATGTTATATGTCAATATTAACACAACGTGAAGACAAGATTCTTAAATACAGTTCTTAGCTATTCAGTTTGTGATTCTGATATTTCAAGTTCTATGCACAATATTAAAGTAAATTTCTTGAGCTTTATTTATGAACTAACTACTGATATTTGTGCAGTCTGTAACTGGAGAAACCCAAATTAGTCAACCAGAAATCTTGGTCACTTTGTTTTACATTATTCAAGCATACTTTTTTTTATTTGACTAAGCTGTGGTAGAGATTTAATTTTAACGTGTATGCTAGCTATAGCTTGAGAAGCACATCCATGCTATGAAGTGTCTGACATCTATGTTCTAGTCCCAGTACCATTTGTTTGACAAACGTTAGTCATACAAGCATATTATGCTTAAGAACTGTACTTGCCACAACTAAAATATATGATGGACAGCTGTATCTGTGGAGCTCTAGTTAACGCAGAACAAGCAGAAATGAAAATAATGTATTTTTATTGTCAGTCGGATGTAGAATTTCATGAGGAAAGTAATCAAAATCCTTTTTCAAGTTCCCTAAGGAAATCGCCTGGATTTTATTTTTCAGCCCTTCTCAATCTTCAGGTTTCTGGATTCGTTTGATCGGGGGAATGGTGAAGGAGAACAGTCAGAGAAAGGTAAGAAAGGGACATTGTCTTCCTAACTGAAGAAAATTCAGTGGGATCCCCTGAGTGAAATATAATATTACCTTCTGCGATTATAACCTGCAGGTGTGAAAACAGTATAAGGAGTAGTAAGTTCCTGGTGACATCATCAGCCTCAGGTAAAGCATCTCTAGAGAGAGATGCCTTTTGGATTTGATCTTGGTGTAAAATATGTGAAGTAAATTTAGTTTCTTTTTGTTGCTTGTAGCTTTATGCAGCCTTGCAAGTCTGTGGCTCTGAATATGCTCCCTTTGCTTTTATGTTATGACATGAGATACAAGAGATTTCAAATTAACTGGTCAATTCTAGTGCATTAATGCATGATATTCATATGAGGTATGACAGTTTTGAAACACTGCAACCTGATGTGTTGTTCCAAGATATCTGGATTCTAAAGACAGCAGATCATCAGGGCTCCATGCTATGGGATAATCAGACCTGCAATTCTTCTTTAAACTGTGTTAGCTATAAAGCTGGCAATTCAAAATATTCTTTCCTTATGGCCAGGCTCATGTGGCAAAAACACAAAAATAAAACAAAACTTCCAAAACCCAATAACCAAAAAACTACAAACCTGAAACAACTTTAGAGCTAACGAAACATTTAAAAAATATTCACATCAGGTTTACAGTCTGGATGACAGTTCAAAACCATCATAGTGTATGTTTTTTTTCATGCAGACCTTAAAGTTTTGGGCTCAGATTGATCTGGAATTTTTTTAGAGAGTGAAGATTTGCAGCAGCATAGTTTCTTGCCTAGAAAGGTTTTGTATATGCCACCTCTGCTTTGTACCAACCTCAGCTGCTTCAGGGTTGGCGATTTAGAGGTACAAGGCATGTGAGTTTCCAAAGAAAATGGGGGCATGATGAATCATAGAATCATTAAGGTTGGAAAAGACCTCTAAGATCATCAAGTCCAACTGTCAACCCAACACCACCATGCCTGCTAAACTGTGTCCCGAAGTGCCATACCCACATGTTTTTTGAAGGCCTCCAGGGATGGTAACTCCACCACTTCCCTGGGTAGACTGTTCCAATGCCTGACCACTCTTTTAGTAAAGAAATTTTTCCTAATATCCAATCTAAACCTCCCCTGATGCAACTTGAGGCCATTGCCTCTCGTTCTATTGTTAGTTACTTGGGAGAAGAAACCTACATCCAAAGCGTCACCCTGATGTGTTGAGGTGCTTGGTGAACACCACAGTACTTACAATTGAGGCTAGTCCCCTGCTCATGCCATTGACCATCCTTTCTGCATGAAGCTGGCCTTCACGAGGTGCCTTCAGGTGCTCCCACTCAGCCTGGTCGCAGGAGACTCTTATTGCTGGCCCAGGGTTTCCTCGACTAAGGGGAGCTCATAAGCAGGCCCGCAACTGTAAACCACCTTTCTTGCCCTGCTTGCTCATCCGCAGAGACAGAGGGAGGAATATTTGCTATTTGGAATGCTATGTTGGTGTTCATTAATGGAAGCTGTCCTCAGTCAGTAGTGTTGGTAAATATGAACAAGCATATATTGTTGAACTGAAAAGCAGATTTCTGGAGTCCATGGGCCAAATTTCTAGCATGCAGGAAAGTAAATGAGCTGGATGGAGGTCTACTCAGCATTTATAAACATTAATATGCTAATATGCACAGACCAAAGTGGATTAACATGATGAGAACAAAGTTGTGATGCAACAAACATCACACCAAATTACTTCTTTCTTTTTCTGTAGATGCTAATGGAGCTAGCTAATTTTAAGTGTTTGCTCTGTCCTCACAGCTGTACGAAATGACACATTTCAGGTAAAACAGAAGTAATAAAACAGACCCATAGTCTCAGCTGCTTCCCCAGTCCCAGCCCCTGCACTGAAACTGTAGCAGGCCAGCTCTGAAAGCAAAATACAAACATGCATCTAAGGAACAACATTTAAACTTAACTAAATGACCACTCTAAATACCCTCTGTTTCATCCTGGGGACAGATTCTTTTCAAAGACCAGCTCCACTGAAGATGATAGCATGGATTACATGCTCACAGAATCAGTGTAAATGGGACCAGAAGCAGATCCATTAACTCTAATTAGGGAGTCTAGAGTGATCTTATTTCATTGCGCTGTACACAGGCTGTACGGTTGTTATTCCAAGTGACAGACATTTGTTTTCCAGCACTTAATTTGCACATAGAATTAATGGTAATGCATCCAAGAACTGATATTGCTAATATAGAGCATTAGCATAGCTTGCTCTGTCCCCAGCTTCTGCTCAGAAAAGGATTCCAAGAAGAGAGAAAACAGCTCAGACTCAGTGGAATAATGGTGTTTTCTGTCTTCTATAGTGAACCATTTCAGCCCAATGAGTGTCAAAAATAGAGATTATTATTTACTTTTCATGGTAATGGAAACCATTTTCTGTGGATTGCGCATGGCTATCGGGATATAACATTTGGTCCTTATGGAAGCAGGAAGATTCTGTAGACAGATTTTTGCCTGTCTTTAAACCTTTCACCCGCTCACTAACCCCCAATGCTTTAATAGCTGGAAGACATCTGTAGGCAAAAGTAAGAGAAACGAGTTCATCAAGGAACTGTATCATGCTTCCAACATGTGGCAACATGAGTGCCTCTTCACCATCTGTTATTTGTGTGAGGATTTTATTATGTAAATGACGGTACACACTGCACTCTAAACAAAGGAAAATGATTCCCCTTACAGTGTGTTGCGACTGCCAGGCTTCTGTGTCAGCTCTGAAACAAATAATGAAAACAACAGAGAAGTGGCAGACAGAATATCTTGGGTTCTTCTACTTGTCTTCTCAAAAGGGAGCAGATATCTTTAGGAAGAACTTGTTTCTTACATGCGTTGTGACTCATAAAGACAGATAGTTAATGAAACAACAAAGAGTAGATGGATGAAACTAAACTGAGCTGAGGTTTGAGAGCTTAAAATAGATTGAAGAGACAATCCTGCAACACTACGAAGAGTTCTAAAACTCTCTGGTTTCACTGAGAGCCAAAAACATGGAACTGAGCCCCTAAATCATCTACAACAGACAGAAAGTATTGTTGTGGGATAGAATTGGAAGTACATATCCTGCCCTACATTCTGGTTTAAAATTTTCCATTAAATTACCAATTTAAATTGAAATGTAATTACTTTAACTGGCATATTTTTGGCAGCTGTGATGGGGAAAAAAAAAATCCCTATGCTACACTGGATCAAGTAAAAACCCATAGGAGTTCTAACACTGGCCCTTAATCAAAGTCTGCAAAGACACAAAGGCTTTGAGTTAATCCATGCCAAGCCATGTTGGACAGTATGGCACTGCCTAGAGCATCCTTCTGGTGGCATTTAAAGCACCTGGTGCCCTAGGAAGGGAAATTGTATCCAAGGCTGTAAATTATCTGCTTTCCTTATACCCATCTACCAACCAACAGTGGCTGCTCTGATAGCAGCATATTATTTCATGGAAAAGAAATTGCACCACTATTTTTATTTTATTAATGTGTTTAATGTGTGGCACCCGAGTGGTTATCTGCACACACACTCTGCCTCATTGTGTATTTCATGTGGTTTAATATAATTAAACTATCTTTGCATTCACTGATTTAACGCAAATATTAATTTGATAATTGGAAAAGGTATGCATTGGGGATTAATTGATATTCCAAGTGAACTTAAGCAGAAGTAGCTGAAGTCAGTGCCAGACTGGACCAAATTGATTATTTAACAGTGTTTGGTTGCTTCCTGCTTTGTCTTTCTGTGATTTCTTACACTTGTATTTGTCAGCTTTTTCTGACTTAATTATGATTAAGTGTTGAACTTTACAGATAGCCAACTGCTGGTACTGCTGTATTGATTAGTTGGTTTTATTAATGTGTTAAATTTTGTGGTTGCAACAGGAACATATTTTGTGATAGAGCAGCTAATTGCTGGAGAACTCTGCCATGAAACTGTTAAGCAGCCCAGCTTTAGTAGGTATAATTTTTCTTTCAATATATCTTTTTTTTCCCATTTATTCATTTGCATCTTATTTTCTTAAGGATAATTCTGAAGTGTTTTCATGCTAAAAGACAAACCTGTGCTGCTTTTTAACAGGTAGCAGCAAGAGAACAGAATACCACTGCCACTTCCACCTGTAAGCAAAAGTACTACAACTGGCTCTTTTTTTAAATTTTGTTTTATTTTATTTTATCTTTTGTTTTGTGGGTCCTTAAAATCAAAAATTAATAATAATTATAATTTCTGTTAGTGCCTGTTGTCGTGTTTTGTTTGCATAATTAGAAATCAATGGCAACCACAATCCAGTTCCTCAAGTCAATTTGGTTCAAGTTCGCAAATGTGACATGAGCTTGCTTTCTTATTGCACGTGTCAGAAACAGTTCAAAATAAATTAAAATATTGATTAATAATACTGTGTCATAACCTTTCCCTCTCATAGTGCATGTCTAAAATTCAATCGTCATTTGGAGATAAATTTTTACATAGATTGTCATCAAAGCAGCCTAACACACCTTTGTGACGTGAAATGGTACTGAAAGTTAGGAAGAAATACAAAATACATTCTTTTCCATCACACTTTTAAAATTGTTACTTACTTCATACACTTTTCTGAATCCATCCTCCTCTTATTCTGTGAACAGTGCTATTTTCATAAGTATCATGGATAAAGCTTTTAATTTTGTGTCTAGTTTGCTGCCATTTAGGGTTTATTATTCTTTCCACAGTGACCTGTGCCGATGTAGACTCCTTACTTATAGCATAAAACTGAATTAAACTGTAACTGTAGAGTTCCTTTCGTTTCTCCACCATAGAGCATTTTAGACATTCACACATATGCATATATGATACTCATAATTATTGTATATTCTGAAACTTTGAAGAGATCCATTTAAACAAGAATGCAAATAGTCTTTTTCTTGAGATACATCATGCTATATGTGACTATATTTAGTCATTCCAATGTAATATACATTTTTTTTCTACCAGTTTGTATATGTAAACTAATGGGGAACAGTTACATAATAAACATTCTGTATGGCTGAAGTCTTTGTAACCTTAGAAGCCTGGAAATGACATTATTAATATCCCATACAACATTTTACCCAGTCATCTGTTTTCTGTTTTTCAGAGTTCTTAGGCATATGGGAAGGAGCCCCGCTTGCACAAGACTCACTGATTTGAACAGAAGCTGAAAAATTGAAAGAAAAATTACGCCCTTCTAGCCACCTTCGCAGTGGTAGGACTTCAGCTCTAGGGGGGTCATGCACTGCAGCTACTCCTGAAGGTCAGCAGAGAGACAGCACACCCACCACTTCGTGGGAGCCCAGCCAGGGCTGTGGTCTGCCGCAGCCCCTCAGCACTGCTGCAGTGGCACAAGTGGGATGCCAGCAGACATCTTGCAAGCTCTGCAGGATGCCAAGCTCAACACCAGCTGTCAGAAATGCGTTCCAAGGCCTTTGGTCAAACAACAGGGGGTCCTAGGAGGTGTTAAATGTGTTGGCCAGTCTTCTAACCTAAGATTATGGAACAGCCTCTCCGAAGAAAATACTCTGGTCCTGGTTTTTGGACTCCAGGGAAACTAGGAAATGAAGTTGTGGCTCAGATTTAGTAGTTGATTATGCCTTTTGCATGTGCAAAACCCCAAAGAAAGAACCACAAGCAAAATCAGAACTGAAAACTGTAAAGGCAAGGCCTTTCAGTGTAAATTTTGAGTCCAGCATGCTAAATGAAGGTACAACAATATAATAATTAAACAAGTGGGGTAATTTTTCTATCTTTAGTTCCTGAAAATTCGAGCTAACTGTTGCGCCTCACCTAAATTCTGATACGTGTCTTCTCTCAATTTACTTGTACTTGATTTCGCAAAATAAATAAAATTCCTGCATTGTTACTTGATGGTGCTATCTGTTGGTGTTTCGTCTCTTGTTTTCGGATATCATCTCTTAATTTTTGTGTTCTTGCTCAGACTGCCCTTTTCCCATGTCCCCAGTCGTGTCTTTCAATCCTTCTGTCCTAACACTTCCTCTAACCTTACTTTCCACAGTGCTTTTTTTCTTTCTTTCTGTATTATCAGTGTACAGTCTCCAATGTATTTAGCAACTCACAGGGTAGCTAGTGGACTGGATGTCTGAGAGTTAGTATTCTTTGCAACTGCCAATAGCTTTGAGCGTGTCAGTTGTTTTTCAATATTTTGGGTTTTTTCCCCCATTTCTAGTAATGCAGATAGAGCTATCCGCCTTTCTGTACAAAATGCCATGATGTTCACAAGAGTTGTATAGGTAGTAAATAATGTTGGTAGCAGAAAAAGAGGAAAGCTTTCATCTTCAGAACAAAATGGACCTAAAGGTTTTATAAACTAAAGGCAAATTATTCCCTGTGGTGAATGGGGGGCCACTTCCACTGTAATCAGTCTTGTGAATGTGAAGGCAGAACAGGACCTTGACTGTCTGTATCTGGACTTTGTCAGGCTATTTGTTTGTGACCACAATTGTGTCGTTACTCTGGTTTTCAATAAAGGGATGTTCACTGAGGCATCACATTGATATTTTTTGAATTATGGTCCACATTTTCAAAGGAACAAATTTATCAGTAAAGAATTGAAATGTCTAGCTGTTTCAGCATGCTATCGAGATTTCACATAATACCGCTGTGCAAGTGCACTCATTTTTCACCTGCTGCGTGTAATGGGAATGAGTTCAACAAATGAATGCATGTTAACAAGGAGACTATTTGGCCAAACTTTGTTCCTTCCTCCTAGGAAATAAAAAAGCCCTGAAAAACAAAACCCGAAGGTACCAGCTTATTTTCATTACTCGAATATCATATCTGATCCCCAAATGGTATAGTTAGAGACAATTGGGATTTCAGCAAAGTTGACCTTTCACTCTGTCTCGTGCCTAACTGTGTTGACTGTTGCCTGAAGGAACTTAGTCATTAGTCATCTCTTGCCTTATCGTCTTAAAGCTTGCTCTTCATGGAAAATCGTGAGGCTTTCATCTCTGAGTCCTGTACTGGGCAGATCCTTTGCAGGTATTTTAAGTCTTTTGGTGTTTCTGTAAAATATGGCCTTTAGCAAGGACCTTTGGATATTCCGTTGAGTATATTCACAAAATCTGAGGAGACCTGCTGTTCTGACTGACATATGTGGCTCATGACCCTGAGAGCAGAAGAGCTTCCTGCAGGACCAGGCAGCCAACCAGGCTGATTCCTTGGACAATGAATCTCCAGTGTTACTTGCTAATATCACACAGAAAACAGTGACTGAAGGTGCATAGTTACTCTGTGATGTGATTATTCTTCTGGGACCTGTGGAAAACGGGTGGGTGAGCCCAGTCTGGCTCTTTGCTGACAGGTCAATTTCTCAGCAGAAAGAGCAAGGCTGGAGCTGAAAGGAGGAAAAATCTCTTCATGGAGAATTTTATGTCTAGGATAGAGACCTTTTGAAGGATTTAAGTCCCAAATATAAATGAAACATCTGACCAGCTGTAATGGCTACTGGGGGACAGAGGGAGAAAAGAGGAGGGCAGAGGGAAAGGGAACCACATCCAAGGAAGGTGATGCTATTTGGAAAAAATGTCTCAGAGTTTGGCATCTAGCTCTTTAACATGCTGTTGCCAACCTGAGAGTTCATTTGAGGTTTATAGCAAGTTACAGGAAGAATAAAAAGTTAATCATGTGCAGAGCCTTGGTGTTGTATTCTTGCCATCTCTTTCAACAGCAGTAATAATATACAGACTGAGAAGCATTTACAAAATGGCAAAAGCTGCTTTCTACTTCAGTGTGAAATTTTATTTCCATTTAAAGCTTAATTTTTATGTTTTTCATCCAAATTTAAGAAAGTAAGAGGATGTGAGGTCCAAGAACGCTATATATGAGTTGGATCTGGGGTCAGATTTTTCTGTCAGTTTTCACCCAAGTTAAACACAGGGATTTTTCACCTAGTATCTAAAAACGTAACAATATTTTATGGTGGCTCAAATACATGAACAACAATCAGATGAAATGTGGGGAAACTCAATGATGAAGGTGGTTGCTCAACAGAAGACTTAACTACGTGTTGTAGCCTGTATCTTCTCAACAAATCACAAAGGTTCCTATTAAAGTTTTTTGGGATTTAAAGCTGAGGAGCTCTGTTGCAATGCTGTCTGAGCCTGGATCTAACACTCCAGACTAAAGATTAATTTAATTCTTTTTATAAGAGCTGCAAAGTTTATTTTTTTCTTGCTGTTTTAAGTTCATAATTTTGAACTTTACTGTCATTAGCTGAGATCAAAAATTTTAATGCATCTAAAATCATCATCAGTACTTACAATACAGAAGTAAGCTTCTCAATAATAAACCTTGCAGTAGAAAGTCTTCTCAGTGGCTAAACCTTTTTAATTTCTGTTTCATAAATAATTTTTGAGTGGTAATCACCTCCTTGAAAATCTGCTTTTTTCTTGTACCTGGATGGAAACTTGGCAGAAGGGTTTTTTTCTTTGCTCTCACACCATTCAAAAGGAGTGGTTAATTTTGCCCATGGCAAATCTGTGCCTTTATCTACATTTAGCATCTTTATAAGCATATTAGCATGCATCTGAGTTCTCCTGATACATTGTAAACACACTGGATCTGAGGTGTATAGCAACAGTATATAAAGATGATTTTTTTCTTTTTTAAAAGACTTATAATTTGGTGAAATCTTGCTGTGGATGAGTGGTTCTACTTATTAGGGATAACTTTTAACAACTCTAGTGCAGAAAGTAATGCTACAATTGGGGGAAAACAAGGTGATTGATTTTAGAAAAAATGTTGTTGTCTGTGCGTTTCTTTGTTATATGTATATCTGTTTCTTGTGCACTGCTTCCTCTCCTTGTTTATCAGTGTTTAATTTACTAATTTGTAGTCTATCGATGCACAACAGTTCTTTGATCTTAGAGTTGGTATTTGGCTGTCAGTAAGAAAGATGAGCAGCAAAAATGTGAAAGGCTTTCCCAGGGTAGGACAAGAGTCACAGCCATGTCTCTAACTAGAGAAACTTCTGAGGGTGAAGTAAGGTTGCATTGCAAAAAAGCAGGACAGGACTATCACTTTGTTTTGGGAGTTAATATGGTTTATGTGTTTAAAATAGTTATTAAGATTGGTTTATATTCAGCTACTTTGAATTTTCCAACATTTTCACTACATACTGTAGTGAAGCTTTTTGGTTTACTGGCCCTCCCCTTTTCCCTAGTTTCTCGCTGCCTTTGCAGTGTTATGCTATATACAGGAGTTGGAGTTTTCCACTTATTCTGACTGGATGAGTTTTCTCAGAAGGCTAACCCTTTGGTTTTTAATCTTGGGTTGTTTGTTCGGGATTGGCTCCATGACCTTATTTAGCAAGAGAGCTTGAAATTTGTTTAACAGTGCAAATGTCTGGCATAGCCTAAGTTTGTTGAGATTTCTGGACACATCTAATACTGTTTGTATGGCTCTACCATATTTATCTGCATGGAGATTATACTGGGCTTGCTGCAATACTGATTTGCACTAGAAATGTAATACCTGTAGGTACCAGCATGCTCAGGTTCTGAAAAGAGTTGGTAGATACTTTGAATTTCAAGAGACGAGACAGCAGAGAGAGGAAATTAAACTTCTGCAGAATAATTTAGTTTCTTCAGTGTTGTCACTAAAAAATTTTAAATCTACATCTTGGTGCTTCTCTCCCCTTCCCCTAGGGAAATTTGAAATTTGAAAAAGAGCCTGAAGGCTTAGTAACGATTTCGTAAGAATGTAAGAATCTCACCATCTTTTCCTATGAAGTTTCATTTCATAAAGATTGGACTTGCTCTTTAAAATGAGGGGGGAGTTTCTCTCTCATGGTTTTTCACAGTTGAATCCTGTGATGGGTATCACAGAACGCATGTGATTTACACATATACTTGATTTTACATTCATCTAAGCTACAACGCTTGTCAATTGCCGCCTTGATGCCATGGCAGCTATACTCCTGTCCTAAAGTGAAGGCATATGGATATCTTTGTAGCTCCATCACTCCAGGTAGGAATAGTAGGGGTATGGTTTTATTTCTTTAAACTTATCAAAATGCTGGAAGCAGAGATCAATGCCAAAGAGATGAGCTGATCAACTACTTTTATTTTTTCTCGTCAAAGATTGGTTATATTAACAAGAAACACTGAAAATATGTCTTTAAAAGAAGTAATTTTTAAGGAACCAGACAAACATAAAGTACAATTTGTCTGGTTCTGTGAAATGTTGACTGATAGACAAATACAAGGTGAGTTGGAGTGACCACAGTGAGAAAGCTGAGTTTCAAAAGACAGACTATTGTTTCAGTGGTAGAAGTATGTCTATGCTTTTCTCATCATTTTTTAGGGGGGGAAAAAAGCATCTTGTGCATGGTCTCCTCAGTTTGAATTTGTACACACTAGCTGTCACTTTAATAAACAATAAAAATATTGCTATGTTAGGATGTTTCCATAAAAGTATTGTTTCTGATATAAAATTGAAAATAAAAGTAATAATAGTATAGTACTGTATATGTGTTATACATATGCATTTTTTTCTACATCCACTATGTAGAATAATTTAGCTTCTGTAATTTATTTTGTTTAAAGAGATGGTGGGTTTATAGCATTCATGTATGTACTTACAATTTATAAATTTAAGATGTTAAAACTATTTATTTCTGGTTTTTAGCTTCTACTGAAACTGTAGTGTCATGATGTTATGTACAGACTAATATCCTTGGACTTCCTGAGCCCTTAGCTGGGAGAGTTGTCAAATTAAACTGGGACATTTTGTAAATGTATCTTTAATAAATACATATGTCTGTCATGCTTCCCTACTCAGTCTTATAAATCAGAATGTATCTAGCTGTCAGATACTCTCAACCTAGTTGTCCTAATCTGTCAAGTAAAAATTAGAGCATCTAGGCTCACATCCTTCTCTGAAAATATTTATTTATACCAGTGACATGTCAAGGACACACAATTTTTTAATTTTTTTATTGGGTTTTTTCGCCTAGCAACAAAACCATTAACAGCTGGCTCAAGTCCCTGCCAGGAGGGTAGTGTTTAATATATAGCGAGAATTTATGATGGAGGAACACACCAGCCAAGCAAAATAAATGCTGGATAGCATTTCAAAAAGTTCTTGCTAAAAGCCAGATACTGAGCATTCAGGCTTGTCTTACTCATTATACAATAGTAATTTGGTACCATTCATCATCCTCACGTCCATTCATCTACAGATGAGCCTACACTCCCATGTTGCAAAGCGAGGTAGAGGTTGCCTCCAGGGTTTGTTTCTCTATAGTATCTAGTAATTAACCATTACAGTTCTAATGACACATCAGACACATCATAAACTACTACTGTAACTTCAGTGAAGGAGTCAACAAGCTATGAAGAATACAAAGTTATTGCTTATCCTAGTTTCATCAGCTCTCCCTGAATAGAGAATACAACATCAGAGGCTGAGAGTCAGAGGGGGAAAAAAAGAGGATGAAGGAATTCTTGGTATTTTTAAAAGAATAAAGTTTTTTATTACATATGCATGAACAGATGTTAAAGAAAATCACTTGTCACTTTTCTTTTTTAGAAATTTTGGACTCTATTTAAAATAACTACTAAAATGCGCCTGCATTCAGTTTAAGACAGGAAGAGAATAAATTTTATCTCTTTGAAATATTGTTCCCAAATAATTAAAGGATCAAAACCCCAGTGCATTTCACACTTGCAATTCATTCTAGTCATCCTAACAATACTTTTTTGTTGTTGCAGTTTTTTTTCTCTCAAATCAGGAAATTCTCAAGTACTTTTTTAGGTGTGATAGGCTCACCTTTGTTCTGAGCTTTCCATTTATGTGTTCTTGTTAGCTACTTTCTGTGGTGATCTGCATTCTTTTGCCTAAAGGTTTTATTCTTTGAATAAGCCATAAGATAAGAAAATGTAATTTCCTCCCTTTTTGCTGTAATAAAATTGAGAGAATTGCCAACTGTCCAAAAACAAATTTATAAAAATCTTTAGACAAAAAAGTTGGATTCCAGTTTTATATATTACGAGAAGATACTGAAGTTATGGACCTCTTATTCTGGGTACACTGGAGGAAGTATGGACAAGAGGGAAGGACACCTGCCCGTGAAGTCAGAAGCTCTGTTCTTTCATGAGCCAAGGACCAGCGGGACAGGACACAACAAAAGGGACCAGAGTATTTAGACTTTCTCTAGAAATCTGCCATATCTTGTCTTGATCACTCTTTAAAATAAGGTCTTAACTCTGCTTTCTACAGGAATAATCTCTGAAGGAATCACTTTTGCAAAAAGGGCGATACTTTCTCAATAATGATGACTGTTACCTCCATGCCAGAAGTGAGTGTAACTTGAGTGAATACATTGCACATGGGAAAACTGAATGGGAATAGCCTGGGGAGGAAGCACATTACCTTGCAATCTTGAAAAGGAGTTAATCAATTTGGAATCCCCCCAGGTGTGCAACAGGGAATTAAACTTACCATAAATGAAATCTTTTATTAATGGTATTTAACTAGTTATCTCCTTCTCTAACAGGCTGTCTTGTTTAACAGAGACTACAGTCCTTTTTTTAAACTCCATTATAATTGTTTTAATAATATTATTTATAATGAACTTTTGGAGAATTGAAATATGATAGCTGAAGTGAAAAAAAATCATCCTGAAATTAAATTTTTTTCAATAACTAGAATCCTGGAACCACAAATGAAGGTTGGTTTGGTTTCCCTAGTATAGGTAACTTTTATTCTGTGATAAAGCTGTTAGCTTTTTCTGAAAGCCCTGGGCTAATTCAAGCATAACCGTTCAATTTAAGGCAGGACCTGATGAAGAGCAGTCCTATGGACTGTGATAGGCTGTGATCGATGTTCACTGTGATCCTTTCTGCTCTTGAAATTTGTGTATATCTGAACTTGCCACAAACAGCCTGCAAGAGTTTTGAAACCAGATAATTAAATAGCTGCAGTGCTGGTAGGTACCACATAGCAAAAGTATGGATGCAAAGCTAGAGGGATGTGGAAGAAAAACAGTGCCACAGCTCCAACCTCTCAAGCCAAAATCTTGAGAAATTTAAATAAAAGTCCTGAGTGACTGATAACAGAAAGAAACCTTGGAATTCAGTCTGATAAAATCTGGGTTAGAAACAGAAAGAGACAGCAACAGCAATTAAGTTTGGACAATTCTACATTTAGAGAGAGACAAACAAGATTCGAGTCTCTCTTCATCTTGAAATCTGGACAGTAGGAAGGAATTTAAGTACCCTAATATTAAATTGGATAGATCAAATGCTATTTGATTTGTTCACATGTGTGTGATCTTTTTTCACAGTTTTACAAGGAAACCCATCAAAAGTGGGCTGAAGAAGGGTCCATTGTAGATCCAGCCATATAAGGAAGCAAGGAGAGAGCGATTGACTTGAGGAATTCTACTGTTTTTCTTGGGGTAGTAGCATTCCTCCTCTGGTCTTAAGAAATCTAATTATTTTTTGTTATAATCCCACTAATTCGTGGTAATAGTAACACCTTAAAGTGCACTATATAGATTTACACTCTTGAATGTTTCTCATAATGTTTCATATCAGTATTTTTCCCCAAATAAACCCCTGATATTCTTAAGTGAAATTAGCTTGGTGATTAAATTACAGATATCAGTTGCATCAAATTCACCTTTACCCTCTCTAGAGAAGGGTGCAGTTCTTAAATACGCATAGTGAATTAATCATGAGCTTGCTTCTCTGAACAAAAGCTGTATTTGAAAGAATTTATTGTGAAAGAAGTTGTATCACACATAATAAAGTGTTATAAAAGTCCTGAATGATTTCAAGTGACTAACCCCACACTGGGCATGGGGAAATCTGTGCCTGGAACAGCTAGAAGTAAGCACAGAGGGTCTGATGTAAAGTATGTGGAAGTCAGTGACTTTTTTCCATTGTCTGCAGTGGAAATAAGGTTGTTCAACTCCATGGGACGGAAAAAATGTATTTTATGGAACAAACATGCACAAAGAAACACAAGTCATTCCTTAAATACGTGTGCTTGCTTCCTGATGGTTTTCAATGGGAAACATGTGAGCACTATGAGGTGAGCACATTGAATTACCCAGCTCTTTGAAGGGAATTAGTCACTTTTGCAGGGGAATCAATATGCAATAACAGGAGCTGACCAACAGTGCTTGAGCTCAGTTGAGCATGCCGACAGGGTGCTGTGAGATATGAGCTTTCATTGGTTTTCTGATCCTTCAAAAATTAAGGGCTGAAGGAGCTAGACTGTTTCAGGATCAAGCACTGAATTTATGTTGTATTTTTCTAAATCTGGAAATGGGATAGAGAAAAGAATTGCTGTACAGTTAATGTATTCCTTCAGCTGCTGCTGTTTAATGTTGTTACAAAATGAAATGGGTAAGTTAAAAACAAGTAAAAGACTACAAGCTTTGTTTGTGTATGGAAACAAATAAAGCAAGAAAAAGTAAGAGAAACCAAAATTGAACAATGAATTTGAAGTAATTAATTAATTTGATTCATGGCAGAACTCAGAGGGTTGTCATCAGCGGCTCTGAGTCTAGTTGGAGGCTGGTAACAAGTGGTGTCCCCCAGGGGTCAGTACTGGGCCCAGTCTTGTTTAACTTCTTCATCAACGACCTGG
>Ga0065711_1040879_pt1 | contig 16600 bp, 19 predicted proteins | sample Hoacrofraction12_FD_59098 | JGI IMG/M metagenome (GOLD analysis project Ga0065711, IMG submission 59098) | Hoatzin crop microbial communities from Cojedes, Venezuela - Epithelial fraction 12 v2 (version 2) | ecosystem: Host-associated > Birds > Digestive system > Esophagus > Crop | place... | reverse complement strand
GTAGGTGACCCTGCTTCGGCAGGAGGGTTGGACTAGATGACCCACAGAGGTCCCTTCCAACCCCTACCATTCTGTGATTCTGTGAAGTCCTATAGCACAAGCTATTCTAGCCTGTTGCATGATGTCTCTGTCAGGGATGTCTGGATGCCATGGAAATCAGGAGTCAGGACACAATTTCTTGTAGAAACTCTTCTCTTGTCATTATGAAAATTTCAAGCTATGTCTTTGCCCATAAGTAGGTATCCAAAGCTTATCTCTGCCTCATAAAACTGAGTGATGCATGGATTAGTCATGGAGCTGCAGCCGGAGCATAATTAGTAGTTTCCTCAGTCTTGATGACTAATATATTTATCCTGGAATCCTTCTGAAGTTTTTAATATCAATGTTAATGCCTCTATTTAACTGAGTAGTAACTGCATGCTCCGGATAAGTTAGTACTGTTCAGTTAGTACCCTTTAGTACTGTTCTCCTTTTGAAGGCTGGGTGGCTGATGTGGTGCTTGGCACTGAGCAGCCCCAGAACTTTGCCTTTTGATAGTTTGTCCCGGTCTGTTCCAGTGGAGCTATTTGTGCCAGCAGTTTCCAGCGGGGAATTGCTCCCATTTCAGAATCCAGTCCTCTTTAACTTCAGCAACTCTTCTCTCTCTCTAGCGTTGCCATATTGACAGTCCGTTTTCTCCTGAGCCTTCATTTGCTTGCCACAACCAAGACAATTTTCGTAGCCTTTTCCCATTAGATTAGATCACCTTGCCTGCCTGCACCTCTCTCTCCTGGCCAAGGTATCACTTAGCAGAGCTGGTGAGTAGGAGAGTCGTTAAAGCTGCATGATGAAAGCTGATGATAGGAGCAAGCCCCTCCTCTCCCTGTGTAAGATTGGCTTAATAGAGCCAGGCTCTGAAAAGGGTGCAAAGACCCAGGGGCGAAAGGGAGTCGACTGAGGATGGATACATTTAGTCTGGGAACCAGGAGCTTAGACAGTTAGAGCTGTAGTTTCTGAAAACGCCTTGCAGGTTAGGTGAGACCTGACTGCTTTTGAAATGGAAGCATGATGCATCTAGGTGAAGGGGATCCTTGCAAAAGAAGAAGATTGCAGCTGAGGATTTTACTGTCTGTGGGTTTGGAGCCTAAATGTTTTGTTAGATTTGAGCTGGCCGTGAGCTGGGAATGGCATCATTTTTGTTATCGCTTTACGTCCTTGCCTTTTCCCATGCTCGTGGTAGATACTTACCAGCTGTTGAAAGCCCCAAATAAACATGAGTCTAGCTTCAAGCTCTTGCGTATCTGATGTCTTCTTCAGACTGTGTCTGCTCTCAGTGCTCTGAGTGTGCGGAGGTACCTTTCTGCACAGAACAGCTTGGTGATGGCCAGTTGATGTTGGCTGTTCCTCAGTTAGGTGGTGACATGGAGAGCCACTCCTCTCACAGCTGACCACACCAGGCGTTTCAGAGATGCTCACACTTGTAAGTCTGCTTATGTGGGGCCTCTGGTTATGCTTCGTTTTCACCATGTGGGCACCGCCATTTGTGCTGGAGACATTTTTCTGTCTTTTCCTCGGGTGCAGGATCTTGTGTTCCAGTAGATCAGCTGTATTTTAGGGTTGCTGTGTTCCTCTGGGTAAGTCATCAACTTGCTACAGCTTGGTGCCTGTTTGGTACTGGGCTGTACACTATGGAAGCATGATTTCCTTACAGTCTTGATGAAAGTATTTGAAAATTGCTGAAAATAAAGCTTTTCAGTGGTTTAGGATGAGTTCCTGTTTTCACGCTTCCCTGTCCCTGGAAATTCTGAGTGAGTTTTCGCGTGCAGAGTTGTGTGAGGTGTTCCTCTTGCATTAGGAGCCTGACAGCAGCAGGCTTGATTTGAAGGCTGCAGCTGCCCTTGCAGGACAGCCTCTCACAGTGCCTTTCACTGGCATTACGTTTTAGGAATGTCTCTCCTGGTAGGTCAGGATGAACCAGTTGCACATCAGATCAACCTCCACCCAATTGCAAAAGGCCATAATTGACACTGATGAGATATTAAGAAGGTTAATAAGCATTAGGAAGGTAACTGTTTGCTGGATTAGACCTTCGATAAGCACAAAGCAGCCATGGCTAACATCTACGAACTGGCTCCGAAAGGGAGCTGGTCTCTGCAGCGCCGCACGTAGAGGGGTCACAGTGCCTGGCTCCAGTGTGTGCCCATGAGGTGCTCGTCTTTTCCACATGCTGGTGCAGGGACAGCAGGGAAGCTGTGGCCAAAGCTCTTTGCTTTGGCTGCCTCTCCTGTGGCTGCAGAGAAGCCTTGGGAGACCTTCTGCAGTCCCTTCCCTCCAGTTTTCCCGACAAAAGACAGGAGAAGATAGGTCCCTGGCTAAGTCAAATGATCAGGGGGCACAGGCAATGCCTTTCTTAATTATCATGCCTTTCCTCAGTTTCTTCATGAAATATTGCTGAGGCTTGACCGTTTTACTGTTCTTTGGGATTTGACCTTGTTCTTTAGGTTGCAGGTGACAATGTGGTTTTATTGGTTCTCGGACTATTCCCTTTTGAGAACCTGCAGCTTTCGGTCCTGGCTGGAATTTGATGTTGTTACTCCTCTTCAGTGGCAGCCGCTTGAGCAAGGTCTGTTGTGCAGATGAAGAAATATGAAGCTTTTGTGTTTCAGCCTTGTCATTGTACTTGTTGCAAAGATCCTTTTTATGCAGTGAGTTTAGGAGATGAAATGCAGCTGGAGCACTCCCAGAGTATACTTGCGTTTCCCTGATTTACTTCTTGTATATGCAAACGCTGTCTGAGCATGTGCCTGCCTCTGGCCATGAAAACCTCAGGAGCAGCTGCTCTTGTTTTGTTTGTCTTTTTGTCTAGACACTTTTGCCACTTTTCCACTCTACTTGAGGAATGTCCAGTTGTTCAATGTGGTCCCTCCAATGCCTAGATTTGTGGGGCAGGAGCTGGCTGCTAGGATCACTGGTTTTTTTCTCTTTCTCTCCTCCATAATGCTAATTTCTGATTTCCTGGGCATCTTGCAGTCAGCTCACTTCTTGGTGAAGCTCAATGCTTGCACAGAATGTGGGACAGCCTGGTGTCTGTCCTGTCCAGCACATCCCGCTCCCTCCCACTGAGAATTTTCTGAGAAGTTCTCAGGGTTCCTACTCATAGAGTCCCCCTGAACGGGGGTTGCATCTCCAAGCAGTCATTGCTCTACCAGCCCAGAGCCACACACCCCCCTTGTATGCAGGCAGCCTTCTTGTTGTACATTTGCCCCTGCTTGCCAGACAGCTCCTACACACAATGCTGCTGGAGATCCCTTGCTAAACCGGCTTTCCACAGTTAGTTTAGCTCTGAGCAGTGTTCCAGCTTTGCGCCACCCACAAAGGAATCTAAACTCTGCTTCACAAAATCGGGTGCTCGTGCTGCTCTGTGCAACACTCCTCTGGTTGACTCTGGGCTGGAAGGATGGAGCTTTTTCTCCTTTACTACCCGTTTACTTTTCTGTTCATCGCGCTTCTAGTCCTGTACCAGGTGAAACCTACATTTAGATACTCCTGCAAGAAAGTTTTCTATAAGCTGTGGGTCTTCAATGCAAGCATTCTGGTTATTATGCTCAGTATTCCGCGTGGACGTAATGTGGAAAACTCCAAGTAAGTTATCTGTGGCTTCTTTCTGCTCTGGGCTTTGACAGAGTCAACTCGCGCTCTGTTTTGGAGGGTCCTGGGAGCTGCGCTGGAGTTGGGGGGAATCAGTTGTGTATTGGTGTGAGGAATTGACAGGCTTTGTGATTCAGAGGAGGGATGTGGGTTTCAGTATTGTGTTTGAGTTGATAGACAGAATAATGAATGGTGGAAGGAAAGGATATGGAAGGTGACATAAATTCAACAAACTAGGTAATGCCAGCCAACTAGATGTAATGCACAGGTAAAGTAACTTGCTGTTTTCAGGAAACCTCTCCTGTCTGGTCTTCAGAGCCATATGTCCCTCCTCCATGTGGCTGGTCATTCCCCTGCTGAGCTGTGCTGAGAAAGCCTCTGCAGGTGCTCTTCTTTTTCTCAACTTTATTCTGAGCCCATGCCCACCTGAAAAGGCACGAGCAGACATTGCCACAGAGCAGTGCTAGGGCCTTCGTTGACACTGATGTCCCCTTGGCTGCAATTGCAGCCTGATGTCCCCAGGTTTGGCAGTCTCTGAGATGGTCCCCTTGCTGCCCATCCCATCTCTTCATCTCTTACTGCCTCTGCAACAAGCTGCTGGACTTACCCGGAGGCTGTGCAGCTGGGCGTACGCGTGGGATTAGCAGCAGTGGGCATTAGTAACTTGGGGCGTGGGTTGAGTGAGGGCTAGAAGCTGGCTTGGCTACACGGCAGTGTAGAGCTTGCAGCCTCTTGAAGTGCCGCAGAGGCAGGATCTACTACTTCGTTGTTCCATGCTGCAGTGGGAGTTTGTATCTCTTCATTGAGCATCAGCCTTTCACTTTAAGAAATTTTCTTCAGTTCTTGACTTCTGTGCCTGACTTTTATTCTTTTCTTTATTTTTGCAGTATTGGTTAAAATATGGCTACCAGAATTGCAGTCTAATGTCACCCAGAGGCAAAATCATCTCTTTCCACAGCACGGGCAATAGCAGAGTTAGGTGCCTGGCATGTTTGTGGCAGCCTGTGTTCATAATACAGCCAGGTGGGCAGGGAAGTAGAGTACAGGTGCACTAGGAATTTGGACATTATCTAATATGTGACTGATCCACAGAATTACTGTAGCTGAAGTTGCTAGGCCATGGTCTAACCTGGCTTGAAGAAAATCTACCAGGGCTATTTGTCTTCTCTAATGAAGTGATGAGCTGAGAACATGTACTAGTTGCCTTTCTTCAAGTCACAGAACAAACCCAGGAGTGCGGAGAAACAGGCTACTCCACAGGAGCAGTCTGTGAGATGGGTTGGTTTGGAAGAACAGTGCTTGGTTCCTTTACCCAATTCAGTGTTTCTTTGGCTTATGACTGCTCCTCTTTTCCAGTTTTTTCCGCATGTCATTCCTGCCACTCAAATACATCTTTGGGCTCAAGATAGTTGTGAAGGGCAAGGAGCACCTCAGGACTAAGAAACCTTTCATCCTCGTGTTGAATCACCAGACCTCCCTTGACGTTATGGGTATGTGGTGATCCTGCGTCCTGCTCCTGGCCCCAGCTGTCTGTAGGGGAGGGTCATACGAAATCCCAAGTGCCAGACGCAGTGGGGAAGTAGTGGCTGCTAGGCAGTTCATTACCAGCCAGCCCCAAGCCAGGGCTGTTCTTCAGGATATTAGAGCCCAACAGGTATTTTCAAGCTAAATTGGCTTCATCCTTTCCAAGAGAATGGGGATGAGAGTGTCAGTTGACCACAACTGTGTTGTAGCTGCTCTTGCTCGGTGTCAGCAATAGTCCCCCTCCAAGAGAAGTCTGGTCTGGAGACTCCCAGAATCCCTTTCCCAACAAATTTTTGATCCTGTGAAGCTGGATAAGTGCTGCAGGCTTGGCACCTCCCAGAGCAGAGGGCTCTAGCCCAAAATCTGGAGGAAACCCAAGTGCAGATGACAACTTGTTCTGTCCTTGTTGTCCCTTTCCAGTGATGACGGAGATATTACCAAATCGCTGCGTGGTCGTTGCAAAGAAGGAAATCCTATATATGGGGTCTTTTGGCCTAGCATGCTGGCTTTCAGGATTTATTTTCATTGACCGCAAGAAGAAGGAAGAGTCTATCGCTACCTTGACAGAGGTGGCACACTCCCTGCACAAAGACAATGTGAGTGGGGAGGACTCTTTGGTGAAGAGCCACTGGAAAACATGAACCTCGATGTGGCTGGAAAGGAATCTTTGTCTCTGGGCTGGGCACCGGGCAGAACAGATTAAGAGCATCACTGGTGGGTTCAGTGTGTTGTGTGTCCATGAAGTGCTTGAAGTGTAGAAATTGGATGTCTCTGCATGGTCAGGACCAGATAGATTAGTCCCAGGGGAGTACACTTGCACGGTGGTTTAGAATAGTAACTGGAGGTCCCTCTGTCTCAATGTCTTTTCTCTCATGCAGTTCCGTGTCTTGATCTACCCTGAAGGAACTCGCAATCATGGTGGCTCCATGTTGCCCTTCAAACGGGGAGCCTTCCAGTTGGCTGTGAAAGCCCAGGTGAGAGCCACCTTCCTCCTGCCCCTTGGGGTCCCATTTGCCTACCATGGTCCACCAGCAAACAGGGCTATCTGCCTTCTGGTCCCTGGTTTCCCTTTAGATCAAGCATGCATCCAAGAGCCTGGCAGGAGCTTGCAGATGACACAGGAGGGGGCTGGTTCTTGGACAGGTGAAAAACCTTCATGACTTTGCTTGGGAGAAAAGTGGGGGGACCTTGACAAGAGCCCTGGACCTGCCCTAGGGGAGTTTCTGCTGAAGAGGTTTCTGTACATACTAATTTGGCAATCCATACATTGTTGGCCTAAATACAGAGAAGAAAGTGCAAAAAACCAAAAGCGAGGACGTGGGGTGACACAGTCAAATGATCTAAATATCCTTCTGAGTGCCTGCTATGAAGCTGACTGGGATAACTGTCAGTAAAGTGCAGGATTCACTGAAGAACTTCAATTTCTTTTTGGGGGAGGAATGTGGAAATTTGTAGATTCACAGTAGACTGCCTCTCCTCCAGGTCCCCATTATTCCTGCGGTGATCTCTTCCTACCGTGACTTCTACAGCCAGAAGGAGAAGAGATTTACACCAGGTGAGGATGACATGGTGCAGAGAGCGGGCTGGGTGTTGGTGCGAGCTCAGTCCTTGGAGGGAGCCATGAGGTGGGTGTGCAGAGGACCATGTGCAGTGTGGAGATAGCAGTCGGACAATGGCAGTTTCTGTCATCTCAAGAGTGGAGGGAATGGGGGATTTCAGGCATCACTTTTGCATCTCCCCTTGGATTTCAATCATAGAATCATAGAATATCAGGTTGGAAGGGACTTCAAGAATCATCTGGTCCAACCTTTCTTGGCAAAAGTACAGTCCATTCTCATAGCTTGTCCAATACCCCTGTGAGGAAACCTGGAGAACAATCAGAGTCCTGGAGCAGGTCCTGTCCCTAGCCCCACCACACTGTCCTTGGATCTGCAGGTGCATGGAAAGTTGGGGACCAAAAGCAAACATAGAGCTCAGGAAAAGTCATGCTGAGAGCATGTCTACTCCCAGTTACCCTGTTCTTTCCATGTTTCATCCATTTATGGTGACAAAAATTTCTGCTGTCACTGATAAATTTTATGGGGAAAAAAAGACAGAAGTCATGGGCTTCAAAAGGAAAATGCAGAAAAAATCTTTCAAATTCCAACAGAGTAACCTACCCTGTTCTTCCACTTTCTTACCTGACCCCCACCCCAAAATGGGCTTCTGCCACTTCCCACCCTCCCCCAAGCCAGCCCTGCTGTTTCCTAAGGGGAGGATTTGCACCTGAAATTCTCTTTCCTCCCACTGTTTGTACCTGGGTGTAGTCGTTCCTTACAAGCAGACACCTGGAAGAGAGAGTGGGTGCAAATGTTAAACACCACATTGTCTGTTTCTACTCATCTTTCACCTGCTGGATCTACCCTGTCTCTGTTGGGCACACCAAAGCCTTGTGGTTCTGGAAGCTGGAGAAAGCTGGAGAAAGCTGGAGAAAGAACTACAATTAACTTTTCCTTTATCTCCCCACTTTTCCCACCCAGAAGTTTTGTCAGGGCTGATTCTGAAGGTTTGCTACACATAGCAAACATTTCTGTGTTTTGAGCAGGTCAGGACAGCTTGCCATGTCCACAGTCGCTCTGGGCATGCTGATGAGCTTCTGGAAAGCCCAACTCTGTGGCCAGCTTGTGCACACTGTCATGCATGGAGGATGTCTGGTGCTTGCTGGAAGTCCATTATGCCCCAACAGACCTACCTTGTCAGCACAGCCCCGTCATCACTTAGCTTTTTCAGTAGGGCCAAGTGAAGCATAGCAGATCCTGAGACACCAGACCTAGCTTTGGATGTAAGATGTGCAGGCAGAGGGAACGTGCCTTCTCCTTTTGTGAAGCTCTTCTCTACACTTCTGTGCTGCCTCCCTTGCACGGCTCTGCTAGCAACACTTCTGGATCTCATTTCCTAGCACACATGTGAGGGCATGCAAGAAAGTTAAAAAATAACACAGACACTCCCCAGATCCTCAGGTGGGTGTCTGTGCAGGCAGCATCTTGTCTGCACTGGCCAGAACAAGGGCCACTAGGTGCAAGAGCAGAAGAGCATGATGACAGCACCCCAGTATATTCTTCCTGTTCGCACCAGTCCATTGCTCAGGTGCTTCCCACCTGACAGACCTTGGCCAAACAGGGAGTCTTGGGTGCAATTTCTCTCATCCCAAAGCATGTTTCTGGAAGCAGGGACTCTGCTGAATTTGATATACATGGATCAGCGCACGGCCGGTTTGGATGTGTTGTATTACAGACACTTAATTCTCTTTGCCATGATCCAGACAGACCCTGAGGTCTTTCCATTACGAAAACTTATTTGATATGAATCATTGCAGTGGATGTATCTGGGGAGAGATTCAACCGTTTTGGTTTTTATGGTTTTTGTGGTCTCTGTGAGCTGGGTTTTTGCTGTGTGCATCTGGGACAGGGCTGAGTTGCTGCAGAGCTGTTGATGTGTGAAAGAGGGCATTTCCCTTCCTTTCTGTCTTGTTCCTTTGTTTGTAAAGATCCCTTTGCTATATCGGCTCTTGCTCTTCTACTCTACTCACTTATTTCCTTCCTCCCTCTCTGACCCTCCTGTCTCACTCTTCCAGGGAAAATCATCATCCAGATCCTCCCAGAAGTGGAGACCCTCGGCCTGGGCCCGGACGATGTTCCCAAGCTCACTGAGCAGGTCCGTGACGCCATGCTCGCCACCTATCAGGATATATCGGGGATGGCGAACGGGGCTTCCCATTAGCACTGGGAAGCAGTGTGTGTAGCAGCTGAGCGGGAGGGCATGGCAACCACGAGAAGGTCTGGAAGCAGAGACAACCATGGGCTGCAATCTCAACATACCAGAGGCAGGTGACACATCCACAGAGGAAGAAAATCTTGCAAGTGGTGGTGGTGAAATTGTTGCCATGCTCCTCCCAGAGAACAGTGCTACCTGCGTGGCCAGGCGCACGGTGGGTAGCTGAACATTTCTTTGTAATCGTAACCCTGAGACCTTCTCTCCAGCTGGACCACAGGCAGAGCCAGACTTTTCCTGTGGGTATCTTATAATCAACTTTTCCTATTCCAAACCAATGAGTAGAGGCATTTATGCTATAGCCCATGGCCATCCTTCCTAGGGGAGTGGCTGTGGGTTTTAGGGCTGCCACATTCCCCTGGCAGCACCCTCAGGAGAAGGCACTGTCTCCTGCCTTTTTCTGTGCGGTGGACTTGGGAGATACCTCTGCCCCGAGAGGAGAAAGGCAAAGAAGCTTTGGGAGAGGGGAATTAAAGACCTTACTGTGTCTGCCGGGTTGGTGGTTTCTTCATTTTTCTTAGCCTTCCTGTTAAGCAAAGCCAGATTTTGCCTGAAGTGGTTGGACAGATCTTGAAAGTGTGAGGGGAACATGCCTGTAGACTCGGAAGCCAGAGGCAAACAGCAGAAATGCATTGCTTGACCTCCTTGCCATGCCCTGATGATCTCACGATTTTTAACACAACCTATGTATTTTTCAGTCCAAATACACTCTGCAGGTCCTGATCTCTGACCATCGCCTGGTTTTGCCTTGCCTTCCTCTGCTCAGGGTCACCACAGCCTTTCCCCGCTCCCCACACGTTGGGGACTCCAGGATGAGCACGGTCCCCCTCCTCCGTCGCTCACCCGGGGCCCCGGCAGCTCCTGGGTCTCCTGTTCCCCGGGCTGTGGGTGGGCAGCGGGGGGGCCTGGGCTGAGACTGGCACGGCTTCCCAGCACGCTGCCAGGGCAAAGCACTCACACGGGTGCTGTAGCCACGGGATTCTACCAAGCATCTCCCTCCTCAGGCCTCCTCAGAGGCACCTGCTGCACCCAGAGGCTTCACTGCTGACTCCACCTTAGGCTGCCCGCCTGTTTGCTCCCGGTCCCCTCCTTCCCTCGCTGCTGTGCCAAGGAGAGATTGAAACTTTATACGATTTTGAGGTGTTTGGTATTTGTTGACTTAATATGGTCTTGGGAGCGATCATCCCAGCCAGATGATTGGTTTTTAGCCCTAATGCTTGTGATTTACACACCAGCCAGGTTATGATTTGCTTTTCTTATGCTGATATCTTTAGCTATGAAGCACAGCCAAAGAATGCTTTGGACACATTTGACATACCAGAATTGGTGCCAAATGTAGATGAGTGCATACAATGTATTTTATTAATACCCAGCACACCCAAACACACGTATTTGCTGTAAGATTTAAATAAAAGATGTCTCTAGGCTTCAAGATGCAGCTGCCATTCTCCAGTGTCTTCAAAGACTGAACTCTCACCACTAATTAGAAACAGCCTAAACAGTGCAAAACAAGGAGCAGATAAGAAAAGTTTTGACAAACCTTACGTGAACGTGCTGATTTCTGAGCAGGTACAACAGATAAGAAATTTGATTCTGAAATGCAGGCATGCCAGCTTGTGGATCTGACACCCATAGAGGATGGGAATTAAAAAAAATTGTCTTCATTGTGCCTTTAGAGAGTCATAAAGCATCCAGCATCTAACCAAGTCTTGCACACCTCTGAACATTTTTTTTTAGGGCAACAGACAAAAAATGCCATTACCCTTCTGTCTGAAGACTTACATTACTGGAAGCTGTTACAAATAAATTACATGAAAAATAACAGCATAGCCAATAAAACAGCAGACGTAGTCTGAAGCTCCTCTCTGGGAGATCACGTGCCGAGGTTCGGTTGACAGCAGTCAGCTGAACGCAACGTACAGGGAGCAGTTTCCCAAGAGCAGCTCAGTGCCACCGTTAGGAGTTTCCAGCGCTGGTCTGAAGAGCAGGATTAGAAACTGTCAACGAAGCAGAAAAAGCTCCTGAGAGGCAGAAAGTCTTTCTGGGACACAGTATTTCTGCCCACAATTTTATTTGACTCCATAGCTAAAATAGTCACTGGTGAATGGGTAACTGAGTACCAGGTCACCACAGAGGTTCTTGTACCTCCGAGACACCGCGGTGCTTCCAACCTTGCCAAAAGGTACCTCCAGTGACCTAACATCAGCCAGCCCTTGGGACGAGTGCTTCTGGGGCAATTTCTTGGCACTTGAAAAGGTTAAACTGTTAGCGGTTGCAGTTTAACAAGCTGGGATTTCACTGTCTCTGGGTTATGCAAACACAGCTCAGCTTCCTCCCAGCCTGGTGATAAAAGAGCCACAGGAAGTGGCTAAGCAAATTTTAGTGACTGTAAGACTAAGTTAACAAAAGAAATCAGGAAGCTGCTGTTGTTTACAGAGAAGGTGAGCATCAGCTGGACTCTGTTCCTAAAGAATGGGGTGAAGTCACCATAATTTAGCCTTGATAGAGTGCAAACGTCTCTCTCAAACACAGTGTCTGTCTCTAATACAGCTAATCAAACTCAGTACAGGAATTGCATGGAGATGCTACATGGTCTGTGCCTTGCAGAAGGACAGAGTGTGTGATCCCCAGGTATCGTGATCATCTATAAATGGGCTGCCAGAAGGAAAAATTCCATCTAGTCTATTCTGCTCCGGCCATGCCCGTCTTCTGCAAGTCTCTGTTCTCCCTTCATTTTTTCCAACTGGGAGAACACATGCCAAAAATTTATCAGTAAGAGGACACAGCTAGTTCCTCATCTCCTGTATGAGGACACTGTTTTACTGTCTTTCAGCATGTGACACATCATAATCTCTGACTATGCGTATTAAACTATGGGTGTGTCAGGCCATACAGGCTCAAAACAGCTCCAGCTATATCTTAAAATGCTTTAACACAAAGGGAGAGCAGGGGCTTGGAGTCTCAAAGTAAGAATTTGAAGCAGGTTAGCTAATTGTGGGGCTGATTGATTTCTTCATGGACCTGCAAAGGAAGACTCCTGTCGTCCTGGAATCAGGTGCTTAGAGAAGGACACCTTCACAAGGACCAAAACAGACTGGATTTTCAGGGATTTCCCATCTAGTTGAAGAGGAAGAGGCAGGCTACTCAGGGATGATGACGGTGATGGATTGAAGGAGACTAGGCTAACAGCATGCCCACCTCCAGTGGTGTCTGGGTGGGGCTGAAGGGATGGTCAACATGTTTTGGGGGGCAGAGTAACTGTGATGATCTTAATTCATAGAATCATAGAATGGTTTGTGTTGGAAGGGACCTTAAAGCTCATCTGCTTCCAAGCCCCCTGCCATGCGCAGGGACATCTTCCACCAGCCCAGGGTGCTCAGAGCTCCATCCAGCCTGGCCTTGAACACTGCCAGGGAGGGGGCAGCCGCAGCTTCTCTGGGCAACCTGGGCCAGTGCCTCACCACCCTCATGGGGAAGAATTTCTTCCTAATATCTAATCTAAATCTGCCCTCTTTTAGTTTAGAGCTATTCCCCCTTGCCCTATCACTACACACCCTTGTGAAAAGTCCCTCTCCAATTCTTTTATTGCTTTAGGCACACAAGAGTCTGACCTTGTAGGACATTGATTATTTTTGAGAGACAACTGCTCACCTTTTGTGCCACTCTCAGACTCATCTTTCCAGGGTGAGAGGTCGAGCACATCAATCTCATGGCAGTCAATGAAGTTCTCAGGATAACTGTTGACCTTGAATACATCCCTGGGTATCTTTTTGATACGAGTATTGTCACAGATCACAGCTGACAGTGAGATTTTTCTCAGTGCATGCAACTGCTGCGGAGTGAAAACTCCCGGTTTCTCCCACCAGAATCTGCAATGATATTTTCAGAAGCAGCTTACAGTCTCCTTGAAGGCGTTTGGTGCTGGTTACTTGCCAAGAAGGGAATCTGACCAAGGTGAGTCTCTGCTCAGGTCCACCTTGATTCATCAGGTAGTTGGCACATGCCTTTAGAAAGAGGTGTCTCCAGGCATGGCCAGGTCTGGATTCTGCCACTCATCTGCCAGTGCAGAGAGCCTGCCTCTTCTGTGCAGCACCACCGGGCTGCTGGGATGCAGTGACAAATCTTCCCCTTTTGTAGCCTGAGAGCAAATGTCACCTCAGGCAGAGACTACTGCAGATCACCCATGGCTTGGAGCTGGTGCTCCTCAACTGCATGGGTCTGTAGAAATGGGCTTGAAAAAAGAGTCCTTTCTCAACTGGTCTAAAACCAAGGTATGAGTCTTGTTGGGAGCACACACTGGGGTAGGGGAGATGGGCTGGATTAGTGTGTCGCATAAAATGTTGGCATTTTTTCCCCACAATAAATGCCATGGGGATGGTTTGTCCTCAGAGCTACTTACCTGTCCCCATCACGCAGGTTCCTGAACTGGGTTCCAATGATGCAGGCCAGGAGGGGTCCAACTCTGCCACGGGGAACAAAGGGCTCTGCGATTGCCCCAATCCAGAGGTCAATATTGTCCGGTGTCCCATACAAGTCCATGAATTTCTTGGCCAGTTTGGAACTGCCTAGCACCTCAGAGAGTTCATCTACGTTTTGAGGCTGGGAGAGCCCGCAGAAGTGCCTCCAGGCATTGTAGCCTGCAAAAGCAGGAACAGCAGCTGATCAGGACCCATGTGTCCCCAACACCTGCCTAGGCTCAAGAGCTAAACAGGCCCCTTGGCCCATGAGCAATATTCTCATGGCATTACAGGATCTGGAAGACATTGTCTAAACAGGCACAACACATGCCTTGCTTTCATAAGTCCTTTTTGTATGCACACACTAAACAATTTGGGTTATCTTTACACATGACTACAGGTTCCTCGCATCCTGTCGGGTAGAGCTACCTAGTGCTAAAGGTGAGGTGAGTCCACCAGTCTTTGCAGTTTTAGATCAAAGTCCTAGAAAAGAGAACCATTTGGCTGTGCTTAACCCGGGAGCACCCATTCTTCTCCAGCGCCTGGGGGCAATCTTACCTGTGGCTGCAAGCCACTTCTGCTCAAAGCTCTGGGTTATCTGAAGACACAAAATAAGCATTGATAGGCAAAGAACAAAGCACAGGCGGTCTGCCTAGCCGACAGGAAAGCTGTACCTTCAGTACCTCGCATGCTGTCTTTGCCATTTTTTCTACCCCCCTTTATTGCATTATCCCAACTATCATTTGTGCTTTCCAAGCCTTTTGTCCTTGTCTTAAAGCCTCAGAAAAAGATCTTTATAACACAGAGACCTTTTCTTCCCTGAGCTTGACTGTCTATCCATCCTTTGCCCTCAAATCAAGGTACTGTTTCTACCCATTGGTATGGAAAAAGAGTAGTACATTTGTGCAACCAATATAAACAGCAGAAGGAAAAGGAATATTGTTTACAGGACATGTGGACCTGTGTCTCCTTACCTGGAAGGCCGTGGTCTCTTCCCCGTTGCATGTTCAGGGCTGCTAAATCCAGACCCATTACCTCCGTCTGCTCAAAAAGGTGGTCCTGGAGCTCCTCAACAAGCAGTTGATTCTGTTTCATCAGTTTTGCGTGATCAAACACCATGCCCCGTATCAGTGGGTCAATGCCACCTGCATTCATTGCAAATCAGGAAAAGACTCTTTGTACCAACTCCTAGCTTTGATGGTCCATTTTGTGCAGCTGAAACGGCACTGCATTAGATGTCATTTCTGCTCTGGGCTGTGTAGAGTTCACCTAGCTCCCTGTTTCCACTTCAACATGTACTAGCACAGATGTACATACCCATGAATGCCAGTAGATGAGGTCTTCATTTGGTAACTAGATTCCCCACCCCTCCCCGTTGCCATCCCTCAACCTTCCCTTCTGCAGCCCGAAATCGACTCGTTGCCCACCTGGACCTCCTTTCTGCAGAACTGCTCCTTAGCCTGTCAGTCCCCAGCACATATTGATACATGGGGTTCTGTCCAAGGATTAGGTTTTGCAATTGATTATGTTTATAATTAGCTATTAATTGACAAATTGTTATTAAAACATTAAATACGGTGATAGAATCAATTCATGTCTGTTTGTCTATGTCTTTTTCATAGCTGTTAAGACGACAGTATCAGTAAAACACAAGGAAATTGGCTGCACGTGTGTATTTTGGTATGTTTTCCATAATTAGTTAAATAACTGATTTGGAAGAGACATTTGTCTTCTTTGGAAGGATTCATGCCTGCAGATATCAGCTGTACAAGAGCAGGATCCCGTAACTCGCTTTGGAGTCGTGAAGAGAGATGGCCACCACTAGGAAGCGATTACGCTGTCTTAGCTCAGTTGGACTGATGCATCCCCCTCTAGCAATGCCTACTAATTACAGGCAGATAGAATAGCTTAGATTGACTCAAATTTTGGCTGGCTGGCATTTGGTGCCGTGAGTCTCACGCCTCCTGGAACAGCGTGAGAAGTTGCACTATTTGAGTGAATGCGCAGTGCTCACGCTCTCGGGCCTCACTGAGCTGAGAAATGCACAGCAACCTGAGAAGGTGTTTGAGTCTGTTACGTGTTCTGGTTATTTACCAACACGTTCAGAATAAGAATGCGAATATTGTGCGGTGAACTGAGGAAGACAACACTGCAGAACTGTGGAAAAGAAGCTACAGAACTGTGTGTTCTGATGCAAAATCCTGCTCCAGCGCGGCCGCCTCTGTGGGAGCTGGTGCTTGATAACATTCACTGCTTGGAGTATAACAGCACGTAACTTTCAGCAGGGCTCCTTTGCCTGGGTACAATGCAGAACCAGCGTTAGGCCGTGTTTGGTGACAGTTCTGCAGCACTGTCCTGCTGCCCCGTGTTTAGCAGACCATCGCTTTTTCTGCAGCCCCTCAGGTAGACATGTGACGAGCACCTTCCAAGCTGAAAGGCACTGTAATTCGTGTGAGGCCAGTTAAATAAATGGAGCTAAAGCAGTTTTTGGAGTCTAGGCTCATGTGTCTTACCAAGCTGACCTCCACCTGAGCGTCTGCTTCAGGACCAGACCAGGACTGCTGGCTGCCCCATGTTCTTACCTTCCATTATAATCCTCCACGTGGCACAAAGAGTCAAATGAAGATGGACATGGGAGAATGGACACAAAGGCTGAAAAGAGTCATCCAAGCGGGACACAAAAGGCTGTACTGATGTATGACCAAATCGGAAAGCCAGGGAAAAGACATTTGAGACTGTAGGATCCACGTTCTCCTTGTAGCCACTGTACACAGGGAACCACTTGCTCGCCTCCTCTGCAAGCAGAAGCGGGAGGTAATCTCTGTATGTTATTATCTGAAAAAGCACAAAAGCAGAGCAAGTTGTCAGCAGCTATAGCAGAAATGCCATTGAAGTCAAGTGCAGAGCATGAATGTGGATACTCTGTCCAGTAGAACAATTCATGAAGATCTTCATAAGAAAGAGCTGTAGCAATGGCTTGAGTTTGGAATAATCTATTAAAATCATTTAATACAATAAATAATTTATAAATTGGTAAAATAATGGATGAAAACGCTCTGGATACCCACATTGTCTCAGATGGACCATCATTATTAATAATCTTCGACTCCCATAAATAACTCCACTAGATCTGCAAAGCATCATTTTCCTCCTGTTCCTGGAGGAAAAACCATTCCTTAGCA
>Ga0065711_1008664_pt1 | contig 16600 bp, 12 predicted proteins | sample Hoacrofraction12_FD_59098 | JGI IMG/M metagenome (GOLD analysis project Ga0065711, IMG submission 59098) | Hoatzin crop microbial communities from Cojedes, Venezuela - Epithelial fraction 12 v2 (version 2) | ecosystem: Host-associated > Birds > Digestive system > Esophagus > Crop | place... | reverse complement strand
TTTTTTTTTTTTTTTTTTTTTTTAAACAGTCACAGAATATTAAATGATAATATTAGATTACTGCATGGATGGGTGTATCAGCATATGTTTGTGGGGGGATGTGAGAGACTGAACTGTGGGACGACCTCCCTGACATTCTCCAAAGCCTTCTTTCTTTTCCCAGGCTTTTTGGGAGGGCGTTTGTCTGAGCGGGGGGAATTCATTAGGTATGCTGGGGAAGAGATTTCTTATGTTTGCTTGCAGATCTTTATAGCCTTCATGGAGTGGGATGCACGGTTCCCATAAATAAGTGATAATGATCACTTGGAGTGTGAATGTTAATTTGTGTAATGGGTTCCCAAAATATGGGCCATGTGCCTGCCGAGTATGTTTTATTTTAAAATAAATGTGCATACATAATACACACACTGACACATGCTGCCTACATATGCATGCATAATTAAAAATCTAAAATTATTATCTGTTTTTGAAGGAGACAAAGCAACATCTCCCCTGGTACACTCATAACCGTTGAGCAGGAGCCCAGCCGTCAGGATGGTTTTTGTGAGCCATGCCGGAGATCACAGTCCCACACGGACAGCTGCAGCTACAAAGCACCCCAGTGACCTAGATTCAGCTGTAGATTACTGTCTGCTCCGGCCTGTGCCTCCCTTCGCTGCACTGGGAGTCTGATTTTGTTGCACAAGCTAACTTGCTTACTGCTCTGACCCATTTTACCATAGCAACCTGATTTGCTCTACCAGAGGCTAGAAAAAGCACATAGGCAACTTTTTAAGGATTCCAAGATTAAGTTTGCTCTCTGCTCTTTTTTTTCTCTGTGCTGCCCCCTTCCTCCCCCCTCGAATGTGCTTAGCAGGCATGTCGAAGAAGAACTGACACTGTCTAACAGCACTGGAAGCCAGGAAAAGATTTAGGGGAGGTATACTTCTAATGCATTGTTCATCCTGATGGTGTTTTTGACTTCTTTTATTTTTCCTGGCAAAATTAGCCAGATGCTTCCCTTACCTCAAAAGTCTCATTCCTGATTTTCTCTCATCCATCCTCACCCCCTTTCCCCAATATCCTGCCCATTTTACTTTTGTGTGTTTCATTATGTCCTATGTTTTTGATTTTTCTGATAACGCATGAATAAGTGCAATCAGATGCTGCCCTCACTGTCATTTGTTAGCTGTTGCCCATACACTTGCATGTTTACATGGGTGTATGTGTTAGCAATAGGAGGAGGCAGTTTAGAGGCAGCTCTTTTCAGACATTAATTTAGTCTTTCGTAGACATGATTCTGACTGGCAAAAACAGATAACCCAAACCACTGTGGATAATGGTGGTGAGATTTGAGAAAATCAGATGTCGACTATTTTTCAAGACCTTATACTTTTTTTTAAATGTTACTGAGGAAACACTTCATGTTTGCTAAGCTTGGAGATGTGTGTGTAGATGTAAGCATATGCAAAAATATGCAAAATCTCAGGAAAGTCAAAAGGAGACAAGTGTTGTGAAAGAAATTGGCTTTTCCCTCCATGTTTTACGTATTTCTGAGGTTCTCTTAAAGCACCTGAGCACTTTTGCTAGCCAGCCAAAGGAACTTTGCTCAGTGCCTCCCAAGCCCAGCTATGACCGTTCCTGCCCTCACAGGTGCTGGGAAAGGCACAGTCAGGCTTTAAGACTGACAGGCATCAGAGGTGCATTTCATTTTGCGAAAATGTTTTGAGAATCTGTTTTGCAACCCAGACAGAGAGTTCCAGATATTCACAGGTCATGAAGTTTTTGAGTTTGCTGGTGGCAGTGCTGCTCTGGATGAGTGGTTTGATTTAGGTTCATTTCTGCTATGGACAGATAGCTCCTGGTTGTGTTGGTTTGTTTATTTGTAGCTTCTAGAAACTGGAAAGCAGATTCATGCATTGCTAATCAGCAGTGGCATTGTATAAGGCTCAAGTTCCATATCCTTCCCAGCTGACTAGTAAAACAAGGTACGAAAGTGGTACTGTGTAAGACTCTCAAAAAACAGTGCAAGGTGCTGAAATGGTTCTGATGTAATAGAAAAGTGAATCTCTTGACATTCCTTCTTCAGAAGGACTGTCCTTATCTCTAGGAACAAAGAAGTTTGAGCTGTTTGAACTGAGCACCCTTTCAAGCATTTTGACTCTCATATAAGTAGAAGGTTTCATAAAGAGCTGAAGGCCAATGACTTGAACAGCACCTGACAAGAAGCTGGTAGCCAGAGTGAGTTGTCTGACCCCCTGTGTGAGAAACACCACCAAGAACACAGGCAGAAGAACAAATCAACACAGGTTAAGGAATAGTGTGCATCTGTGAGGTCTCAGGTACAGCATGAGCACTGCTCTTGTGTATGCCTCTACTCCACAGAGAATGGGAGCCATCCAACAGTCCTGAGAGGGCAGTCAATGTGTTGTAAGTCCATATCTGGGGTTACCTCAGGGTAGCATGTTGTTCCATATCCTCAGAATGGAATGGGAATTTGAATTCTGTGTAGATGTATTTCCTAAGAGGTTTCTAACTGTAATTGCGAGCAGATCATATGTGAGCAAACCACTCCAGAGAGGGGACAGAGGCAAAGAGGAGTGCACCAAGTTCTGTTACATTCAGAAAGTTGCAGACTCCCTGTCAAAATTAAAGAATTTTAAAAAATCACTTCACTGCTGTTTTTTAACCCTGTAAAAAGACCCAAGCATCTCAGACCTTACACTTTATTAATAACTCCTCCCCAAAACAAATAAAAAATTAAGTTCAAAAAAAAGCTTAGCAACTACTACTTCCTGATCTCAGCATCTGGGTATTTGGGTATTTGCTGTAATTTCCGTTCACTTGGACTGAAAGACGTCCACTAGTCCTTATCTAGAGGATGTAGATCTGGCTTTTGGTGCAGACAGGTCTGACATCTGCCAAGGCCAGCAGGCTGCTGTTGGTGGGCAGCAGTCTTATCATCTATGCCTGGACTGGCTCTACAGCTTCCTCCTCTCCTATGCCCTTTGCCAGATGTAACTGTGACTAGCTCTGTCAGGATAGTGTAGTCTTCAGCTTTGAAGAAAGTAAATCTCTCTCTTCCTTCATTAGTGGAAAAAACTTGAAACTCCCTGTCCAGACCTAGGCTTAACTAAGTGAAGTTAGTGAAGTTAAAATTGCAGCAGGGCTTTAACAGAAATGGAAAAGAGACACTGAGTTGACAGTTATCACTATGTCCATGGTACTGTAATTCTAAGATTTCTTTTGTCCTCTAGGCTGATCTAATATGCATGGTGAACATGTAAGTCAACAAGAAAGTAAACTATAATGCACAGGGCATGAAAAACTCAAAGACAGAATGACCTTTTCTCAAAGATTTTAGAGACGAAAAAGCCTGTATTTATCCCGATGAATTCTAATTTCTAAAGACTGAGCCTGAGCGTAATTTTCTGGGCTTCCTGAAGGATATGAAAACTGTTTTGTGTAAAGGGAGAGATATTCTCTCTCATACTTCCATTATCATGTGCCCTTCAGTTATTCCATGGACTGCATGGGATTCATTAACCAGCCTTGTGGATGGACTCACCTTAGCGAACTGATCATTTCCTTATTGCTTCCTGGGGTTCTAACGTTCTTAAACACAGGGATTATTACATTACTTCCAAGATGAAGAACCATCAAATGTGTAGTTTACCAAATGTGGGTTTTAAAGGAAGAAAGGGTACGTAGCGTGAGTTTAATTTCGGCGGTCCTTGGCACTAAAGGCTTTGTCATTGTGCAGGACCTTGAAAATCACAAAAAAAATAGATCTGTTCAGGCATGTGTTGTCTTTTCTAATCTTTCTCAGGTAACATCATTCATGCTCTGGATAGCAATGTAACATAAGCTTATAGGCGATATTGAAAGACTTCAAAGGCTAAGAGTTATAGGTTGTGTACAGGCAGGTGTAGGAATTGTCTCTCACAAATTATTCTCTCTTCCCATCCACCAGATAAAAGTCCACCCAAAAAGCTGTCAGAATCAGCCTGTGAGTGGGAATCCTCTTATGGCACAGAGCTGCTCTAAAGTTCAGGAACATGAAACCACTGCTATGGGAAACGAGTTGGTATCAGTTGCAGGGATACAGCAGAAACATAACAAAATTACCAAAAGTCATAGCAAATGCCCTCTTTTGACTGCCTCTGAAAAGTGACCTGAACCTCTTTTGCTGAGTGTCTACTGAGGGGATAAATCATAAACTGTAGATGCTAATATATGGATGCTAATTTTACTGTTCTCACACACAATAGACAATGGCTGCAATCTACATTCACCAGTACACTTCACCTTTGATCTGGAAAAGTCTTTTAACTAAACCTCCCTATTCCTATTCATCTTTAGGTGCCAGTGTGTTTAACTCACTATTTCGCATGTTACCAAAGCAGCTAGAGGCTCTAGGTAAGATCAAGAACATAAAAATGAAGTTTTCCATTTCTCTGTCAAATACTGGTGAAGGATAGGCAGTACTTTTGGCTTTTTCTGATCGCAAAGTTACAGATAAGTAAATGTGAGCTAGAAAAAATGAAAATTACTTAGTTAACTAGCAAAGTGTAGAGAACACTGGAGGGCTGTGGAAGGAGATGGAAAGGAGAATATGGCAAGCAGAAGTAATGAAGCTGGCACAAAAGGACTTGCAAGAGAGAGGTGGAAGGGGGTGGAAATACAGGTCTCAAGAGCATGAAGGGCAAGATCCTCAGCTGGGAAAAGTGAAGCCAGAGTTGGAAACCACCACTAGTGTCTAGTGCTTGTGAAGATGTGCAGCTGCTCCTGCTTTGAATGAATCGTTCATGCAGCTGCTGGCTCTGCCTAGGAATGTCTTCTGCCTCTGGGACTTAATGATATACATCAGTGTTGGGAAGAGATAGAACACTGGCAAGCCTTTATTTCTATTCCAAATTGTGCTGTCACACAGGATGAAGAGAAACATTTCATGTTTGAATAATAATTTAAAATAAGTATTTTTATAGATCAGCTTAATTAATTAAAGATTCCTTGTTTATTTTTGTTCATGCCCACTGTCTCCAGCTGCATCTGGATCTGTTCACTTTTCCCAAAAGTCCTTTTACAGTAGGTAGGACTGTAATCAGGTACATTTAAAATCACATAGAAAGAATAGTTTTCTTGGTTACTAGTAATCCAGCAGGATGGACTGTACTTCTTAAAAGCAAGGATGGGAATGCAGAAGGCAACTGAAATGAAAAGAAGAATGGATGCACCAAACCAGGATTTGTGGAACGGAATGAAAGGAAGAAAAGATTGTTTTCCCTGGAGTCAAGGTGAAGTTGGTGGAGAAAATGAAAATGAATGTAACAGTTCAAGCCTCTCTACTCACTGATTAGTCCTTTGTGGGATGCATACTTTTCCAGATGCAATGTACTGAGTGTACTATTAAATACTGAATACCTGTGAAAAATAAGACTTGACATCCTATTAAAAAGAAGATTCTCATTTTTCCAGAGTTGCACCATATTATTCATAGGGTTGTAAACTACCAAAATAACTGGTTTTACACTTTAGCTCTTGTGTTACAGGAAATTATCTATGGTCAAATAAATGCTTCTTATTTTATAGGTGAAGGATATAATACTATTGAAAGCTCCTCAGAGCTTGAGATGTGACCCTTGTACGTAGATTTTTATACAGAAACAGCAAAGCTGTTGATAGTTTACACTTTTAATAGTTCTGTACATCTAGTATAATAAAGGGTCTGGTCAAATAAGACTAATATCGGCGGTATTAGACCTCTGTGAATCAGACAGAGCTGTGTTAACAGTCAAGAAAATTTCAACTTGATAGTTATAGTTCTGTCCAATGCTTTCTAGTAGCAGAAGTATACGCTGGAAAAGTAAAATATTAAAATATGGCAGAAATACGCAAGCATAGACATGCAAATAGTTTTCATATGTCTACAGTGAAAGATGTCAACATTTTATGATAATATTACTTAACGGCTATGGGCATTTTTCCACATCAGACCATATACAGGCTTTCTAAACTCAAGTATATAAATTGTGATGCTTGAAAGTGCATGAAGTTGTTCACTAATAAGTAGACATTCAGTTTTTATTACAGCTTATGTCTACATTAACAACTGTGCAGCCCTGTCAGAATGGATGTGTAGAGTGAGCAGAAAGCTGAGCACTGGGGGTCTGTACCATGCATTTTTGCAGTGGTGGTTACTTCGAATTAGCTCTTGTCTAGTCCTATGGACCAATTTTCACCATGATTTAAAAAGCAGGAGAGGAAATCTTGAAGAATACCATTTGCCCTAGCTTCATCCAAAACCCAATCTAGTTCAGATGCTCTGAGGCTGCTCTGTGATACAAACAGAATCGCTCATTGCAACTAAAGATGCACAAGCAGATTCCTTTAAAAAAAGCACTAACCTGCCAATGTAAATGCATTCTGTATTACTGAGCATCAGAAAATCTGTTTCATGTGTCACAAGAGGTCAAGAAGTTCAGTTATTGTCCGTTATTGTTAAAGCTCAGAGAAGAAACTTCCATCCTGTTGTAGAAGAATCAAAGCTGTCATGCACACAGAGCATGTAAGACAAGCTCCAAATAATAGCACTGATGGTTGTAGTTTGAAGCGAGCTAGGCATGTCTTCCAAAGGTGAAGATGTGCCATGCTCTGAAAAATCTGGTCTCATTTACAGTGTTCTGGTGTGTTCTTCATGGTAATTATTCTGAGGTTAGAGGTCTGGTCTCTAGAGATGACTGCAATTTAATGGTGTTTGGTCACCAGTGAGTCATCTTCTAAAATTCTTCTTAGCACAGAAAGGAATATAAAAGGATGCTTTTATTTTTCCACTTCATAGAAAAAAAATCATAGAATAATTTAAGTTTGAATGGATCTCAGAAGGCCATCAAGACTAGACCCTGTCCAAAGTAGGGCTGACTTCAACTCTCTTTCATGAACATATGCAATCACAAGGCTTCCTCTAGTAGTTTAAAGAAATCTTATCTCATTTCCTTGTCTTGACTGAGCAGTCTGTAGCAGATGCCCACCTTCACATCCTCTTATTGACCTTGTCTCTGATCCCCATTCATAAGCTTGCCCTCAGCCATTCCGTAGCGAATCTCTATACAGACAAATTGTTCCTTTGTGTAGTGAACCCTTCCCTCTTTATTTCACCTGCTTGTCCTTTGTAAGGACATGTACCCAGTCGTTGCAGCACTCCAATCCTGTGAGTTATTCCACCATGTCTCTGCAATCCCAGTGAGGTTATACATCTGTGACTGGGCCTTGATTTCTAATTCTTCCTGTTTGTTTCCTGTGCTCCATGTGTTTGTGAACACGTGCTTGACACAGGCTCTGAGTTGCACTGCTTTCTCAGGGGAACGGTGAGATGCTGTTCCTCAGCTGCTTCCTTCCTCCTTCTCATTCCTCCACTTGTCTTCAAACTATGGTTTCTGTCTTCCAAAAATTCTAATTTAAAGCCTTCTTCACTAAGTTGGCAAGATTGTTAGCAAAGATGGTCTTGCCTTACTTTGTCAGATAAATCCTGTGTTTCTGCAGTAGCTTTGTTTCCTCAGAGAGGATCCTGTGGTTGCTGAAGTGAAAGCCTTGCGTGCAACAGCCGGTGCAGGTGCCTCCACATCCTGCAGAAGGGAGTCTCTTACTGCTGTTTACTCACTGCTGGCTCTTCATAGCACACTGCTTTTCATACATGAATCACGCTGATCCAGCACAAACACCTCCGCCAACAGAACTTGTACCTTCTCACCTACCATCAGGGCCATACAACTCTTCTGCAGCTGTGCACCTGCAAGGGGAGAAATAGCTTCTTTCCTTTGTTAGAAGTATAAGCTTCCCGAATTCACTGTCATGGAGTCCTAAATGTCCACCACCCCCTTAGCCTGGCTGTCCCTTCTTCTGCAAAATGCAGGATCTAGCATCTTGACCTTGCAAGGTTTCAGCAAAGACCCTGTTAGTCTTCTGCTCGTCATCCCTTACACTGCATAGTCTGATCACCTCCACTCTCAGGTCTTTCACTCGCCAGGCAGCCCAGTGATTTCACCACAACACACCTTCCACCAATGAGGTGACTATCTATGGCAGCCTGTAAAAGCAGCCTAAAGCATCCTATTAAAAAACATATGCCATTATAGCTAGTAATGCCGAAGGAAATGCAAGATATAAACAGAATTAGATATTTAAGAGCATCATTGATTCTCTGAGAGGATTAATTTTTTTTTCTAATTTTGTGTTTTATACAAACCCTTGGACAGCTCATACTCAGATATAGAAACAATTTCAATTAATCTGAATATGTATTTTAAAGTTTAGAAAAAAGCCAAGTGCAGGAACAGTCCCTAAGATAATCAGTTTCAGCATAAAGTTTTGTCTTTTCAGAAAATTTTTCTGTTTGTGTTTCCTGGCTTTCTCCATGTCATTTTATGATTGTTATGAAACATTTTGTCTGCAGCTGTGTACTACTGCAGGCACGGTCAATGGTAGGTGGAGGTCGCAAATAGCTTCTGACTTTTGGTGCTGGAGATGCACACAGGTCAAGATGTTTCTCTTTTTTCTGTCTTACTCAGAGAGTAACAAACAGGCAAGATATTAAAATTGTCAGCGGAGAAGAAGAAAAAAAACCCCCAAATTATCTTACCAACCAATAATCATCAGAAGCTACAAAATCCTGAAGTGCACATAGCTAGAATGTAATGTAAGTTTCCTCTCCATTTTTAGCCAGAAAATAAAGTTTGTTTGTTGTTTTGTACCTGCGGAATTATCTGAAGTGGTGCAAAAGGAATGCAATATAGGGATAAAATATGGCTTCACTAGAAGAAATCAGGATTTAATAAAGTTTGGGAAAGTAGATTACGTATTCTGGATGCCTCTCTGAAGGTGATTTCAGGGAGGTTAAATAGATATTGAATGCAAGATGTCTATATGTTATTAAAAAGCTGTTCATCAGAGTAGTTCTGCCAGAAAAGTACGAATTTTCTTAACAGTTTTTCCTTGTGTCAAATTTTCATCACTTTTCCCTAGGAAGAAAGTAGGGAAGGGGGTGCAAAAGTTTTCTTGTAATAGCTCTGAGGAGAGGAGCAAGTCACATCCATGTTGTATACACATGACACTATTGTATATGCTCAAATAAGTTGCAGGGACATGGGGAAAAATTCCAGGTCCCTTATGAATAGTCCTGAACTTGCTGAGGTTAGTAGACTTCAAGGGATCAGAAATTCACTCATTTACATGATACTGTGAGGTAGCTATGTTATGTTGTTTTATCAGGTTTTGGAGATATTCCTGTAAATATTGTATACATCACAACTGGTCTTTGAAAACAAAGCTTCTCTTTTCTATCAAAATGCTGATATTCAAAAATATCTTTTCTTTACCTCTTTTACACTTAAGTAAACAGTGACACAGCAGGAGTTAGTCTGGTAACTCCACAAATTGGAGTGTGATTTCTCCAGCATGTAATAGACTAGAAGATGATTCGTGTCGGGTGCACATATTATGCAACTGTGGAAACTAGCATAATGTGAAATAACAAAACTACATAAGACACAGAACAATAGACAGGATATCCATGGGTTTGAGATTGGGCTAATATAGAAATCCAGTGCGGTTTGAGACTGGGCTAACTATATCACTTATACAAGATAAGCAGACAGCGGCGGCGAGGCTACGGCAGCACGCCAAAAAAGGACATTTAGAGGACACGGAGGAAGAAGAGATTCTTCATCCCGAAGACCACCAGAGGAACTATAAAGACCACCAACATCATAAGACGCATGTGTCAATAAATGATGCCACGTAAACACACAGATTCAAAAGAAGGAGGAGACTTTGCAGAAACAAACAGCTCGGAGAGAATATAAAGACCGTCGGTGCCATTAGAAGGTGTGTGTTTTGGTGGAGCAGCAACTCCCCACGCACCCAGCGCTGTTTGCTTTCTTTTTATTGCCTTAAATATTAATAAAGAAAAAGATAATGCAAATGACACATTGTGATTTGTAACAAGCATAAGATAACGTCTGTGTAAATGGGGTTGGGCCTCACTCTTAAAATGGCTGTATGGAAAAAATTGTCTTTTTCAATGGGTCTCAGCCCCAATAACGAACACTTCCTCTACTTACACCAAATCAGTAGTCCTGTAAGAATAAGAAGCTTATATGCCAAGGAGTGTGTGTTTCTTCTTCAGTTTTTAATAGTTCCTCACCTCTTTTCTTCAGTTTTTAGTAGCAGTTCACCTCTTTTTTTGAAGCCAGACTCTATGAATTGGGCACAGAAATCTTCTACAGAAAGTCAAACACACACTAAAGTAGAACAGTTAGCATAACAAATTAGACAAGAAAAATACATGGCTATCCAGTGACTTATGAGGCAATTTAAACCACTTTGGTGGATAAATAGCCTATAATTGTTATTGCAGTCAGGAGGAAGACCCAGTAAGAAGTTTATGTATTTAAAAGAGAAACAAGAATCAAGTCATCTCTAAGTAGAAAGACCGGAGGAGAGCTAAAGACAACTTCTCCCTCAGAAACAATTTTACTTCCAGAGTTTTTTTTCCTTTTACACGAAAATTGAAAAGCATTCATGGCTTTAGCAACAGGCTTTTGGTTTTTTTTTGTGTGAGGCTTTTCATATGATAATGGTTAGATTCTATGGCAACCATTGAAAACGAAGGCCTGGAAACAAAAGCTGCAGTAAAAGAGGATCAGTACATATTCACTATGTCTGCAGGAATAACGGCAGAGACTCACTCTTCAGAAAGGTATCTGATGGCAGCCTGTCAAAGGAACGGGTTTGTTTTAACTCAGGCAGAGTTAACTCAGTCTATAGTTAGTGCCAGGATTTCATTACTCCAATTTTCACTCTAGGATTTTTTCCACACAAAACCACATCTACAGTAGATGTGCAGGTAATGAGTGGTTAATACAGGTCTCCTACTTTGGGGTGAACAACAGAAATGGGAGACAGAAAAGAACAGATTTAGCAGCTGAATGGAGCTATCTTACTCATGGCTGGTTACAATCTCAAAACAGGCTTCGCATATAAATAGTGTAAGAAGGATTAGGCCTATAAAGGGGTGATGTCATGTGAAATCAGTGCTTGATTACAGGTTACATGTACTTACTTATCTGTTGGTCCAAAAATGATTTTGTCATCTGAGCAAATGGAACTATGAAATGTCAAGCCCAATTGTTTGCAGAACAGCAAATTACTGTTTTGGAGATTGTGCTTTTCCCACAAAGAAGGACTGAAGTAGCAAATTCTGTAGTGTCATGTAAAATGATGACGCCAGGTATGATATAGCCTGTAGGATGGGCTAGTGTAAGTGTTCTTGTTACTGACTGCAGGAAGAATGCAAGTCTGGCTTTGGAAGAAAACAAAACAGAAATCTCTAAAATGAGAAGTGATACAAAGTGCAAAAATAAATTTAAGAGGAAGTTAAAAGATCACCCTTTCTACTAACTCTGCGATATCATTATTTCTGCCCTACTTAGCTTAGAAACCATTACAATGCAGTGATACATTGAACTAGTGATTGCAAGTGGTCTTGCTATTCTTGTTTCTAAAGATTTGCATTTTCCATGACCTTATCACAGGTTTTCAAAAAGTTATTTTATAAAGAAATATCTAATAAATTTTTAAAAAATTTCATACCAGGGAAAAATTTTGCTAATGAACAGGAAGGTATATTCTGTTTGAAGTAATACTGTGACTTTATTATCCTGGGTTTCCAATAGAATGCTGTATTACAAGAACAGTACTACAAAAAACCTACTTCATCAAGTTTCCTTCTCAGATGACTAACAGTAATAATATCTATGAGGTTCAGAATGATATGCCGGTTGTTGAAAAGTATTGGTCTAGATAATTTTCCTAAGTCACTTGTTTTACAAAGCTCAGGTTAACTAGTGTATTTATAAATAAATGAATAAACTCTCAATGAAAGAGTTCCAGACTCCTAAATCAAAGCCAGGGCAGGATTAAGTTCAGATTCATTGATAAACGCTTTTGAAAACTTCAGGCCCACTTACGCAGAATCCAGGTGAAAAGAGAAAAGAAAGAGTTGAAAAGGAAGGCTGAAATTATAAAGAACAGTGCTGTGAATAACAAAGTTCCATTATCAAGGAAGGATGATTCACACTGCAGATTTATGTCTCAGATTTAACTGGTTTATTTAAATATTTATTCTTCTCATACTGATATGCTCTTAAGCTTTCATACAAGTCCTTTGAATAGGTACCCACATACACTCTTTTGCTCTTGTTTGTGCGACTGTGTCTTTGTTGTTCTGGACAGAAGTTCACTGCAGTGTGTTAGGCCTTTGTGGAAAGGTGATCACAGAGTACTATAACAGCACAGGGCCCAGGCCTCCCATAGAATCACAGAATCACAGAATAGTAGGGGTTGGAAGGGACCTCTGTGGGTCATCTAGTCCAACCCTCCTGCTGAAGCAGGGTCACCTACAGCAGGCTGCACAGGACCTTCTCCAGGTGGGTCTTGAATATCTCCAGAGAAGGAGAATCCACAGCCTCCCTGGGCAACCTGTTCCAGAGCTCCATCACCCTCAGAGGGAAGAAGTTCTTCCTCATGTTCAGACGGAACTTCCTATGCTTCAGTTTGTGCCCATTGCCCCTTGTCCTGTCGCTGGGCACTACTGAAAAGAGTTTGGCCCCATCCTCCTGACACCCACCCTTCAGACATTTGTAAGTATATATTAGTTCCCCTCTCAGCCTTCTCTTCTTCAGGCTGAACAAGCCCATCTCCCTCAGCCTCCCCTCGTAGGAGAGATGTTCCAGTCCCCTCACCATCCTTGTAGCCCTCCGCTGGACTCTGCATGACCTAGGCTTCCTCAGATGCCTCATTAACCTGAGCACACCCTCTCCAATGACTCCTTTCTGCTCAAGAAGTCTCTTGGTCTGCAAAGCAGTTGAAGTAAACAGACATGAATGTTTTATAAAGTTTCGAAAATCAGTTTTAATTTTGTTTTTTTTACCACAAAAGATACATAGATGTATCAAACCATAAAAGCTTCCCACAATTCCCTGAGTCATCTTTTTGATAACTCTCAAGCCGTCTTTAAACTTAAGGAAAGTTTCTATAGCTGTCCAATATTCCTCTTTCTGCACTGGGCTTATTCAGACTCTGAATGCTCTCCCTTTTCCTGACCTCTCTCTTCTAGTTCCTCTGCAGCTTCTTATTAATGAGTGGGGAGAAACTTTTTCCTTTGGGCCCACCCTTCCACATCCTTTATCAAGTATTCTTGACTAGCTTCACCATATGATACAAATTCTCTCTGTCTTCTGCTAGGACCTGTTGCTTAATTCCTTCTCCCTAAAATGAAAAAATACCAGGCGGTAGCCTGTGTTTTATTTGCAGGGATGCTCCACTGAGCAGATGTTCATCAGATTTTAGCAATTCACTTTTGTTAATCCTCTCACAGGTGTAAGTATTTCCTTTGTCAGTTCTAGTGAAGGTTATTTTAGTATAGAAATGGAGGAATAATGGGAGTAAAAAAAATCCACCTTTCCCAAACAAAATAGGCTTTGGGAGCTATCACTGTTCTTGGTCCTGAAGAAATTCCATGTCAAACTGAATTCTCAAGCTGTACATAGCCAGAAGTCACCACTTAAGGTAAAACATATTCTGGACTATCATTTTAAGGGCAAAAGATATTCAGCCAAGTAACTGTTGGAAACCTTGTTCTGCAAAGGAGGCGACTGAGTGAAACTGTGTCCTGTGCAGTATAGCTACATTAACATGCTTATAGCTGCTGTTTCTTCTCCTTATTCTGTTTATATTCTCTACTTACTTCATTTCTCTTATTTTTTAGCTGTTCCATTCCCTCTGTTCTTCCATTCTGGGTATCAAGGTGTCACTGAAAGACTCTGTTGGTCTTTTTCCCAGTGTAGTTGGAGGATTGATGAGGAATGAAAGGGCTTCCAAGTTCTGCAGTCACAAACCCGCAGGAAGGTTGAGACTGGGACGGACCTCTGGATGTCGTTTGGTCCAGCTCTCTGCACAAGCAGGGCCACCTAGTACAGTCAGTTCAATGTCAGATTTATGAAGATATTGAAGAATTCAGTGTGAAAGGATTACAACAAAAGGAAATTGGAGGTTCAAAAACCTTTGAGGCTGATGATTAACTTTAAAATATTTTAGGTTTTTTCCTTCAAAAAAGTCATGGTTTTAACTGCAGCTAGTGGAAATTCCACTTTCTCTCTCTTCCTTTTCTTATGTCAGTTAGTGGATTTCCCCAAATATTTTACTGAAGCACAAAAGCAGAAGTGATGAGTGGGGATTTGTGAAGAATTCTGACATAAATAATAACAAAAATAATTGCTCATTTATTTACAAAGAAAGATGAGCTATTGTCTATTCCTCTACTTGTGGTTCCCCTGCAGGTTTGGACTTAAACTACTAATTTAAGATGAAACAGAATGTGCAAAATATTTCACTGCAATTTAATAGAAGGTTATTACTCTTCCATCAGTTACAGCAAATGTGGACACTGTCATATCATCAAACATTTCAATTCCAGACTTGTTATTTATTCCTTGGGAGTAGATTACATTTCTTCTGACTTAAACAGACCTTATGAAACAATGTGGACTTGGTATTATTTTCATGTCAGTGTGATGGATGTGGTAAAACAGGTCATGTCCTGTCGGGGCTATAGAAACTGGATATAAACATAGAAGTCTCAGCTCAGGTCCCCAGACAAAAGTATCTAGCCACTGAGGATGGTCAAGGCTACAGGGAATTATATTCTTCTTAGCTTCTGTTTCTTGGTCCAAAAGCACATGGTTTCCTTGTAGAATGTGTGCCACTTCTGGCAAACCATCTTTGAAATACTAAAGTGTGTCTCAGGCAGAACCAGATGACTACTCTCTGATACCTTCTACTGAAGCAGATCAAAGACTATCAGAGAATGTTCCTGGGCACTGAAACTCAGTGCTCTATATCACTAAAGTCTTGCCACAGCCCAAGGCATTGTTTTGGCTCACACCTGCTAAAATTCCCTAAGTAAAACTTGGGCATAACTTGACTATTAATAGTAGCTGAAAGCAATTCCAGTAAATATTTGGAGGTTACCACTATATTTTTGTGGGTAAGAGGCTTTCATATGATGGATGCATGCTGCTTTATAATATTCGGCCTCAGTGCCAGAAAATGATCCTTTGGTCTTTTAATTCGCTTGTATAGATGTTTCCACTTCTTAGTACTGCAAAGCCAATCACAAATACTTTGGACAAGTTTGACCCAGCAGAGTAAGCTGACACTAGACAGTGATTTGTAGCATGTGGTTATCATGTTTTTAATGTGGTGTGAGGAGTCCTGAAGCCAGACTGATTCTGTGATTGAATCACATGTAGACTATGTTAAGAGCATAGTTTTCCACCCAGTGTGGACATGCCTTTAGCATTTTAAAACAGCAACAGTGTCTGAGGTGACAAAATTGTGCTGATTTAGCTAACCTGATATAGGTATACGTTTAGGGCAACAAGTACCACTGCAGTATGCAAACACTTCTATTTAGCTTGTAACATGTCATTTTGACTTAATGGAGACCAATTTCTTGTTGCAGTCAGTCAGATAAATTACTTTTAAGTGATTTTTTAATTAAACTGATTACATATTTATATCATGTATCTGGTAATTTAGTTCTTTAAATGGAGATCAGACCAAGTGGTTGTGATAACTGGTCTATATAGTTTTAGTAAGGACTGAAACTAGACAAGGTGACTTGTGGCTTTCCTTGTTCTTTTTTAAAGATGGTTGGTATACACATTTAATTCATACTATACGTGTCTTCTACTTCTGTTAGGGTTTAGAGGAGGCAGAATGTTTCCCTCAGCCCAGCTTCTGCCTGCTCACTGAAACATTAAAAATGAGAAACATTCAAATGTTGCTAAATCACAGAATTTAGACTCAGCACAAGAAATCTGAGTCTGCTACAAAACTGCAGCTGTTCATTTATACTTTCATATTTTCTATGCAAATCTCAAATAATGGCAACAAAATTTAAGAGAAATCAAACTTGTTTGGAGGATGTTCTGTGCAAGACACTTTCTGCTTGTCTTCTGCCACAGGCTGGAAGCATGAGTCAGAAAGGGAGGAAAGTGAGAAGATCCTTTTGAAAATATATAAAGGGAATGGAGTGTTCAATGCATTGAATATTTTCTTTCATGTGATCTGTAAATGTACAAAGTGTAGTTTTTTGTGGTAATAAGGAACTATATATCCGAAGTTGCCTCTTTTACTCATGTTAAGTACTGTGTCATTCAACAAATTTAACAAGGACAACTGCAGGGTCCTGCACATGGGGAGGAAAAACCCCATGCATCAGTACAGGCTTCTGGAAAGCAGCTCTGTGAAGAGGGACCTGGGTGTCCTGGTAAGTGACAAGTTAACCATGAGCCAACAGTGTGCCCTGGTTGTCAAGAAGGCCAGTGGTATCCTGGGGTGCATTAAAAATATTGTGGCCAGCAGGACGAGGGAGGTTCTCCTTCCCCTCTACTCTGCCCTGGTGAGGTTCCATCTGGAGTACTGTGTCCAGTTCTGGGCTCCCCACTTCAAGAAAGATGAGGAGCTACTGGAGAGAGTCCAGCGGAGGGCTACGAGGATG
>Ga0065711_1040883_pt1 | contig 16602 bp, 7 predicted proteins | sample Hoacrofraction12_FD_59098 | JGI IMG/M metagenome (GOLD analysis project Ga0065711, IMG submission 59098) | Hoatzin crop microbial communities from Cojedes, Venezuela - Epithelial fraction 12 v2 (version 2) | ecosystem: Host-associated > Birds > Digestive system > Esophagus > Crop | place... | reverse complement strand
GGGGGAACATGCCACAAATGTAATCATCTTCTGAATGGTCCAAAAACAAATTGTTCTCGCTGCTGTTGCTGAGCAACAGTCTCACGATGGGAGTCAGCCTGTGCAAATGTACGGTGGGAGAGTCCAACCTACCCAGAGACTGAGAAACTAGAGTACGGGGAGAGGCAGCAGAGGGGGCCTGGCATGGCTGAGCTCTACTTCCCAGCAGTTGTGACCCCCCTAAGTACATATTTTCACCATTCTCCTGACCTTTCGCTGCCTACCCGCTCTCATAACAGGCTTAAAACAAATAGCGAAGCAAGACCAGAGAGCAATGGGACTCTGGCCGTTGTTGTTGCAGCCCAGTTCTTATCTAGGACATTTTCTGTGAAGTAAAGCATTAGCACTTCTTCTGAGGTGTTCAAAGGCTATGAAACTCTGGGGAGGGAGAGGGAAAAGCAAATAACAAGTCTACCAGACAATTCATGGGATTTAAAAGCAGTGGCCCTCTGTGACTTCAGCTCTGAAGACCACATGTGGTCTCATTAGGTGGTAACACAGTAAAAAACCACTGTCTAAAGGGACAATAATTCACTATATTTTGAAATAAAAATTCTGGAATGCTTAATCATCTGACACAGTATGATGTCAGTTTTCATTCACTTCCCTCAATGGGTTATTCTTTAAACAATTTAGAGACACAGAAAGGAAAAGGAAACCACAAAAATACATGTTCATATAATGCTAATAGACTGTTATATAGTAAAAAAAAATATTAAAATTGAAAACAACGAAAAAGTGATTTGTGGCTGACGGGATGACTTGAGAGAGTTTACTATACTGAGGTGTGGGAAATGGTACATTGGAATAGAGATATTTCAAACGTGTGTATGACAGACCTGGTAATTTAGTACTTGGTTGATTTTGCTGTGGTTGTTCATAATGCAGTGTAAAGCTGGCAGTCCTCTGGGTGGAGGAGTAAATCTGGGCTTGTCCTGGTTTTCATAATCAATACATTTTATAGCACTTTTTATTTTAGCTATTTTTTAAAAAAACTGACATGCATGATCATTATTTTTCTAGGTCTAGGTAACTTTTCTACCAACATGGTATTTGTAGTGTGAAACAAACTTTGCCTGGCTTTCATGTTGTATCCCTGAAATTACTATTCTACATTAAACTCTAATTGAAAATATATTCTTTTAGGCTGAGGTATCGATGGACAGTTTGAGCCTTTATAGAAAAATGCTTGTAGGGAAGGAAAGAAGTATGACAGTAAAATGAACTACTGCAGCCTCAAAATGTCTCTTTTCAGCTTTGAAAGGTGGTACCCAGTAGGTGTTCTTAGTGATAAGAACTAAGTGTCCATATCCCAATCCCCAAACTGCCAGGGTTGCTCTGACCATCTGTGTGGACATATTTCAAAATTGTCACAGCTGGATCTCACCTTAATATTGGACCAAACTGAGTGGGAAGTGTAAACAAGCGTAACCTTTCACATGCTCCAAATCAAGATCTCACTCCTGTTAGGGGGCAGAAAAAAAAAAACAAAAACCAGAGAGAGTAAGCCCCTATGATCCCGCTTCCTTGGTTCAAGAGTTAAACTTCCTTTTAAAATACTGGAGAACAAATTTTTCCTGCTTGTTAGACTGACTGCCAAGCTGCTGCTTTTGGGGTAGGAGTTTAATAGAGTTCCTCACACACACAACAGGCTAGGTGGGAAATCGCAGAAGAGTACAGAGGAAACTCTCACAATATATTTCCCCCCTATTATTTCTCAGCCTATTTTGAAATTAGGAAATCATACGGAAACAGCAGGAGGATTCCTAGCCTTGCACTATTTCCTTCCCCTGTGATCATGAAGTTTTATTGCTGCATGAGCCCTGCTGCCTACCATTTCAGAGAAACTCAGCAAGAGATAAGGTTTTTCTAAATGTGGGTGGTCATGTCCATGTATTCAGCAGAAGCAACAGGGCTATTCAGCTTGAAAAAAAGGCAGCTCAAGATGAAGTATGGAAGAATAATTTTCAAAGAGAAAATAATGAAGAACTAACAAAAGCACCCAGGGAATTCGTTCTTTTATTTCCCCCCCCTCCTCAGTAATTGCTGCTGAAGAGGCTGGCAGTGAAATGACATCATTAAGTCAAGTTATCTCACTCGTACACTAGTGGGTAAAATTGGCTGAGATTAAGGGAAATTTCCCCACAGCTCAGCCTGTTCCATTAGATAGGTCTTCTGCTGGTGAAAAAGAGTCTTACATGCAGAAAGATGTCCTGATTCATGATGCAGGCAAAAGTATAGATACTTATCAATATTTAGGGAGATAGATTTTCAGTTTCTAGTATTTTAATATTATATGTATGTGCAGATATTCACATTTATATCCACCTTTATGAGTGCATTAACATTATCTGTGTCAGAGCATGTTTCTCATTTTTCAGAAAGTGTGTACAAATGACTTTCTTGGAAGGTAATTTCATCAAAACAAGCCTTTAAACTTTGCTTTTAAGCAAATAGCACATAATATTCCTAGGAAAAAAATGTTGGCTATTAAATATTAGCAACATATTTCTCATATTCTCATAAATAAGCAGCAAAGGAATATTGGCACAAACCACGCAGTGGGTAATGTTGACCCATAAGGAAAAACTTTCAAGAACTTCATATGTTCAGAGAAAGATGAAATTTTTGCAGCAAATTGGTGATTAACTGAATTGTTCCACTCACTACAGCTAATATTCTCCAGTCTCTCCCACAGGTATATCATGGAAAGTCATAATGGCAGAGATCTGTTCTTCTCTTTCCTTACATTATTTGGTATCCCCACAAGCAGTTCCGGGATACATGCTACAGCATGCTATAGCACAGTAGGGTGTGAGGATATAGTCTCCATTCTGCACCTGCAAGTAACCTCTCTGAAGATTATGAGGAAAGGAGCAACTCCAGATATGATACTACACTTAATTATCTTTTTGCTGAAGTTAGTTAAATGAAATTTGACTAGAAAAAGAAGAAAACATTCCCATTTTCACATATTTATGTATTTATTTGCTTATTAACTATAGTAATGGAAAGTCGCTACAAGTAGAGGCATACTGTAAAGCAGACAACTATTATGTAGTCTAAATTATGATATTGGACATACTAGTTTGAGAACACATGAAAAACAGTCCACAAAAAGCCTGGATCTTCCAGGTTCATCAGGGAATGTAGTAAATGTTAGAAGGACGAATCTGTGAAATAATGGCATGAATAACTAGCCCTTTTAACAGACCAACATTTTTATCTCAAAAGTTATGTTGTTAACTTCATAACCAAAGGCAATTTTCTCTTTCCTGAGCACCTGGATGCTACATGATTTTGTTTTAGTTTTGGTGCTCACTTCCTTCCCTCATGCTGGTTTTCAGCCTGCTGTGGGAGACGGGCGGTGGTGCAGTATTCTTGAAAGCAGAAAAAATCTGCTCCTCTGATTTGAATTTACAACGCAAAATGCTCTTCTTTTCAAGCTCTGCTCTGTGCTTTGTGTACTTTCATATGTTTAGAACTGGATTAATTTATTTTCTACACTTTCTGTTATCTCTTCTCTCTCTGGGGCTGTCACATCTCTTGCGCAGACAGGCGTGGGAAGGGAGAAATTATCATTGCCTTTAGACAGTATTTGAGGAAATATTTGGTCAAATTTATTGCTCTGCATCATACCTATCTTCATGATTCACTAGCTTCTCATTGCTGTTTCTCCATGGCCAGGTAGGGAGTGAGCTCTAGAGCCCCCTTACTCAGAATAATTGGATGCTAACAGAGGAGCCTAAGTTGCTTCTTTTTGTAAGTGAAATATCTCACACACACCCCTCCCCCACTCTGTGCCCTCCACAGGAGGATATTATTGCAGTTTCCTACCACACTGTAAGTTAGCTTCTGTTTTAAAGAAGATTTTAGGTTGAGATTTTCCCTTTTGTGCTTTAAGCCACCTTTTCACCATCTCTGGACACAGACGTGTCAGATCAGCAGAGGGCAAAGCCAGAGGATCCAGTACTCTCGTTGAGTTTTGGCTGGTAGAAAATGTCACTGTGCAACCTTTTCGGAGGTTCAACCTAAAGCACAGGACAGCCTGCGCCCTGGCTTCAGCGCTGCAGGAGCGGGTGCCAGGCGCAGCCATGGGGCTGCCTCTCCCCTCTGCCGCACAGTGCCGTCGCCCCGGCACAGACGAGCAGCGAGCCCGCGTACACGGGATGCATACAAACTGCTTATTGTCTTTCTGTCAGAAGCATCACCAAACAATCTCACTTTCCCCAAACAAAAGCAGATATGGATTGCAAAGCTGGCAAGAAAAACAAGCAGCAACCCCTTTTAAAGTGAAAACACTGCCAGATGCCGTGAGTAACAAAGAGAACGAGCATCAGACAGATCCTGGGTGAGAGTAGCTTAATAGTTTTAATCCAGGTTTTCTTACCTCTAGCTGTTTAGGAGAACAGTTAAGCTAAAAAAGCCTCTTCTTTCTTTACGGAGCAATGCACACTCTGTGCTGAGTACCTTGGTGTAATGACTCTTTGCATTCTGTCAACTTAACGCAGTAATCTAAATATCACTGAGCAGGTCGGTGTTTGGGCCAGTCTTAATGAGATAGTATCTCATAAGGGATTGATCCCAGCTACATTTAAGTGGCCTCGCAGCTAGTGTTTTGCAATACACTGCAGATTCTGCAGCCTAGTAAAAGAAACAGAAAATCAGTAAGATGTATGAAGAAACGCAGAATACAGACTCTTAGTCCCCAGGACAATTCATGCTCTGTGGACTGCAGACTCTCGTACCAGGCTTACAGAGTCATTTATGTTTTTGTCTGCCAAGCATGGGTGACATCATTTGACAGGCAGTATGCTTACTTATCTGTTTTTGCAAAGTAATGCTTTTGCACATTTTTCTTCATTATAAGCTCTGAACAAGTGAGGTGCAACGTTCCACTTAAATAGCTTTTGCATGAAAACAGCAGTATCACAAATCCAGTCTGTAAGAGAGAATACAATAAGAGATAGAATTTTAAAAGCAGTATTGCAGAAGCAAGGCAAACTGTATTTCTTTAAGTGTTATTTATCCTTTTCAAACAGTTCACTTTGTGCTGTGACAGGAATCAAATGTATTCGATAGTACAAAATTGTTTCCTGGGAATGAAAAAATGATTGACACCTAAGTTTGAATTATTGTGAATATGTGGAAAAAATGGAATTTTACACATTGACAAAGCCAATAAGAGGTTTGAAAAGCATGTTTATATCAGGAGAATTTTAGTATAGAACAGCCTAGTTTTTAAAAGCAAAATGGTCTTCATGCAACAGGCTCTAGCTGTGAACAAAGTGCCATTCAGCAAGAAGGAACTAATTTAACAGCTCAGTTATTGATGATGCTGAGTCAGGAGTCTGTGGATTTAAAGTCTCCATTTGCTTCATCACTGGAAGTAGGGAATCAGCCGTAGTAAATAAACCAAAGATTTCTGATAAACCTGCACCAGAAATTATGCATTTCTGATTACAATTTGATTTCCATTAGACAAATGATGGGCCAAGTACTGAAACCCTTCCTCAGCTATAACTCCTTGCTTAGCCAGGCCAGTACTGCTTCAATCTAGTTGAGCTTTGACTGACAAAAGAAGCACTGCTGTCTGCTCCACACTCCCCGCCATCTCCTGGCACATGCAAAGGAGATCTTTGTGCATCCCCCCGGGGCTGGGCACTCCAGAGCTGTTCACTTGCCCGTGTCTTCAGCTAACACCTCTGCAGTGGAAGCAGTACGTGGTTAAGTACAATAAATTAACTGAATAGCAGAGAGTGCTGCCTCTAGTTTTCTCAAATACGAAATGAAACTACTTTGTGTAAAGGATGAAAGAAACTCTGCTCTCCAACAGAAACGTCCAAAGGAAAACCAGAAGCTCATATCAACAGAGCATTGTTTGCCCAGAAGATTGGTCTTTCACATTCACAGTGCTTGCGCTGAATTATGTATTCCCATTGCCTGTATTTGTCTGGACACTATGGAACAAATTGTTCTATTCTACCTCTCTCCAGAAAAAAAGTGCATAAGCTGTCATAGTCTGACAGAAAATATTTCCCCCCCTTTTATTTTCACTGGGCCATTCCTGATAAACCTTTTCACACAATTACTTTACCTTCCAACTGTTAAAGTACTGTACAATTGTCAAGAATAAAGTGACCATTAGGAGGCATTAGCCAAGAAGTGAGAACCATAATTACTTCTTCAAGTAAGCAATAAATGAAAGAGTCTGAGTTTCCGGAGGGTCAGCACCTTTGCAGTCGTTTTCAATAGACCTTTGCTACCCTTGCCTACTTTTATACCAGATGAAGTGGAACACTAAATGTAATGCACTTAGTACCATTAGTCCTACTGTTGTTTTCTTCTTTAAAGAAAAACTTACTGGATCTCCCTGCAGCCTCACCCTTGCCCTATGAAGAAGCATTGAGAATGTAGACTTGTTACTGTACAATATCCTTTGCATGTGCAATAAAACCTGGATGTCCATATGGCCTCCAAATGGTCCATGCCCATCTGAGAAACAATGGAGCTCTGTTGTTTCTTAGATAAAAGAGTATCAGAAACAGTCTGACTCGTGGAGATAGGTCTGGTTTCTTTTACATTTAAGCGTATGTAGTTTTTTGACTCAGTAGGAGAATGGCTGGATGCTGTTTTCTTGAGGGTGAATAATGTCCCCCCTACTTCAGTATGACTTGATTTGTTGTACCACTGTCTGTTACATGTCAGTTCTGGAGAGGAAGGCAATATTCCCCCCAAGAAGAGGCACTGCTCTTTTCCCGACAGACCCTCCACCACCAGAGGGGCATTCAGAGCATGTGGTGCTGCAAACCAGACACCATCTCTAACATACAGCACACTCTGCATCTTGGCTGTTTTCTTGCCAATATATATATTTGTTCTATGCACTGCTTAATCTGTTACCTATCAATTTCTTGCCTTGGTAAATTAGATGACTTTTTTAAGAAGCATCTATATTCATATACAACAAGTAGGTGATGTTTTTCCCTTCTTTGTATAAGTATGGTCTATACCGATTACAGCAAGCCTTTGGGGAATATTACAGGATAAGAAGCTCCTGAAAACTGCTACTTAAGTACTTATCACCAGGAATAAATGAATCAGACCAACTTTCTTTTGTTTTCACTTTCAGGCAGATGATTTTGTAGGACAAGGCTCTTTAATTGGATGTCTCGGCACTGTGAGATAAACACAAATTATGTTTCTCTGCATAAAGAGAATATATCACAGAAAAGATAGTAGAGTGCAGTAATGCTGTCCATTATACAGATACATCTTTCTAGCTCACACTGATTGTCTGCATCAGCTAGGGTTTTCAACACAAATGAAAGCATATTCGCCTCAGAGGCGACCAGTCAGGAGTGCATGTTCCCTAATTAGCACTTTGATGTAGTTTTGTCCAGGTAACATACATAACTTTAATCATAGCAACCATTGTCTGTGATGGTCAGCAAATCCCTGGGTCACCTTTTCATCTTACAGTCTAAAGTCTCAAAGATAAATGCCTAGAAAGACTTTCTTTTAATACCTGCTTACTAGCAGGTGCATTATGGGAGGCTCACCTTGATCCCTAAGATGCAGAAATTGCTTGGAACAAAGACCCAATAATAATGTAAAATCTGCTCCCAAATGTATCTAATTCTCTGATCTTTTCTGGCTTATCTGCAAGTTTTCTGACAGAAACAGTAAAAGTGGTTTTTTATTTAGGAAGAGTGGTAGTAGACCAGGTCCCAACTTCTTCTGAACGTCTGTCAAAAGCAAAAATATTATAAATTCATCATGCATTAATCATATATACCCACTAGGGAATTTGTTGTTTGTGGCTTTAACTGTCATCGGGAAAGTCACACAACCAGAATTATTCCATTGATTTTGGTATTATAATGAATGAAATGCAGCTCGTTATCCCATGGTTCGTGCTGCATTCAGACTGACTCAGAAGATGCTGGGAGGGAACGAGCTGGATCTGTACCTAAGCTTCGCTAAGGAGCAGGACTCCTCATCTGCTCCCTTTTGCACTGCATAGGACACCATTGGGTTTCCGAGACCTCCCTGCAAGCCCGTCGGAAGGCTTGGTGTCACTGGACTGGTCAGGGTGAGGACTGTGGATGGGTGTTCATACCGCAGGGCAGATCTGTTGGCTTGGAATTATTATCAAGACTTGAGAAAGCAAAAATGATCATACAGCATCAGCTAAAGAATTTGAATCCAAAAGGTCTGAATGGAAAGAAGAAATGCAGGGTGATAGTGCAAGGCTGAATATCATTAGTACGAATCTGTTCTGACAAATGTGGTCAATGGTTTGTTTTTCACAGTTCAGTTAGTATTTATTTCAAGGCTAAGAGGAAAACACTATGGAAATTTCCAATCCACTCAGACACTCTATGGTCAGGATATTCTGCTAGGACCAAAAATCATGAAATCTATGTAGCAGAGTCTTTCTGTTTAGAAGCAGTCAGTGAGGGAGTGTGCATGCCTTTACCCTCCCAGCCTGCCTTACCCTGGGCCAGCAAACCAAATGACATGGCATCTGCAGAGCAGCAGCTTTGGAGGTAGTTCGGGACAGCCTTGAAGAGTCACCCTAGTGCGATGGGTGTCAGAGGTGTCCCAGAAGGTCCTGTTCAGAGAGACCAGTTACCCAGAGGGGACTTTGAGACCAGAGAAATGCCAGCAAGTGCGTAATGGAGCAGCAAGGGGCAGGCTTAGTCTGGGCTGTGCTCAGGCACCTGCAGAGGAGTAGTGACAAGGACATGGCTGCTCCTGTGGCAGAGGGGGACCTGGGGAGGGGAACGCTGCCAGCAGCCAAGGGAGGAAGGAGCGCGACAACTTAATGACTCTGACAAATGAGCAGCAAGCGCAGATCACACAGAGAGCAAAAGAAAAAGCAGTGCTGGGCGCGGCTGGGGCAGCCAGCTCCCGAAGCTGCCGCAGGCAGTCACCCCAGCCCCAGCACTGCAGAGCAAACAGCAAAGGGGCACGAGGCAGTGAGCTAATTAGTGGCTTCTGGAAGGAAAAACAGAGCGACAGTATGGCCACGCTCCACGTGGGATCTGATACAGCCCTTGCTGTGGTCAGCACAAAGATCCTGATTCGTCTCTGTGGGCTCCCAGTAAGGCCAGAGGAGTGTGAGGACAACCGCTGGGGAGAGGAGCCAAGCGAGCATGTGAATGACCCCTTTCGGGGCTTAGAGGTGTACCCCGTAACTTGTGCTGATATCTAAATACATGTGGAACAACTTTTTAAAATTATCTATGCTTCTTATCCCTGCCGCTGCGCTTGTTCTGTTAGGTGATTCCCACCCCGCGCAGAGGAGGCCTGCCTGGCCCTGCTGGTGTCTGCCCTCCGCTGACATCCATGCCTGCCTGCCCACAGTGGTGTCACCAGCTCCGGGAGCCCCGTATCATTTCTCCTCTCATTTCCCCTTAGGATTGCATGTACCGCAGCAAGGCCTCCTTTTAATCTTCCATCCTCAGCCGTACAAACCTGGATTTCATCTCCAGTCCCTGGATAATCAAGATATTTCAGCAGCTGTCAGTTTCTGGCACAGGCCTATTCTACCATTTTTTTTTAACAACATATTTTTCATAGTTGGTTAGAAATATGCAATATTTTGTCATAAAACCAGCCTCATTTGCAGGATTTGAATGATTTTTTTTTTCCTGCTTTACAGTTACCTTTCTCTGTCTTACAGTTTAGAGATTTTTTTTCCAGTTTCTTGCTGCTGATCAGCACTTTTGCTTATGATGTTAGAGCTATATCTGCCACTAACCCTACACACTGCACTTCTGTAACGTCTTGTAGTGTGCGGCTACTGAGTGGATATTCTTTCTTGTTTTTTGTTCCCAGGCTCATTACCTTACATACTTTGAAACTTATGAGCCTCTTATCTGCCTCCAACTCCTAGACCATATATTCTGAATTTTGTTGCCCTCTTCTTTGTTTGGACTGCTCCTTCACTTTATATCATCAGCAAATGTAATCCACTTACTTAATCTTCTTTTTTCCAGGTCATTGATATATAAAGTGAAGAGAATTGATCCACACACTAATCCTTGTGACTCTCGTTTAGTCATATCCTTACATGTTAAACTGTTAGCGTACATAGTTACCTCTTAAAAAAATATTCGAGCTAGTTCATAGCTTACTGAAATCGGATATATCGAGAAGGCTGAGATTGCAAATATAGAGAAACAGAACAGGAAGAAGGGGGGGTATATGGAAGCCATCAGTCTTTCCCCATGGGGCAGGAGCTGAAAGGGGGGTCTCCAGCCTCCCCAGGAACGGCAAACTGCCCGTGGGCGCAGGGGCCAATGCGGGGTATGGGCTGAGACTACCAGCAGCCGCTGACAGGCTTGCATCTCCTTGGTGAGTCCCAACATGAATGACCCCCTGAGCATTTCCCTCTATCTAATGTTCTTGAACACGTTTTGAAGCTCCGGGAGGTTTAAAGCTGTCTTCTCATCTTCGTCTCCGTGATGCGAGAAGGAAGTCTTTGTAGTTTCTAACAGAAAGCTGTCATAGGCAGGTGTTAAAAGGGGATTTCTTATGCATCCCTTCACTCCCCAAAGTCAGGCATACAACACAAAGAACCTGACTTTTCTGCATAAAATTTAGTTAAATAGAATGTATGGATTCCTGTTATCAGATAGTTTTATTATCCACCCTGGAAAAAATCCCATCAGTGAACTGTTAAACATAAGCTTGCTTTTGTGAATTCATGCTGTCTTTTCATAATTAAATCATAATTTCCTCAAGCATGACCCTGACTAGTATTTAAATTTTTTCCTACTGCTGCAGTTAGACAAGCAATAGACGTCTCTTGCTTCAGAGGCTTTCCAGTCACCTTTCCAGAGAATAAAGACAGCCTGTCTTGTGCACTGGGCTGGGACTCGGGAGAGCTGGCTCTAAACCCTAGCTCATACACAGGTTCCCTGTGTGGATTTAGGCAATAGACCTAACCTACTATATGTCTTAGTCACATTTCTGAGCGGAAATAATAATTTCCTATTGTTTAGGAATCCTGCGAAGATAAGTGTGAGGCACTGAAATGCATGAAAAAATAACTATTAAAAGATTTTCATGTTGATGTGGCATGTCTTTATTGAATGATCTTGGTTGAAGATGTAACTCCTCAAAAGTGGTGGGCATCTAACTACAACAGTAATCAGACAGCTAAAGAAATGCTTTTGAGGCACCAGGCCCAAGTTTACATCATCAGACTGGCTTTAGCAGTGGGTCCAGCCTCTTTCAACAGAGATGGTTGAATAACAGACACTGCTGTAGCTCCATTACAACTGAAGATGTCTTTGCAGAGATGTGTCTGGGGCTGCAGCACTGGAGCTGAGCAGGGGGCTGCTGGCGGGCACCACATTCTGTTGGGACAGTTCCCACACCCCCTTGGCACTGGCTCCCACTCCCTCCCAACCAACCTCTGGAGGAGGATGGAGCAAGTGCCTTTTGCTTTCAAGCTGAGGTTCCACACTACCTCCCTGGCTGGTTTTCAGAAAGCTGCACAATACTGGGGTAAAAAAAAAGGCTCTGGCTGTAGAAGAAAAAAAGAAATAAAAAAAAGACCTTGTGCCTGCTGTTGTATCACACTCACTCATCCACTCACCCACAGCTAGCATTCCTCTGGCAGGACACCCTGTCTCCAGCTCCTTACTGAAAAAAAAAACCTGAGAAAAAAATTAGATTCCTTCACTAGCAGTGCATAACATTATTATGTCTATTTTACAGATAGGCTGGCTGAACTGAGGCAAGATTGTGACTTTTTCAGGACACCTGAAAGTGCTCCACACTGAGAATCCTGGATTGTGTCTGTCTTCTCCAACTCAAAATTTCAACAAGTACAACCAGGAGCGAATTTGTCAAGCATGGGCGAAAGAGACCATACCTTCCTTATCAGAACTGGCTAGCACAGTACTTCTGATCCTGTGACAGGGGAGCAGCTGCAAAGACCTCACCCTTATCCCATATCTCAGATGCATTCGTCCCTGCATATGCTGCACAGTACACAAGAAGTTTCCTTTGTTTTATTCCATTTTGATTTTAATGCCCCAATTGTAACTTAGATATCCTGCAAATAATGCTCCGATGAGACCAGGCTTTTTACTGAAACATGCGAAGGTGTTGTTCATCAAACTCATGGGTTCAGAAATTATTCGGGTGCTTATGAACAAAGAATTAGTCTGGCTACCATGATGGACATTCTGAATGGGAACAATTTACCATGGAAGGCTGTGACTTGGGGAAGGGAATAATGGTAAGTGTTAGGATCAATTTTGTTCACTTTCTGTACCTATAAAGAAAGAAAGAGGCAGAAGTGGGTTGATTTGTTGTTCAATTGTGAAGCAGCAGTCAGGACAAAAGAAAAGGGCAACAAAGTTCAGACAGAAAAGATAAGGATCCGGAGGAAGAAAGGCAACTTAAAAAATTCCAAATAATGTAACTTTTTTGGCTGGAAACAAAAATAAAAGCAAAGTAGATTTGCTATGCACTCAGCAGTCATGAATGATGAAATGGATGCATAAAGTACACTTGCATATACAGGTGCTGCCATTATGGATATACATTATAAATCTTCAGGGCACTAAAGTTATTACTCTTTCCCCCATGTCTCTGAATGCCATATTTTTCCAGCATGCTGGAGCCCATCTGGCCTCAAAGTTCCGTCATTCTTCAGACATTTCAATTTCTTGATTACCTGTCAGGTTATGACCCTCTATTGTTTTTCTTTTTTAATATCTCCTCCTCCTCACTGGGGAGATGTCCATGTGTTTCTGACATCTGCCACCCTACCCTTCTGTGGGCCCCATGACAAAGCACTAATTAATGTGTTTGTTTCAACAGTGTCCTCACCTCCTTTCAAGAAAAGGTCCAGGCTTTCTCTCAGAGCACCCATATTGATCTTAGTTTTACATTTGTGCTCTTCCTTAGTTTACCATAACTGTCTCCAGGTTTTTTATTGAGAAAGAATGGCCTTTGTATCCAGCAGTATTGCTCTTCAAGGTTACTACTGAAGGTGTTATCCAAAAACTATTTCCATTGTACTCCTTTAATGGAAAAGCTTATTTTCAGTTCCACTGTCAACCAGGACCACATTCAATCCCTTGATCTTCCTATGAGGTTCTGAATACCTTCAATTACCATTCATTCTAAATGCAAAGGCGTGACTGATTATTTTGAAAAGTAAATGCTCTCATGTTACAGGAAGCATCCAATTGCAAATTTTAAATCTAGTTTTAAATCTAGTTCCTTATTTCCACCTTCCTTCCCACATTCTTCTCATTGTAATGGCTTAATAGCATGAGAAACACATGAGGAAAATCTTGCCCTAAATGAATACACAGCAGGTGTGAAATTTTGGTCTGGACTTGTATGCTAGTACTTGGTCCCTTCTGATGACAAAGGATCATGTAGCATCCAGGGTTCAATTAGAATTGTACCCACTGGTTTTGTTTCATTTCCTATAACCACAACCAGCATGAGTTGTTCTTTGTGTAGTCCGAAGATCAAGCTGGACTTCTGTTGCTTCTGGGGCAGGGATGGGAGCCTTTCAGTGGAGTTCAAAACAGCCAGATGCTCAGTGAAGACTTACCTAATAGAGTCAACAGAAAAGGCAAAGGAAAGACAGTAGGACTCTGGTGTGTAGTAGCCAAGTTATCAATTTCACAATCAAATGAACATTTCTCTCACCAAAATTGTCATTCTTCCTCCTTTCTTCTCCCTCTGATCTAGCTGGGTCTTAATTTCATTCTATCGTAATCTTAACAGATGACATCAATAGTCATTGCCTCTGTATTATGCAGAGATTATGGTTCTTCCAGTGTGTGATCGGCACAGGGCAATGGGATCACTCCCTTTTATAATCTAGTTGGGGAATACTGGATGGTGGACCTTGAAAGAGTTTAAACATGGCCAAAGTGACAGACTGCTTACGAAGGCCAAGGTGGAAGGGGTTGTGAACACCTGCAAAACACTTAATCACCACGATGATTATAGAAGTAACCTCTGCATGAAAGTATTAGTATTACAAGCAAGAGCAGGTTACAGTGCCCTGGAAGTGAACTTGGAATGCAGTAGGGTCATGTCTGAAGCAGAGTTAGTTTTGGCCAAAATTGTGCCCTCAGAGGATTACGTGTTCCTCTCAAGAGGCCAATCCAGACAAAGACTAAATCCAGACATTGAAACTATGGTGCAGTTTGTATTGTTCAGGAGTTTGAGGGTTTTGGAAAAGATACAACCGTTTACATTCTTCAATCTACATTTTATTTGATAGTCTGATTTTCAGGCAGTAGTTATGAGAGAAACAGGGCTGATGAGCAGTTGCTTGATGAGCAGTAGGCTTCAGACTGCATGCTTTAGGTGGAGCTAATTTGGACACACTGATATTTCTTTTGGCTGAAGCCTATAATAATGAAGTGTACAGGATACTGCTTTAGTTATCTCATTATCTTACAACCCCAAGCAACCTTTTGACGTATTATATTGATTAAAGCAAGAGAAAGTTGGGCATTTCAGCATAATTTATGCAAATTGAAACCAATAATTAGAACAGCTAATTAGCTATTGGTATCTGATTTTATAATAATCTAGGAACCAATATAACAGAAACAATACATGCAAGTCTTGTTTGGTAATAGGGAATTTGGTTTCTTTAGACCAGCAGTGATCATTAATTTTGCTGTGTTTTGATGTAGTGTTTGTGTTAATATATTCCAGTATGTCTGAGGATATGAAAGTAACACCTGGTGTGCTCTGTGCAAATGTTTCTCTCTTTCAGGAGAAAAGCCAAAGGGGACATGCAACTAAACCTAGAGCATCATTATATACAGTCTGGTGGGGATAAATGCCCATACTTCCTGAGGCTGAAAAAACCCAAACTGAAATACGTAGTTCTGTTTATATATTTGTATATATGTAAAGAGAGTGCAGGGGGTAGTGCAGAAGGGGTATTTATGCTGAGAGGTTTGTTTGGTGTCTGTATGAACAGTACAAGGGGTTCTGCATCCAGGTTTTTGTTTACATCTACTTTCAGTCTATGTTTGCCATTTGTTAGTGGAGGCAATAAGCCCAATTAAAAGAAAAACCCTCTGTGCTCAGAGTTTTAATTTTGCTGATATCCCAAAACTGTCAAAGATAGATATTCCACCTAGATTTAAGCATAACAGCACTGAGCTTTGCTAGGCTACATTGAAAATAAAGACACTTCACTGCCTTTTATTTTCTCTGCTTCAAAACATTCTCTTCTCTCCTTGTGAACAATGCTTGTCTCCTTATGCAGAACTGAGATCTGGTAACTCCCATAGTTAACTTATTACACTAGAAAAAAGGCTCCAAGAATAACAGGCAGGGCCACTGACCCCGAGACAAAAACAGAACATTGTTCACACCAAGCCAAGCTGCTGGATTGCTGGAGAAATGCGGCATAAACTCAGTCAACTTTAGCAAAGACGGAAGTATCTACTTTTTAATTTCAGTACATAAATACATCAATGTCTTTTGAAAATAGCTTTTATTCTATTACGCCTTTTCAAGAAAGGTTGGGAGCTGAATCAGACCCTTTATCAGATGGCATTTTCCACTGGTGCAATACCTACAGATGAAAACAAAATTAATCTGGCTCTATCATTCACTTTATTAAACTAATCTTTAAAATGGGAAACTGGAGCCTACCTTTATGTGACAGAAAATCAGAAAGATTTGTTCAGACCTCCCATATATCTTACACTTAATAGGTAAAAGCATCTTCTTTCCTTTGTCCACTCACCCTATGTGCACATGCTTCTACTTATATAAGTTATTATGCACCCTTACAAGCACTTCTAACATTTTTATCACACGGAAACTGGAGCTTCCAGTGCATCTATATATTACAATGTATTACATCCTGTGTATCTATACATCAGCACAGCATTTCAGGCTCAATAAAACATGGCGGAGCTTCAGCAGGAATTTTCCAGCCCGTGAGGTGAACGCAGTGGTCAGCGGAGCTGAAGGGTTAGATACATCAGCTAATTTACACATTGCCAGATGCATTTTTGGAGCTGTACTGGAAGAAAATGAAAATTCTACTCTCTAACAAGCCTTCCTGAAGGCAGTATGAGAAAACGATTACATGCACCATAAATCTATGAAATCTCAAATCTCAGCTTTGGGCTGTTCAGAGCCCAGATTTTGACTCATGCCTACCTCTATATAAAACCTGAAAATCTAAGAGTTTGGCCTATAGCAGGAATACTTTCTACTTCTTGAATGGCAGCTTTTCATAATGGATCCAGGCATGGTCCTGTCTTGCAAGTTCGTCCCATAACACAGCCTATTTGAAAAAGTCCCCTTGCCCGCCATCCCTACCCACCCGGTATGTATATACACACGTACATATACACATACACACATATATACATATATATACACACACACATAAAGCAAAGCTAGTCAAAAGAGAAGGAATGTGAGAATGGCTACAAAAAATCAGGCTAAATGTCTCTCTTGCCCATTTAGCATGTCACCAGCAGTGGTCAATGGCTGAAGGCCACCAGAGATAAAAATGTTAGACAAAGG